>Ga0182018_10002757_pt1 | contig 16910 bp, 11 predicted proteins | sample 812P2MmetaG_FD_120490 | JGI IMG/M metagenome (GOLD analysis project Ga0182018, IMG submission 120490) | Permafrost microbial communities from Stordalen Mire, Sweden - 812P2M metaG | ecosystem: Environmental > Terrestrial > Soil > Wetlands > Permafrost | place: Sweden: Stordalen | collected... | reverse complement strand
CGAGGCGGCTATCTCTACACCAGCCTCTTCCCCCGAGTCTTTTCACTTCCGGCTTTCCAAAGGTAGTTCCGTCAGTGTCTCGTAGACTTTTACGATTTGAATTTCATTTCCCAGGCGAGACCAGCAGCGCAGCATGTCAGGATCTTCTTGCGCGGCACTGCGTGCGGCTTCCGACTTCCAGTGGCGCAGCAGAACGTAGTGCGATTCGCGGTCGCGGTAGAGCAGATCGCGCCCATAGCCTTTCGTAGCGACGACGGAACTCAGTTCGCGAAGGGTCGCGAGCGACGCGGCTTCCATATCCGGGATCGGTTCCCAGATGGCCACCGAGAGTATCTCTTGCGACATACGGGGGGATTATAGCTTGCGGCGGCGGGCGGAGAGCGGTTTCTGTGGGTACGGCTTTTTCGGGTTCGGATTCTTAAGGTTGGGGTTTGTGGGATGAGCGATGCGTTCCGCTTCTTCGTCGGTGACCACGTGCAGCCGCATCAGGTTCGTGGAACCGGAGGATTGGCGCGTGCCGGCGACGACTCCGAGAACATCGCCGGGCTTCACCAGGCCGCGGCTGACCAGATCCTGCTCGGCCATGGTGACCATCTGTTCCGCGGAAAACGCCGGGCGGCATTGCACCGGGTGCACCCCCCAGTAAAGATTCATGCGCCGCACTACTGGCTGCAGGTGCGCGAAGGCATAGATGGCGGCTGGCGGGCGGTATTTCGAAATCATGCGGGCAGTGTTCCCGGTTTCCGTAAAGACAGCGATGGCGCCCATGGGCAAATCTTCCGCCGCGTGGGCAATCGATTCGCAGATGGTTTCAGCCACCGAAAGTCCGCGGTGTTCTCGCCGGCGGCGTAACTGGACGAAGTCGCCCATGTTGCATTCCGCTTCCACCACGATCCGCGACATAATCGCGACCGATTCGTGAGGATATTGGCCACTGGCGGTTTCGGCCGAAAGCATAACAGCGTCGGTGCCGTCGAAGACGGCGTTGGCCACGTCGCTGGCTTCGGCGCGCGTAGGGCGCGGATTTTCGATCATCGACTCCAGCATCTGCGTCGCCGTGATGACCGGCTTGCGCCACGCCGAGGCGCGGCGAATTATATGCTTCTGAATGACGGGGACTTTTTCCGGCGCCATTTCGACACCCAGATCGCCGCGTGCCACCATGACGCCATCCGCGGCTTCGAGAATTTCTTCCAGGTGATCGACGGCTTGCGGCTTTTCGAGCTTGGCGATGACCGGAATATCGCTGTGGTGGCTGGCGATGATCTGCTTGGCCAGGCTGAGGTCCGCCGCGGTGCGGACGAACGAAAGCGCGACCGCATCCACTCCGTGGCTGAGACCGAATTCGAGGTCCTTGCGATCTTTATCGGTCAGCGCCGGAATGGAGAGTGCAATGCCGGGAAGGTTGATCCCTTTGTGTTCGCCCAGCGTGCCGCCGTTGAGAACATCGCACAGCACGTCGTTTCCCCGAATGCCGCGTACTCGCAGCTCAATCAGACCGTCACTGAGCAGGATGCGGGCGCCGGGCGTGAGTTCGCGGGCCAGGTTGGGAAACGTGGTGGAGATGCGCGTGGCCGTGCCGGGCACATCTTGCGGAGTGATGGTCACGACTGAGCCGGTCTTCACTAGGACCGGCTGGTGCCTCTGCAGCAATCGCGTACGAATTTTCGGGCCTTGCAAGTCCTGGAGGATACAGATTGTGCGTCCCTCGCGCTCGGCGGCGCGCCGCAGGCGTCGGATGTTCTGCGCGTGATCCTGGTGTGTGCCGTGGGAAAAATTGAGGCGAGCGATGTCCATGCCGAGCCGAAGCAGGTCGCGCATGGCGGCTTCCGTGTTGCAGGCAGGACCGATGGTGCAGATGATTTTTGCGCGGCGGGGAGAAGGGTTGTGCGCGGAGGGAGCGGAGATCGATTCTGACTGGCTGATTCTCAACCTCCCTCCTCAATCAGAATCGTTGCGACGTAGTTTGCTGCGTCTCGGCCTACGGCACTGCAAGCGTGGCGAGAGAGACGTGCGAAGCCAGGTCTTTACGGGTGGGCCACCTTGGGGCCGTTGATTGCCGTCAACTCTTTTCCCAGCATGGCGCGGGGGAATAACAGGGCATTGAATTCCGCCCCCACCAAAACCACCAGGGAAATCATGTACATCCATACCAGCAGCGCCATGGCGGCTCCGAGCGATCCGTAAATTGTGGCAAAGTCGCCGAAATGCTGGAGATAGGCGCGAAAACCAACGGTTACCGAGAACCACAGGATGGTGGCGAGCATGGCGCCCGGCATCACGCTGTGCCAGGGCTGGGTGCGCGGGACGGCATGATGGTAGATCAGAGCAATCACTGCGATGCTGGTGAGGGTGGCGATCAGCCAGCGCATCGCGCCCCAGAGCAGCAAGATGTAGATGCTGAAATCGGGGTCGAGAAAGGGCAGAAGGCGAGTCTCGAACTTGCTGCCGACCGCGACCAGAAGCGTGGCGAAGGTCATGGGAATCAGCGCGAAAACCACCAGCAGAAAAGCGATGAGGCGCTCCTGCACCAAGCCCCAGGTTTTCGGCAGTTCATAACAGCGGCGAAAACCGTCCATCCACGAAATCATGACGCCGGATGCGGTCCATAGCGTGATCAGGGAGGTCGTGGTCAACAGGCCGACTGGATGTTGCGCGGCTCCCTTCAAATAGTTGAGGGCGGTAGTTCCGCCCGCCGGCAGAATGCTGCCCAAGGCGTAAGTGATCTCCCGCAAATAAGGCTGGCCTTTGCGCCAACTCGCCAACGCCGACCCGATAATCAGCAGGACCGGGAAGAAGGTAAGAATCGAGGAATAGGCCGCAGCTTTCGATGTGGCGAAGGCATCGTGAACAAAGGCGCGCCACAAGGCCAGTCGCAAGAGTCGGAAGAAGCGCAGCATGGGCTTCTCTAGCTTAGGGCCGGCAGGCATCGGCCGCAAACCAGGAAGTTGGCTGGGTTCCTCCGAGGGCAATCGTTGGGGGTTGGCATGCATGGGTGTTAGAACCGCTGTAGAAGCAGCTTCGGGGGCGAAAAGTTCGCCCCCGAAGCTGCCTTCATTTTTCGCTTACTCGGCCGCGGGAACTTCCGCGGGTAGATCATCGGTTTCGCCCTCGTGCCGCATCATCTCGAGAGCGCGCTCCGCTTCTTCGTACGCCGCCGAGACTTCCGCCTGTACCTTAGCCGCAGCCTCTTCCATTTCTGGCGAGAGGCGCACGTTGCGGTAGTACTCCATGCCGGTGCCGGCAGGGATCAGACGGCCGACGATGACGTTTTCTTTCAGACCGCGCAGGTGATCCACCTTGCCGTTGATCGAGGCTTCGGTGAGCACGCGCGTGGTCTCCTGGAACGACGCCGCCGAGATGAACGAGTCGGTGGAGAGCGATGCCTTGGTGATGCCCAGAAGCAGAGGCCGTCCAGTGGCCGGCTTGCCGCCCTGCGCAATCACGCGCTCGTTCTCCTCGCGGAAGGCGAACTTGTCGGTCTGCTCTTCGAGCAGGAACCGGGTGTCGCCCACGTCTTCGACCTTCACCCAGCGCATCATTTGGCGGACAATCACTTCGATGTGCTTGTCCGAGATGTTGACGCCCTGCAGACGATAAACTTCCTGGATTTCGTTCACCAGGTAAGCCTGCAGTTCTTTTTCCCCGAGCACGGCCAGGATGTCGTGCGGGTTGAGCGGCCCGTCCATCAGCGGTTCGCCCGCCTTGACGCGCTCGCCTTCCTGCACGTTGATGTGAACGCCGCGCGGTACCGAGTATTCCTTCTCGGTGCCGTTGTCGGCGACCACGTAGATCTTGCGCTGGCCTTTCGAAACCTCGCCGAATTTCACCGTGCCATCGATTTCGCTGATGACCGCGGTTTCATGCGGCTTGCGGGCTTCGAACAGCTCGACCACGCGCGGCAGACCACCGGTGATGTCTTTGGTCTTGGTCGTTTCGCGAGGAATCTTCGCCAGCACGTCTCCCGGAGAAACGGTGTCGCCGTCCTGAATCATCAGGTGGGCGCGGGAAGGCATGAGGTAGCGCTTGCTGGCCTTGCCTTTGATGACAATGGCCGGCTGGCGTTTCTCGTCGGGCGAATCTCCCACGACGTGACGCGACAGGCCGGTGACTTCGTCCACTTCTTCGTGCAGCGTGACGCCTTCCTGCAAGTCCTTGAACTGCACGGTGCCGCCGATTTCCGTCAGGATGGCGAACGTGTATGGATCCCACTCGACCATGACTTGGCCGAGTTTGACCGGATCGCCTTCGTTGACCTTCAGCTTGGCGCCGTACACGACCGAGTAACGCTCGCGTTCGCGATTCTTTTCGTCGACGACCGCGATCGAACCCTGCCGGTTCATTACCACCAGATCGCCTGACTTGGACTTAACGGTCTGCAATCCGATGAAGCGCACGTTGCCGTTGTTCTTGGCATCGAGGCGCGACTGCTCGGAAACTCGCGACGCCGTACCCCCGATATGAAAGGTACGCATGGTGAGCTGGGTTCCCGGTTCGCCGATGGACTGCGCCGCGATGACGCCGGTCGCTTCGCCCAGTTCGACGAGACGCCCGGAAGCCAGGTTGCGGCCGTAGCACATGACGCAGACCCCTCGCTTCGATTCGCAAGTCAGTACCGAACGAATTTTGACGCGCTCGATACCGGCAGCCTGAATCGCTACGGCCAGGTCTTCGGTAATTTCCTGATTGATGTCGACGATGACATTACCGTCATAGTCTTTGATCTTCTCGAGCGACACCCGGCCCACGATGCGGTCGCGCAACGGCTCGATGATCTCGCCGGCTTCCACGATGCCCTGCACGTAGATGCCGTCGACCGTGCCGCAGTCATACTCGCTGATGATGACGTCCTGGGCCACATCCACCAGGCGACGAGTCAGGTAGCCCGAATCCGCCGTCTTGAGCGCTGTATCGGCCAGCCCCTTGCGGGCGCCGTGGGTCGAAACGAAGTATTCGAGCACCGTCAACCCTTCACGGAAGTTGGCCGTGATGGGTGACTCGATGATTTCGCCGGAAGGCTTGGCCATCAATCCACGCATGCCGGAGAGCTGGCGGATCTGCTGTTTCGATCCTCGAGCGCCCGAGTCGGCCATAACGTAAATCGGATTGAGTTCGCCTTCCTTGTCGCGCCGTTGCATTTCACCGAACATTTCGTCGGCCACTTTCTCCGTGATCGCCGACCAGATTTCGATGACCTTGTTGTAGCGTTCGCCGTTGGTGATGGCTCCGTCGAGATATTGCTGCTGCACGGCCACGACCTGCTTCTCGGCGTCTTTGACCAAGACCTTCTTGCTGTCCGGAATGACCATGTCGTCGATGCCGATCGACAAACCGGCCTTGGTGGCGAACTTGAAACCCAGGGTCTTGACCTCGTCGAGCATCTTGACCGTGACTTCGAGTCCGAAGCGAAGGTATCCGTAGTTGACCAGAGCGCCAATGCCTTTTTTCTTGAGCAGCCCGTTGATGTAGGGCATGCCGTCAGGCAGTTGGTCGTTCAGAATCGCGCGGCCCACGGTCGTGTTGATGAACGCGCGCTCGACCTGTACCGGCTCGGTGTGAATGATGTCCTGATCGTCGTAAGCCGTGGTCAGGTCAATCAGTTCGCCCGAGTAGCGCAGACGAATGGGGCTCAGAGTTTCGACCGCACCAGCGTCCAACGCCATCAAGACTTCTTCGACGTTGGCAAAAGCGCGGCCTTCGCCCTTCGCGCCGGGCTTCGCCTTGGTTAGGTAGTAAAGCCCGAGCACCATGTCCTGGGTCGGCACGGTGATGGGCTGGCCGGAAGCGGGCGACAGAATGTTGTGCGAGGCCAGCATGAGAACGCTGGCTTCGACCTGCGCTTCGGGAGACAGCGGAATGTGTACCGCCATCTGATCGCCGTCAAAGTCGGCGTTGAACGCCGTGCACACCAGGGGATGAATCTTAATTGCTTTGCCTTCCACGAGCACCGGTTCGAAAGCCTGAATGCCCAGACGGTGCAGCGTGGGAGCGCGGTTCAGCATAACCGGGTGGTCCTTGATGACTTCTTCAAGAATGTCCCACACGATCGGCTCCTGCTGCTCGACCATCTCTTTCGCTTGCTTGATGGTGGTAACGTTGCCGGTCTGTTCGAGCCGGTGATAAATAAACGGCTTGAACAACTCGAGCGCCATCTTTTTGGGCAGACCGCACTGGTGCAGCTTAAGTTCAGGCCCGACCACGATGACGGAGCGTCCCGAGTAGTCCACGCGCTTGCCCAGCAGGTTCTGACGGAAGCGTCCCTGCTTGCCTTTCAGGGTGTCGGAGAGCGACTTCAGGGGACGGTTGTTGGCGCCGCGCAATACTCGTCCACGGCGTCCGTTGTCGAACAGCGCGTCGACGGCTTCCTGCAGCATCCGTTTTTCGTTGCGCACGATGACTTCGGGAGCGTGCAAGTCCATCAGCTTCTTCAACCGGTTGTTGCGGTTGATGACGCGGCGGTACAGATCGTTCAAATCGGAGGTGGCGAAACGGCCGCCATCGAGGGGAACCAGTGGACGCAACTCCGGTGGAATCACTGGGATGACGTCGAGGATCATCCAGTGCGGCTTGTTGCCGCTCTTGCGGAAGGCCTCGACCACTTTCAGACGCTTGGCATACTTGAGCCGCTTCTGCAGCGAGCTCTCGTTCTTCATCTTCTCGCGCAGTTCCACGGAAAGCCCGTCGGTGTCGACTCGCTTCAGCAGTTCCTTGATCGCCTCAGCGCCCATCATCGCCTTGAATCCGGCGGGACGGTATTGCTGGTCGAGTTCGCGGAACTTGGCTTCGTCTTTGATTACTTCGCGCTCTTTCACCGGAGCGTCGCCGGGTTCGACCACGACGTAAGCTTCGAAATAGAGCACGGACTCAAGGTCGCGCAGGGAAATATCGAGCAAATGGCCGATGCGGCTGGGCAGCCCCTTGAAGAACCACACGTGTGAGCAGGGCGATGCCAGCTCGATGTGGCCCAGGCGCTCGCGGCGGACTTTTGACAGCGTCACTTCCACGCCGCACTTGTCGCAGATCACGCCGCGGTGCTTCATGCGCTTGTACTTGCCGCACAAGCACTCCCAGTCGGTTACCGGGCCAAAGATGCGCGCGCAAAACAGTCCGTCGCGCTCCGGCTTGAAGGTTCGGTAGTTGATGGTCTCGGGCTTGGTGACTTCGCCGTGCGACCAGCTCCGGATTTTTTCCGGAGAGGCCAGACTGATGCGAATGGCGTCGAAGTCCGCGATCACATTTGCCATTTCGAAAGGGCTCGAACGAAACAAGGGGATCCTCCGCTTCCTGCGGCTCTAGCGCGTCCGCTGACGGCCCTCGTGACCAAGTTCTCAGTTCTGGAGTTCCCGGTTCTCAGTTGAAACCGAGATCGAACCTTTTTGCCTTTCACGCGGCATCGAGAGCGTATGCCGCGGTGGCGGATGTTTCAAAAGTCTTAACCTGGGTCTCAGCTCTCAGTTCCGGCTCAGGGCTAACTGAGAACCGGGAACTGAGAACCGAGAACTGTTTTCTAATCTGCCGCCGCGCTGGCGGTGGGCTTCTTCTCGCCCGTCTTGATCAATTCCACATCCAGGCAGAGCGACTGCAGCTCGCGGATCAGCACGTTGAACGATTCCGGCACCCCGGGCTCCATGGCGGCTTCGCCCTTGACGATGGCCTCGTAAATCTTGGTGCGGCCGTATACGTCGTCGGACTTCGCCGTCAGCAGCTCCTGCAGAATGAACGCCGCGCCGTAGGCTTCCAGCGCCCAGACTTCCATTTCTCCGAAACGCTGTCCGCCGAACTGCGCCTTGCCACCCAACGGCTGTTGCGTAATCAGTGAATAAGGCCCGATGGAACGCGCGTGAATCTTGTCGTCCACCAGGTGCGACAACTTCAGCATGTAGATGTAACCGACAGTGACCGGCTGCTCGAACTTCTCGCCCGTCATGCCGTCGTGCAGCGTGGTCTTGCCCGAAGTCGGCAGACCGGCGTGTTCGAGCAGCGCCTTGATCTCGCCTTCCTTCGCGCCATCGAACACCGGCGAGCCCATGAACACGCCCTTGGCAAGGGTCGGCGCCACCGACTCCAGTTCTTCCTCGCTCATGTCGGAGATGATGTCGGCCAGCTGCGAGTCTTTGAACAACGCCTTCAACTCGCGCCGGATGGCCTCGCTCCGCGTGTTCTCCTTCAGCAATTGCGTGATCTTCTCGCCCAGCACAAAGCCGGCCCATCCCAGGTGGGTTTCAAGAATCTGACCCACATTCATACGGCTGGGTACGCCGAGCGGGTTGAGCACGATTTCCACCGGCTGGCCGTCTTCGAGGTACGGCATATCCTCTTCCGGCAGAATGCGGGCAATGACGCCTTTGTTGCCGTGACGCCCGGCCATCTTGTCACCCACACTCAGCTTGCGCTTCATGGCGATGTAGACCTTGACCAGCTTGATCACGCCCGGCGGCAGTTCGTCGCCCTTGGTGAGTTTTTCCTTCTTCTCGTTGACGATCTTTTTCAGGACATCGATCTGACGCGAAGTCATTTCTTCGATCTCGTCGATCTGTTCATTCACCCGCGGGTCTTTATCCGCATACTTGATGCGCTTCAGGTTGCGGGTCGAGATGCGCTCGATCTCGTCACGAGTGAGCATGTTGCCCTTGGTCAGAAGGCGTTTGTTGGTGCGCTCGTCGTGCAGGTCGGCCTGCACTTCCTTGCCGCCCAGAATGTTCTCAAGGCGCTTCAGGCGCTCGTCGGTCAGAATCCGGATTTCGTCCGAAAGGTTCTTTTCCAACTTTGCGATCTGCGTGGCTTCGATGAATTTTGCGCGCTCGTCCTTTTCCTGGCCCTTGCGCGAGAAGATCTTCACGTCGACGATTACACCCTCGATGCCCGGCGGGCAGTAGAGGGAGGCGTCGCGCACGTCGCCGGCCTTTTCGCCGAAGATCGCGCGCAGCAGTTTTTCTTCCGGCGTAAGCTGAGTTTCACCCTTGGGTGTAACTTTGCCTACGAGAATGTCGCCCTGCTTGATGCTGGCGCCGATGCGAATCACCCCTGCTTCGTCCAGATTGCGCAGCATCGACTCGCTGACGTTGGGAATGTCACGCGTGACCTCTTCCGGCCCCAGCTTGGTGTCGCGGGCTTCGATCTCGTACTCCTCGATGTGCAGCGAGGTGTAGTAATCCTCTTTCACCATCCTTTCCGAGACCAGGATGGCGTCCTCGAAGTTGTAACCGCGCCAGGGCATGAAGGCGACTAGTACGTTGCGGCCCAGCGCCAGCTCGCCATGATCGGTGCAGGGACCGTCGGCGATGATCTGACCCTTCAGCACGCGTTCGCCCTTCTTCACCACCGGTTTCTGGTTGATGCAGGTATTCTGGTTCGAGCGCTTGAACTTCGTGAGTTGGTAGATGTCGCTGCCCACTTCACGCGACAACTGCGTGGGATGGTGCTCGCCTTCGACGCGCACAATGATGCGCTCGGAGTCGACCGAATCGATGATGCCGTTGCGGCGGGCAAGAACGACGGCCCCGGAGTCGCGGGCGGTCACGCCTTCCATGCCCGTTCCCACGATCGGCGCTTGCGCGCGCAGCAAAGGCACGGACTGGCGCTGCATGTTCGCGCCCATCAGCGCGCGGTTCGCATCGTCGTGCTCAAGGAACGGAACCAGCGACGCGGCGACCGATACCAGCTGTTTCGGACTGACGTCGACATAGTCCACTTCCTCGCGGCTGACCAGCACGAAGTTGCCGGCCTTGCGGGCGTTGACCAGTTCCGCCACGATGCGGCCCTTGTCGTCGAGTTCCACGTTGGCCTGCGCGATGGTGTGGCGGTCCTCTTCCCAAGCGGACAGATAGAAGGAGAACGGCTCAATCGCCGCCGGCTTCTTGCGCTTCTCTTTCAAGTCGGCATTGAGCTTTTCGATCTCGTGCTTCTCCATGTGATCGCCGACTTTGAAGTCGCTGTCACCCACGTGGACGATGGTGACGTAGTCGATCACGCGTCCGCCCTTGATTTTGCGATAGGGCGACTCGATGAAGCCGTAGTCGTTGATGCGGGCATAACAGCTCAACGACGAGATCAATCCGATGTTCGGACCTTCCGGCGTCTCGATCGGGCAGATGCGGCCGTAGTGCGTGGGATGAACGTCGCGGACTTCGAATCCCGCGCGTTCGCGGGATAGACCGCCCGGGCCAAGGGCCGAGAGACGCCGCTTGTGGGTAATCTCGGACAGCGGGTTGGTCTGATCCATGAACTGCGAGAGCTGCGACGATCCGAAGAATTCGCGGATCGCGGCCATCACCGGCTTGGCGTTGACCAGATCGTGCGGCATCGCCGTCGACATTTCCTGGTACACGCTCATTTTTTCCTTGATGGCGCGCTCCATGCGAACCAGGCCGATGCGGAACTGGTTCTCCATCAACTCGCCGACCGCGCGCACGCGGCGGTTGCCGAGGTGATCGATGTCGTCGACCGCGCCAATGCTCTTGCGCAGTTTCAGCAGGTAGGCGATGGTCGCGTAGAAATCGTCGGGATCGAGCGTGCGCTTGTCGAGACTGGTGGCTTCCTGGTTCTCGAACAATTTGATGTTGAACTTCAAACGGCCCACGCGCGAGAAGTCATACTTGCGCGGGTCGAAGAACATGCCGTGGAACAGTGCCGTCGCCGTGTCGAGCGTCGGCGGATCGCCGGGACGCAGCTTGCGGTAGATTTCGATCAGCGCTTCCTGCGGCGTCTTCACCGCATCGCGCTTCAGGGTCTGGCTGATCACCGTGCCCACGTCGTCGCGCTCGGGGAAAAACAGGCTCATCTCGACCACGCCGGAATCGAGAATTTTCGAAACTTTATCGGCGGTCAGCTCGGAGTTGGCTTCGAGCATGACTTCGCCGGTAGTGGTGTCGACGATGTCGCCGGCCGTCCATGCGCCTTCGAGATCGGTAATGTCGACTTCGATTTCGCTGACCTTCGCCTTCTGAATATCTTTCAAAACCTGGGCGTTGATCTTGCGGCCGGAGTGCGCGATCTCGTCGCCTGACTTGTTCTTGATGCTGTGGGCCAGTTTCATCCCCAGCAGGTTCGTCGCCTTCTCGCTGGCCGGATCGAGCGTCCAGTAAAGCTTTTTGTCGCGGACGATTAAACGATCCGTGGTGTAGAACGCCCGCAGAATGTCCTCGCCCGAGCGCAGGCCCAGGGCGCGCAGGAAAATTGTGCCCAGGAATTTGCGCTTGCGGTCGATGCGGACGTAGAGCACGTTTTTCTGGTCGTACTCAAACTCAACCCAGGAGCCGCGGTAGGGAATGATCTTTCCCAGGAAGTAGGTGCGGTTGTTGGCGGTCTCGAAGAATACTCCCGGCGAACGATGCAACTGGCTTACGATGACGCGCTCTGTCCCGTTGATGATGAAAGTCCCGTTTTGGGTCATCAAAGGAACGTCGCCGAAGAAGACTTCCTGCTCTTTAATGTCGCGAATGGAGCGATTCCCGGTCTCGGCGTCCTTGTCGAAAATGGTCAGACGCATGGTGACCTTGAGCGGCGCGGAATAGGTCATGCCGCGCTCTTCACACTCCGCCACGTCGTACTTCAGTTGCAGTCCAACCGGATCGCCGCATTTGTTACAGAAGTCGGGCGTGTTGGCGTTGTAGGTGCCGCACTTGCCGCACAGCACTTCGCCGGGATGAAACGGATCGGTAATGACCGTGGATCCGCAATTCTTGCAAGTGGTCCGGAGGTGGTGCAGGCCCTTCAGGTGGCCGCACTTGCACTCCCAGTTACCAATGGCGTAATCGACGAACTCCAGTTGTGATACGTTGCGAAAGTCGGTGATCGGAAAGACCGACTGAAACACCGCCTGCAAGCCGCCGTCTTCGCGCTCGCTGGGCAGTTTGTCCATCTGCAGGAAGCGGTCGTAAGAACGCTTCTGAACTTCGATCAGGTTCGGGATCTGAATGGTGGCCGGAATTTTGGAAAAATCGAATCGTTTACGGAAGGCATTTTTCATCGTCAGAAACTCCCAATCTCACGCGCGACCGAAGGCCACGCTCAAACCGCGGAATGTGGGGCGCTTGTGGCGCCGCGGGACTTATGTACGTGGAACTGGAACCACTGGAATCCTAAAACACGACGGGGCGCCTGCAGGGACAGTCGTTCCCGCAGACGCCAACCAAGGCGTTTCGCCCTTCTTGATTTGAATTCTTTCGCGCCAGTTCCTCGGCCTGTTTTCCGCCCCGCCTGCCTGCGGAGCAGCTTGCCCTAAACTTCCCTCGCGAGCACCGCTCGCGCTCGAGTGAATCCCTGGGGAAGCGACGTTACTATAGATGCTAACATCGCCGCTCCGGGTTCACAAGTAGAGAAACGTTCGATAATAACGATTTTGCGCCGCCTGCAGTGCAATACGGAAATCGGCGACGCTGCCCCGCCGCCACTCCGGAGCCGGGCCCCGCAAAACCTAGCCAGCTACGTCTCTTGGCGTTACTTTACTTCGACAACGGCGCCAGCGTCGGTAAACTTCTTCTTGATGGTCTCCGCCTCTTCCTTGGAGACGCCCTCTTTCACGTTCTTGGGCGCTCCATCCACCAGTTCCTTGGCTTCCTTCAAGCCCAGGCTGGTGACTTCGCGGACGGCCTTAATCACGTTGATCTTGTTGGCCCCCACTTCCTTGAGCACAACGGTGAACTCTGTCTTTTCTTCCGCCGGAGCCGCTGCCGCCGCGCCGCCACCGCCGCCGGCCATCATGACCGGAGCCGCTGCCGCCGCCGACACGCCCAGACGCTCTTCCAGCTTCTTCACCAGCTGCGCCGCGTCCAGCAGCGACAGCCCTACGATTGATTCTTCCAACTGCGCTAAATCTGCCATGTTGTTCTCCAGTAATTTAGTCTTTTCGTTAGAGACACAGCCCGCCGAAACAAAGCTTGCTAGGTCTCGCTTTCGTTCCCAACACGCCAGGGTTCCAGCGCGACCAAGGTCCTAGTTTCCTCGCGCCAGACAACGCTCGGAACGAACCGCGCAACCCCCGACTTGCTGATCACCAAACTGTTGGTTTGGTGATTGAGAAAGTGAGTAAGTGGGAAATTTTGGAACCCGCCGAAACTCGAGTTCTTCCATTCCCCGATACAAAGTTACTCAATTACACAATTCCTATGTTTCTTTGAACTTCTTTTGCTGCACGCCCTGATCCACCACCACCGCCAGGTTGCGTCCCACCGCGTTCATCGCGGTAACTAGCCGCTGCGCTGGCGCGCTGATCAGAAACAGCAGCTTCGAGTAAAGCTCTTGCTTCGACGGCATGGTAGCCAGCGCTTCGATCTCTTTGATCGTGACCACGCGGCCTTCGACCACCCCGACTTTAAAGGTGAACTCCGGCGTGTCCTTGGCATACTTAGTCAGCGCCTTGGCCATCGCGACCGGGTCGCCCGTGGTGTAGGCAATCGAGGTCACGCCCGACAGATCCTTCAGAGCGCCTTCGACCTTGGTGCCCTTGGCGGCGCGCTCAGCCAGCGTGTTCTTGACGACCTGATACTTCGCTCCCGCGCCGCGCAGCACCTTGCGCAACTCGTAGTCCTGGGGCACGGTCATCTTGGTATAAGTCGCCACCACCACGTTCGAAACGTTCTTCAGGTCTTTGCTCAGCTTCTCAACCTGCTCGGTCTTCTTCGCTTTAGTAACCGCCATAGTCCAATCCTTTTCACGTTATCGTTGTCATCCTGAGCGAGACGCTTTTTGTCTCGCGGAGGATCTGAGCGCGGCGCGCGAACCTTCTCGCGTTCTGTGCGAGAATGCGAGATCGCGCGTTTGGCGCGCCTCTCTACGCCTTGGCTGCAGTCTCGATAGGGGCAACGTCCAACAAAATCCCCGGCCCCATCGTCGAACTCAAGGTGCAGCCCTTGATGTACTTCCCCTTGGCCACCGACGGCTTGGCCTTGATCACGCTGGTAATCAGCACGGTCGCATTCTCAATCAACTTGTCGGGCGAGAACGAAATCTTGCCCACCGGACAATGCACCAGCGCGGTCTTGTCGGTGCGGAATTCAACCTTGCCGGCCTTCACTTCCTGCACTGCCTTGCCCACGTCGAAGGTCACAGTCCCGGTCTTCGGGTTCGGCATCAACCCCTTGGGACCGAGAATCTTGCCCAGGCGTCCCACGGACTTCATCACGTCAGGCGTGGCGATGAGAGCATCGAAGTCGGTCCAGTTTTCCTTGGTAATCTTCTCGACCATCTCTTCGCCGCCGACAAAATCGGCGCCTGCCGCCTCGGCTTCCTTGATCTTGTCGCCGGTCGCGATCACCAGAACCTTTTTCGACTTTCCCAAGCCGTGCGGCAGAACCACCGTCCCGCGCACCATCTGGTCGGCATGCTTGGGATCGACGCCCAGGCGCAGCGTGACTTCGACGGTCTCGTCGAACTTTGCGAATTTCACTTTCTGCAGGAGCGGAACCGCGTCCTCGAGAACATAGGGGCGCTTCTCCACTGCGGCGTGCGCCTTGGCGATATTCTTTCCTTCTTTTTTCATTGCTCTTCCTTGTCTCCCACCGCCGATCGCGGATTCAGTCGGCCGTGGTGTACGACTACAACTCGATTCGTGTGGGGACGGGCGACCAAGCCCGTCCGGCGCGAGCGAGTAGCCCGCGCCCCCACAGAACTATCCAACCACTTCAATGCCCATCGATCTGGCCGTGCCGCGGATGCTCTTGATTGCGGTCTCGACGGAAGCAGCATTCAGGTCGGGCATTTTTTGCTTGGCGATATCCTCGACCTGCTTGAGGGTGACCTTGCCAACTTTATCTTTATTCGGCGTGCCGGATCCCTTGGCGATGCCCGCGGCGCGCTTCAACAGGATCGACGCCGGCGGAGTCTTGGTGATGAAGGTGAACGAGCGGTCGCTATAGACCGACACCACGACCGGAATGATCAGCCCTTCCATCTCTTTCTGATTCGTGCGAGCATTGAACTGTTTGCAGAATTCCATGATGTTGATCTGCGCCTGGCCGAGCGCCGGGCCCACCGGGGGCGCCGGAGTCGCCTTGCCGGCGGCGATCTGCAGCTTCACATAACCTGTTACTTTTTTTGCCATGATCTCTCTTCCGTCTGCGCTGTGAGTCTAGGATTTTCGGCTCAACATTCTGCTGACTTCTGGTTTCTCGAAACTGCCATGCCGGGCCTGAAAGCCCGGTTTCGTGCAGACCTGAATGGCACGCGTAAAGCCATACCCTTTCAGCACCACTACGCGACTTTCTCCACCTGGTTGAACTCGAGTTCCACCGGCGTGGAGCGGCCAAAAATTGTCACCATCACTTTCAAAGTCTCGCGGTCTTCGTTCACTTCGTCGACAATGCCGGTGAAGCTGGCAAACGGTCCCTCGCTGATGCGCACCGATTCGTTCTTCTCGAACTTAACTTTGAGCTTCGGCTTCTCGCGGCTGTCGGCGACCTTGTAGACGATGTGCTGAACTTCTTCTTCGGAGAGCGGAGTCGGCTGCTGGCCGGTGCCGACAAATCCGGTCACGCGCGGCGTGGACTTCACCACATGCCAGACGTGATCGTCCATGTCCATTTCTACCAGCACGTAGCCGGGATAGAACATGCGCTCGGAGGTGTACTTTTTGCCGCCGCGCACTTCGGTGACCGACTCGGTCGGGATCAGCACTTTGCCGATCTTGTCCTGCAGCCCGAAGGCGGTGACCCGCGACTCCAGCGACTCTTTCACCTTGCGCTCGAACCCGGAATAAGAGTGGATGATGTACCACTTCATGTTCGGATTGCGGGGCGGCTCACCGCTTGCGGCAACGCCATCCTCGCCGGGCGGTTGCGGCGGTTGTTCTCCGCCTGCCGCAGTTTCGTTTTTTTCTTCGTCCTGCATATAGGGTGCTTCTTCCCGGCCAGCCGATTTTCTTTTCTGCGGAGTGCTCGTCTGCAATCTGCTCAGTGATTCTTGAAAAAACCAAACAAAGCCGTGACGCCGTGTTGAATGACAAAATCGATCACGAAAAAGTACAGCGCGAAAATCGCAACCGTGATCACAACCACCGTAGTCGTGGCCTGAACTTCTTTCCACGAGGGCGCGGTCACCTTGCGCATTTCGCTGCGGACGTCGTTATAGAAAGTCCGGGTGCGCTCCGGCCAGGACTTTACCGTAGCCACAAGTGCGTTTTGTTCCGTCATGGTCGCCATTTCTAATTTCTTCCCATTCTGTCTCGCCGTGCTGCCCGTTCCGGGCCCAAAATTCTGGCAGGGGCGGAGGGATTCGAACCCCCAAGTTCGGTTTTGGAGACCGACAGTTTAACCGTTGAGCTTACGCCCCTGAATTCATTTAGCAATTTTGTCATTGAGTAATTTGATAGTTTGAATACCGCATGCAAATCGGTTTTCAATTACCAAATTACAAAATTCCCAATTACCAAATCTATTTCACTTCTTTGTGCGGCGTGTGCTTGCGGCAACGGCGGCAGAATTTTTTGAACTCCAGCCGCTCGGTCGTCGTTTTCCGATTCTTGGTCGTCGAATAATTCCGCTCTTTGCAGTCACCGCATTGTAACGTTACGATTTCTCGGGGCATTGCTCACTCCAAAACAGCTTTTGGCTTTTCGCTCTTGGCTCTTAGCTTTGTCATCCTGAAGCGACGCTTTTTGTCGCCGAAGGATCCTTAACACTCACTCATCTCGGCCGCAGTCGCTTCCCGTTCTCAGTTCGCCGCAACTTCGGAAGGAAACCGGAAATTAAGCCGATCGGCAGCAAGCACAAAATCCACAGACCCCACGTCTCCATCGCTTGCCCTTCGACTCCAGTAGGCATGCGGTCTGCTGCCCACCACCACTACTGCACAATCTCCGCGATTGTCCCGGCTCCAACCGTATGCCCGCCTTCGCGAATCGCAAAGCGCAAGCCTTTCTCCATGGCCACCGGCGTGATCAGTTCAATCACCAGGCTCACGTTGTCCCCCGGCAT
>Ga0182018_10002756_pt1 | contig 16920 bp, 14 predicted proteins | sample 812P2MmetaG_FD_120490 | JGI IMG/M metagenome (GOLD analysis project Ga0182018, IMG submission 120490) | Permafrost microbial communities from Stordalen Mire, Sweden - 812P2M metaG | ecosystem: Environmental > Terrestrial > Soil > Wetlands > Permafrost | place: Sweden: Stordalen | collected... | reverse complement strand
TCCTGGACCGCCGCTCCCCCGTACTGCACCTCATCCAGAAGATCCGCGACGAGTCCCACCGTTTCGCCGTCACCTACCACCGCAAGCGCCGCGAGATCCGCGACCGCGACTCCGAGCTCGACGCCGTCCCCGGCGTCGGCCCCCGCACCCGCCAGCGCCTGCTGGAACACTTCGGCAGCCTGCGCGCCATCCGCCACGCCACCCCCGACGCCCTCACCGCCGTCGTCAGCACCACCACCGCCGCCAAAATCCGTAAGCACTTTGAAACTGAAGCCGCCGGGTCACCGGCCCTGGTCAACATCACTTAAGAAGCGATGCAGGCGTCGTTGGATCATTCGGAAGTGTCGCATGGCATCCTCGATCGCCTTGCGCCTTTCTGGCGGACAAGGATGCTTGCGGAGCGAAGGGTCGATGCGATTCGTTGCAATTCGAGATGTTAGCCCGTGGTCGGACATCACATGGGCAATCCAGCATGTCTTCGGCACAAACCGGCTCTTCTTACGGACAAACCATTGCATATCTCGATAAGACGCCACAGTATTCTCCCTTCAAAGCAAAGGGTTATCGTAATCGGCTATGAATTGAATTCCCGGCACGTATAGCTTCTGCAAATCCCCGTCTCCGGTAAGGAACAAATCCATTCCGGCGGAGGCCGCGCAGGCGAGATGGACCGCATCGGCTATTCCCACCTTGTGCCTTCCCCGTAGCTTTGCGAACGGATCCACTGCTCCCGTATTGAACGGTAGAGGTGCGAAGCCCATCTCGTCCATCACATCCCTTATCACCAACGCCTTGCCCGAGTCTCCGGGTCGAAGGGCTCCCGCCAGCACCTCACCGAGCGCAAGATAGCTCGTGAAGAGCAAATCCCCTCTGTCCTGGGACTTGGCGAACAAGTGCTCAACCCTACGGCGACGCTTCTCGTTGCCCTCAAGCAAGTAAATAAAGAGCATCGAGTCCCAGAAGACCCGACTCAACGGACTTCCTCGTCATCTTCGGAGCGCACCCACTTGAGGAATGCTTCGCCACCGCCATACGCAGCCATCTCATCCTTCAAAAGACCAAACAGCTTGCCGGTCAAACGCTTCGCGCGCGCCGCCGAATCCTCCACAGGCTGTTCGGATGAACTGCTAGCACACGTGTGGCTCGTGCCCGAGGCTTCAACTGCACCGTTCCTCCCTTTAACTCGATAGTGAACCACGACCGTAGTGCTCGTCTTGGAGGCAGGGCCGTCGATGCGCTCAATCTCAAGACCATTTTCGAGAAGGAATGTCCTGGTCCTTACGGCGCTACAGAACTGCGCGGGATGATTGGGAGGAAAGCCCTCCGCCTCCAGCTCTTTCATGAGATCCTTTACCTTGATTGAGAAGTGGCTCAATCCATTTTTGAGAGCTGGCTCGACATAGTTGCGAACGGCGCGTGATCGGATCTTCTCGCTTAGGTCCCCGTGTCTCATAATTCCCTCCCAAACGTCATTGGATCCAGACTATGACATTTGATTTTGATTATCAAGATCAAGGAGTCAAAAATTCGAGCGCCAATCACTCTCCCCTATTTCATTAGGTAAACAATATCTGAATGCCTCATAATGGCCTCTCCACCCCTTCCCATGACCCTGCGCAAGTCCCGCCGCCTCTATCTCATCCCGGTCCTCTCCAAGGCGCTCGACATCCTCGAGCTGCTCCAGGCGGAGAACCAGCCGATGACGCTGGAGGCCATTCACCGCCAAACCAAGATCTCCAAGACTACCGCCTACCGCGTCCTCAAGACCTTCGTCCATCGCGGCTACCTGGTCCAGTCCGCCGACGGTCTCTATCGCCACGTCACCCGCCCCAAGAAGCTCTGCTTCGGCTACGGCCAAATGAGCGCGGAGATGCCCTTCTCGGTCGAAGTGACCGAGAGCCTGAAGTCCGCGGCGTCCGCCGTCGGCGTCGACCTCCTAATCCTCGACAACCGCTACGACGCCGCCACTGCCCTGCGCAACGCCGAGGAGTTCGTCAAGCATCGCGTAGATCTCGTCATCGAGCTCCAGGTCGAGCAGGAGGCCGCGCCCGTGATCGCCGATAAGATCGCCGCCGCCAGGATTCCCCTCATCGCCATCGACATCCCCCACCCCCACGCCACCTTTTTCGGCGTGGACAACTACCGCGTCGGGTTTGAGGCTGGCGAGCTGCTCGCGGCGCACGCGCTGCGCAACTGGGGCGGCAAGGTCGAATGGACCATCGGCCTCGACCTGCCCGAGGCCGGCCAGCTGGTGCAGAGCCGCATTACCGGCATGTTCGAGGCCGTGCGCAGTGCCATCCCCGACCTGCCCGTCGAGAGCTTCGTGCGCATGGACGGCCGTGGTCTGCGCGACCGCTGCCGCAAGCTGATCTCCGACTTTCTTGAGCGCCACCCCCGCGATCGCCATATCCTTATCTCGGCGAACTCAGACACCGCCGCCCTCGGCGCAGTCGATGCCGTACGAGAAAAGAAGCGCGAGAGATACGTCGCCATCGTTGGCCAGGACTGCATCCCCGAGGCCATGGAAGAGATGCGCAAGCCGTCCTCGCCCTTTATCGGCTCCGTCTCCCACGAGGCCCGCTCTTACGGTCCCAACATCATTCACCTCGGCCTCGCGCTCCTCCGCGGCCAGACCGTCGCCCCTTACAACTACGTCGCCCACAAGATGGTGACGCCGCAATCGCTGGAAGCAATCTCAGATTGACCACAACAAGACGCGCATCTCGCAGACCACAATTGCGGTAGCGTAGCTCCCTGTGGAATGATGTACAGGGCAAATTCAGGCATTACGATTGGGGTCTGCATCATGGCAACACTCAAATTTCTCCAAGACAAGTGGGACGAGGCAACTGCATCCAAACTCGACGGCCCCGAACTTCTGCGCTACCGGTCCAACCTCCTCGGCTCCGACCTGCGCATCACCAACTTTGGCGGCGGCAACACCAGCTCCAAGATCGACCAGGTTGACCCCCTCGACGGCCAGACCAAGAGAATTCTCTGGGTCAAGGGCTCCGGCGGCGACCTCGGCAGCATCAAGCGGGCGGGCTTCGCCACGCTCTATCTCGATAAGCTGCTCGCGCTGGAGAAGATTTATCCCGGCGTCGCGCGCGAAGACGAGATGGTCGCGATGTACCCGCTCATCACCTTCGGCAACAATCCCGTCGCCGCCTCCATCGACACTGCGTTGCATGGCTTCCTGCCTGCCCTTCACGTCGACCACCTGCATCCTGACTGGGCCATCGCCCTCGCCGCCTCCGCCAACGGCCTCGAAAAGATGCGCGAGTTCAACAAGGAGTTCGGCCACAAGATCGTCTGGCTGCCCTGGCAGCGTCCCGGATTTGAGCTCGCTATGATGCTCAAACAGGCCGTCGAATCCAACCCCGGCTGCGACGGCATCATCTTGGGCGGCCATGGGCTCTTCACCTGGGGCAACACGCAGCGCGAGTGCTATCTCGACACCATCACCATAATCGACCAGATCGGCCAGTTCATCGAGCGCCACGCCACAAAGAAGGCCGCACCGGCGTTCGGCGGCCCCATCCATCAGCCGCGCGAGGACCGCGCCGCAATTGCGCTGCAGATCTTCCCTCACCTGCGCGGCGCAGTAAGCCGCAAGCAACGCTGGATCGGCAGCTTCACCGACGCCCCCGACGTGCTGGAGTTCGTCAACTCCAGGCAGGCCAAGAAACTCGCGCACCTGGGCACCAGCTGCCCCGACCACTTCATCCGCACCAAGATCCGCCCCATGTACATCGAGTGGAACCCGAAGGGTGAGGCCAAAGACTTCGCCGCCCTCATCGACTCCACGCTCGAGACCTACCGCAAGGAGTATGCCGAGTATTACTCCGAGCACGCGCTGCCCGACTCACCCAAAATGCGCGATGCCAGCCCCGCCGTCGTGCTGGTGCCGGGCGTCGGCATGTTCACCTTCGGCAAGAACAAAACCGAAGCCCGCCTTGCCGGCGAGTTCTACACCAACGCCATCCATGTGATGCAGGGCGCCGGCTCGCTTGGCGGTGCAGTCCCCTGCACCGACGTCCCTCAGGCCGGCCCTGCCGCAGGCCCAGACGAGTTCACCATCTACGAGAACTACGTCGCCCTCCCGCCCAGCGAGGCCTTCCGCATCGAGTACTGGGCGCTTGAAGAGGCCAAGATCCGACGCCAGCCGCCGGAGAAGGAACTCAGCCGCCGCGTGATGCTGGTCGTGGGCGGCGGCAGCGGCATCGGCCGCGAGGTCGCTCTGCTCGCCGCCGAGCGCGGTGCGCACATCATCGTCGCCGACCGCGACACCAAGGGCGCGCAGTCCGTGGCCGATGAGGCCAAGGCCATCGCCGGCAAGGAGGCCGTCGGCTGGACCTCCATCGATATCACCGACCGCGCCACCATCAAGTCCGCCCTTGAGGCAACCATCAAGCAGTTCGGTGGCATCGATATCCTCATCAATACCGCGGCTATTTTCCCTTCAACGCCCGATGGCTTAATTCCAGACAAGCTCTGGGGCATCACCCTCGAGGTCAACGTCACCTCCAACTTCAAGCTCACCGACGAGGCCCAGCCCATCTTCGCCGCGCAGGGCATCGACGGCAGCATCGTCCTCACCAGCTCGGCCAACGCGGTCGTCTCGAAGAAGGGCACTGAGGCGTACGACGTCTCGAAAGCAGCGCTCAGTCACCTCGTCCGCGAACTGGCCGTCGCCTACTCACCCCACATCCGCGTCAATGGCATCTCGCCCGCCACGGTGGTCAAGGGTTCCACGATGTTCCCCCGCGACCGCGTCATCGCTTCTCTCAAGAAGTACAACCTGCCCTGCGATGAATCGCTCTCCGACGACGCGCTGCGCAACGAACTCGCTAAGTTCTACGCCAAGCGTACCCTTACCCATCAGCCCATCGACCCGCGAGACTGCGCGCAGGCCATCCTTTTCCTCGCCGGCCCTCACACGCCGTGCACCACCGGCCATATCATCCCCGTCGACGGAGGCCTCACCGAGGCCTTTCTGCGATGACGATATCCGGTGAATATATTGATGAAGTCCCCCGAACAACGCCCGCTGCAACCGTCCGACCCACGCGCCTCCATCGCCGTCGATCTTGGCGCTGAAAGCTGCCGCGTCTCGCTCCTTCGCTGGCTCGACGGCCGCCCCTCCATCGAACTCATCCATCGCTTCCCCAACAATCCCCACGAGACCGACGGCAGCCTGCACTGGGACCTCAACTGCATCGTCTCGGGCGTCGACGAGGGCCTGCGCAAGTGCGCCCTGCTCGTACCTGAAGGCATCCGCTCCATCGCCGTCGACGGCTGGGCCGTCGACTACGTCCGCGTCGACGACTCCGGCCAGCCCCTGGCCGATCCCTTCTGCTATCGCGACCTGCGCACCGTCGAGGCCGAACGCTGGGCCCACATCAAATGCAGCCGCGACCGCATGCGCGAGCTCACCGGCATCCAGATCATGCCGCTCAATACGGTCTACCAGCTCTACGCCGACTCGCTCGCCGGCCTGCCGCCCGGCCGTCGCTGGCTTAACTTGCCTGAGTATCTCCTCTCCCACTGGGGTGGCCAACCCGTGGCGGAGTACACCAACGCCACCCACACCCAGTTGGTCGAGCTGTACCGGAAGCAGTGGTGCCCTGAGATCTTCAATGCCCTTGGCCTGGATCTCGCCTGCGCCCCCAGTCTCGTCCCTCCCGGTACTGTCCTCGGCAAACTCGTCGGCCCACTTGCGGCGCTGCCTGCCTTCGCCGACACCACACTCATCGCGCCCGCCTGCCACGACACCGCATCCGCCATCGCCGGCATCCCCGCAACCGGCAACGACTGGGCCTACATCAGCTCCGGTACCTGGTCGCTGGTCGGCACGCTCATCGAGCAGCCGCGCAACGGCCCGGAAGCAGCCGCCGACAACTTCACCAATCTTGGTGCCGTCGGCGACCGCATCTGCTTCCACAAAAACGTCAATGGCATGTGGCTGATCCGCCAGTGTACCGACCATTGGGCCCACGCGGGCAAGGTCTGGCCGGTCGCCGACCTCGTCGCCGCCTCAGAAAAAGTCCCCTGCCCCGAGGGCCTGCTCGACGTCGACGATCCCGACCTCCTGTTGCCGGAACGCATGCCCCAGCGCATCAACTCCCAACGCGCCCACCGCGGCCTCAAGCCGCTCGACGAGAGCCCGGCCAATGCACCCGCCTTCGCCAGCCTCATCTTCCACTCGCTGGCCGCGCGCTACGCCAGGGTCCTCGACCGCGTCGCCTTCCTCACCGGCAAGCGGCTCCAGCGCCTATTCATCGTCGGCGGCGCCAGCCAAAACACCTTCCTCAACCGCCTGACCCAGGAGGCCACTGGCCTCGAGGTATTTCGTGGCGCGGCTGAGAGCTCCACCGTCGGCAACTTCGCCATTCAGCTCGCCATCCTCGAAGGCAGCCGCGACCCCGTCACGGGCGCCTATGCCGAGCCCGTCGCCTTCTGGGCCGGCCTCTTCGTCGAGGCCCTCCACGCCGCACCCACCTCCGAAACCGTCAAGGATTAACGCGTACCTCCGAACTGGATCAACCAACGCCAGGGAACCGATCCCGTATCCTTGATACCAGACATGACCGAACCCATCCGCATCGGCTCGCGCGGCTCGCAGCTCGCCCTTTGGCAGGCCAACCACATCGCCACCCAGCTGCGCGACCGCGGCCAAGAGGTCTCGATTGAAGTCATCCGTACCACGGGCGACCGGATGGCGCAGCACGCCGACGCGCCCGAAACAGTGACACTCCCACCGCTCGCCCCGCTGCCGGACGGCAAGGGAATCTTCATCAAGGAGATCGAAGACGCCCTAGCCGACGGCCGCATCGACCTCGCCGTCCACTCGCTCAAAGACCTGCCAACGCAGCTCGACCCGCGCTTCACTCTCGCCGCCATACCGCAGCGCGCCGATGCCCGCGACGTCTTTGTCTGCGAACAATACTGGGCGCTGCATACTCTCCCTATGGGAAGCCGCATCGGCACCACAAGCCCTCGCCGGCGCGCCCAGCTCCTTGCGCTGCGTCCCGACCTTCAGTTCGTCGAGACCAAGGGAAATGTGGATACGCGCCTGCGCAAGCTCGCCGGCGGCGCATGCGATGCGCTGGTCCTCGCCGCTGCCGGCCTCGACCGCCTCGACCGCGCCGAGTGGGTGCACCAGCGCTTCGGCTTCGATGAACTCTGCCCCGCTCCCGGCCAGGGCGCGCTCGCGCTCGAGACCCGCGCGCCCAGCTATGCCGTCTTCGCCGAGCCGGATCGCGACGACCACGTCCGCCGTGTCGTCTCCGGGCTCGACCATCCCCAGACCCGTTTCGCCGTCGAGGCCGAACGCATCGTCCTCGACGCACTGGGCGGCGGCTGCCAGCTCCCTATCGGCGTGCACTGCGCCCCCATCCTGGAAGAAGTCGACCTGATCGCCTGGCATCTCTACGCACAGGTCCTCGCGCCCGATGGCGAACGCATGATTTACCTCTCTACCGAGGCCCCCACAGACATCAGCTCGACCACCCTCGGCCTCGACACCGCCGAAGAACTGAAATCCCGCGGCGCGCTCGAACTGCTCACCGCCTAATGCTTCTTTGTATGCATTACGATGATCGTCGTCTTGCCGGAATCATCTCCGCTGCCCTCACCCACCGTAACCATGATCCTGTCCGAGTCGCTGGCGCCCGCGCTCAATACCGTTCCACCCCCGGAGGAGACCGCGACCGCCGCGTTCCCCATCTTGCTCTTGTAGAAGTCCACTACCTGGCTCGCAGAATCGCTCGTCGTAAACTTCGCCATCACCATCGACGCAGACGCGGCGTTCATGGTCACGCCGCCCTTCTCAGTTGCCGATCCGGGATACACCGGCACACCCAGGTCCGACTCGTTTGGCGCTGACTCGCCGGCCGAGAAGGTGCCGCCGCCCGGCACCGACACTCCGCCCTTGTTGTCCACAGTCATCGAGCGCGAGACTCTCCACGCAAAATATCCGAACGCACCCGCGGCCAGCACGCCTAGCCCAACCACCACAGCCACCACAATCAGTACGACCTTTAGTGCCCCACCCGAACTCCGCGGCGGAGGAGGAGCACCCGGCTGACCATATGCAGGCGGAGGAGGAGCCGCTGGAAACTGCGCCCGCGGCGTCACTACTCCGGCCCCCACCGGAGCGCCGCATGATGTGCAGAATCCCGTACTCGAAGCAAGTGGAGCGCCACATTTCGTGCAGAAGCCGGCCATCTCGACTCTCCTTGGACTTATCCCGGCGATTGCGCTTGCGCACACTGAATATCAGCAAGACCGGAGGAGCCACGAGCCTACTCGAAGCCCCAAAGTCGAGTCAACAAAAACATGCCCGGCCGGCAGGGCGCCGACCCTTGCGACAGCTCGCTACGCTACTTCCCTACGGACGGCTCGACTCGCACATAGTGCGCCCAGTCGAAATCGACGTGTCCCGCATCGCTTCCCTGTTCGGTCGTGTAGGCAAACAGCGCCGGCCGCGACCCCTTCCACCAACTGAACTTCAGCCCCACCGTCGGCCCAATCGGCGCAAATGTCTTGCCCTCATCCACGCTGTAGGAGTAGTTCGCGGTGTCACCATCCACGCGCACGCGAAGCATAACCACCCCACCCGCCAACTGCGCAGGGCCATCCACCCTCTCGCTCCCATGAAAGAACCCGAGCGACCGCACCCCGCCCGCCTGCGCCACCTGCAACCCGCTCGCCGCCTGCTCGAACATCGCCAGCCCCGCGTGGTCGCCATCCTTCATCCCCGTCAAATCCGCCCGCGTCGTAAACTCGAACGCGTCGTCCTGCATCATCTGGGTCAGCGTATTGCGCGCCGAAAAAATGTCCGCCGCATACCCCGGTTTCAGCCGCAAGAACCCTCGCCGTTCGGTCAACGACCAGTCCGCATCCACCGGATTGTGGTTCCACTCCCACTGTGGCCCAAGCTTCGCGCTGCTGAACTCATCCGACGTCTGCGGCCTCTGCTCCGAATCCTTCCCCGGATGCTGCGGAGTCGGCCATGAACTCACCGGCTGGCCCACCATCGCGCCCGCGGGAGCGTCGCCAATAATCGGCCAGTCATCCTCCCACCGCACCGGCTCCAGATGCACAATCCGTCCATGCGCCTCGCGCGACTGAAAGTGGATAAACCACCCCTTGCCGTCCTGGCTCTCGACATACCCTCCCTGGTGCGGCCCGTTCACCTGCGTGCTTCCCTGATGCAGCACCACACGATGCTCATACGGCCCGTAGATCGTCCGCGACCGCAGCACGAGCTGCGCCCCCGTGCTCACCCCGCCGAACGGAGCGAAGATGTAGTAGTAGCCATCGCGCTTATACAGCTTGGGCCCTTCCAGGGTCGGTAGCTCCTTTGCGTCGCGCACAATCTCTTTGCCCTCGTCCAGCACCGACAACCCATCCGGCGCCATGCGATGCAGGATCAACGGCCCCGCACCCTTCTTCGAATGCACCAGGTAGGCCGTCCCATCGTCATCCCAGAAAGGACAAGGGTCTTCGAGGCCTGCCTGCGCAACCACTGCCACCGGCTTCGACCAAGGCCCCGCAATCGTCTTCGCCGTGCTAACGAAGATGCCCTCGTCCGGCGTCGGGAAGTACACGTAGAAGAGGCCATTGTGCTTGCGGATCGCCGGCGCCCACACTCCGCGCCCATAGCGGTTGCCGTCCGTCATGTCGTACTGCGGAGCGATCTCAATCCGCGGTAGCACGTGGCTAAGAATCGTCCAGTGCACTAGATCGTTCGACTGCAGAATCGAAATCCCCGGCACAAACGCAAATGTCGACGACACAAGATAGTAGTTGCTCCCATCGCGAATCACATCCGGATCGGAGTAGTCAGCGAACAAAACTGGGTTGCGATACGTCTTCCCATCCTGCGCAACCCCACAGACACCGCTCGCTACCCAAAGAACCAGCCACCCACCCGCCGCAAATACCCTCATGACGCCACCCTACCGCGGAACCGCCGGCAGCTGAAAGTCCACACCCGCCTCGTGGTTCACCTTCACCATTGCCGCCAGATCCAACTCATCCACCGGAATCTCGCGCCGCTTCCCGTCCTGCACATACAGCGTCGTCCGCGTCAGCAGGTAGTTGTGAATTTGCTCCGCGGGCCGCCCGTCCTTGAAGACCAGGGTCACGGCGTCCTCCGGCTCAGGCTCTGTTTGCGGATGCTCCGCCAGCGGAGAATTCGGCCCCAAATAAGCCTGCTCGACCGGTGGCATCGGCTGTGCGTCATAGCCTGCTCCGTAATCCTGCGGGACAGCCGGCGCAACATACGCCGAATTGTCATACGAGCCACAGTCCGAAAACCCAACGACGCAATCCGGACCGTACCATCCCACTCCATATGGCAGCCCCACGCCATAAGCCGGCAAGTAATACCGCCCGTTGCGATATGTGCCCGGATAGATTCTCCGCGCACCATAGCCGCCATTGGAGATCACGGGCCTTCCGATCGGATTTGAAGCCACGCCAACATACCGGCTGCCGCTCATCCGCGGCGTCCCCATAAAGGGCACTCGTCCAGCGGAGCCCAGGCCTCCGCGAGACGCCCCAGCGCCGTAACTCGCAAAGCCACCGCTGTGGCTCGCAGTGCCGCCGCCACGACCTGAAAAACTACCCCCGCCCCGTGCCCCGCCTCGCTGCGCGCACACGGGCAATGCCAGCCCCGCGACCACCAACGCAACCGAGACCACCCGCCTGATCATGATCGCCATTCTACGCCCACAAATAAGAGCCAACCCATCATGGCTGCTCCGATCCGTTAGACGCCGGTACACAGGAAATAGAATGCTGGCCGTCAAAAGCGTCCCGCTGAAGACCATCCATATCAGAGCGTGAAGTGGTTTGGCGGGCACATCTTGGGTGAATCCGGCAATAATAGTGGTCTAATGCTCCCCCTCGCCCGCCGTCGCATCCTTATCACGCGCGCACCCCACCAAGCCTCCGAGCTGGCCGACCGCCTGAGCGAACTTGGCGCCATCCCCATCCTCATCCCCACAATTGAGATCGCCCCGCCCGCCTCGCACGCCGCCCTCGACGCCGCGCTCGCCCAACACCGCACATTCGACCTCATCGCATTTACCAGTGCCAACGCCGTCCACGCGTTTGAGCAGCGCGCCAAGGACCTCGGAATCGACCTCACCCCAGCCCCGCGCAGCATTGCCGCCGTTGGCCCCTCCACCGCCCGCGCGCTGGAAGCCATCGGACTCCATGCAGATATCGTCCCACCGACCTATACCGCCGAATCGCTGGCCGCCACGCTGCTGCCTTCGTCCCCTGGCCGGAAGATTCTCCTCGTCCTCGCAGGGAACGCCCCCCCAACCCTGTGCTCCGCGCTCGAGGCCGCAGGTGCCCAGGTCACCGTCGCCACCGCCTATACCAACCGTATTCCAGACGCTTCACGCAACGCCATCACCTCGCTCTTTGCCCAGCCCGCCAGCCACCCTGACGCCATCACCTTCACCAGCCCCTCGACTGTCGCTAACCTGCTCGCCCTGCTCGAAACCGCCGCGCTCACCCTGCCCGAGAAGACCATCCGCGCCTCCATCGGCCCCGTTACCTCACGCACCCTCACAGACTTCGGCCTTCCACCTCACGTCGAGGCCTCAGAACCCACAATCCCTGCCCTGGCAGCTGCCCTGGCCGCATCCTTCAATCCGCACCGGTAATGGAATCGTCCCTGGCTACCGACGCAGAATCGTGATAGGAAGCCTGGATCGAGGGGGAATGTTACCGTCTTCCCTAGGAACCAAATGACCAAGACACCCGAAGTGACCGCAGCACCCGAAGCGCTTCTTACCACTGGCCTCGGCAGCCTACCCTTGCTCGCTCGCGGCAAGGTCCGCGACCTCTATGCTCTCGGCGACAATCTCCTTTTCGTTGCCACCGACCGCATCTCCGCCTTCGACCATGTCCTGGGCTCCGGCATCCCGGACAAGGGCGCCATCCTCACCCAGATCTCCGCCTTCTGGTTCGAATACCTCAAAGACACCGTAGCCAACCATCTCCTCGCCACCGAGCCAGCCGGCATTGCCGCGCTCCTTGAACCCTTCTCCGAAATCATCTTCGGCGAAGCCCTCACCGCCGCGCTCATCCAGGCCCACCCCACCTTCCAGCAGCAGATTGCCGGCCGCAGCATGGTCGTCCGCCGTGCCCGCATGTTTCCCGTGGAGTGCGTCGTCCGCGGATACCTCTCTGGCTCCGGCTGGAAGGACTACCGCGCCACCGGGGCGGTCTGCGGCATTGCGCTCCCGCCCGGCCTGCGCGAGTCCGATAAGCTGCCCGAGCCCATCTTTACCCCCGCGGCCAAGATCAACACCGGTGGCCACGACGAGAACATCTCCTATGCCCAGGTTGAGGCAATGGTCGGCGTCCAGACCGCCGCCGAGCTGCGCCGCCTCACCCTGGCCATCTACGCCAAGGCGGCTGTCTACGCCGCTGCCCGGGGCCTCATCCTTGCCGACACCAAGTTTGAGTTCGGCGTCATCGGGGACGCTGGCCTCGCGCAGCCAGACGGCCTGGGCATCGTGCTCGCCGATGAGGTCCTCACCCCGGACTCCTCCCGATATTGGCCAGCCGCCGGCTACGCGCCGGGTGGACCCCAGCCCAGCTTCGACAAGCAGTATGTGCGCGATTATCTGGAGTCCATCGGATGGAACAAGCTGGCTCCCGCACCCAGCCTGCCTCAGGATGTCGTCGCCCATACCCGGGAAAAATATATGGACGCGTTTCGCCTGCTCACGGGGCACAATGAATTGGGCGGGATTGCCGGTCTGACCGGCGCTTTCGATCGATCGAAGGGGCGGGAATGATGGCCAACTGGAACGCATTCGACTGGCTGATGGTGATCATCGTGGTCCTGTCCATGGCCATGGCCTACAGGCGCGGTCTGGTGCGCGCGATCCTCGGACTCCTGGGATTCGTGGGCGGCTTTCAACTGGCCAGCGACACCTACGTCAGCGTCGCGGAGAGGATCAACCTCGGCCACGGCGTCCAAACGCAGACAACCGCTCGCATCGTGGCCTTTCTGCTGATCGCGTTCGCTGTCGCCATACTCTTCGAGATGGTTGGCTGGGGAGTGCAGCGGTCCCTGCGAATGGTCGGGTTGGGCATCTTCGATCGCATGCTCGGTACAGTCTTCGGCTTCGCCCGCGGGTGCCTGCTCTGTATCGCCCTGTTGATGGTCAGCGCCAATGTCGCACCCCAGTCTGAGCTCTTGGTCAGGTCCACTTTAAGTCCCTATTTATTTGCCATCGCACATGATGTATCCTTCCTCGTACCGCAATACCTTGAGCAACAGATGATGGACGGCGCGTTCGATTTTAAGAAAGATCCGCCGCGATGGATCAACAGGCACTGATTGGTCTACAGTAAGGAATCGTCATATATCGAAAGTCAGCGAGGTTGAATCTTGAAGCGCGAAATGGACGCCCTCATCACGCAAATGCACAGTGCCGGTATCCCTTATGCGGATGCCATGCGGCAGTTCAAGAAGCGTTACATCCTTGAGGTGCTTGCGCAGCACAAGGGCAACCAATGCAAGGCTGCAATCGAGCTCGGGATGCATCGCAACACCTTAAGCCGCACCCTCGCCGAGCTCGATATGAATACCGCGCAGATTCGCAGCGGCATGCGCCGGCCCGTGATGAGTGAACGGCCAGCCATGGGCCAACAGCGGCCCGGCATCGGCCAGCGACCGCGTCTGCCAATCCCCGCCAACAGCCGCACCGCCTAGCGCGCCGGCGAGTGTGAAAGCGCTTGGCTGGAGCTGGATTAGGGTTGATCCTATCGTTTGGCTCACTGGAATCCGCGCGCCCCTTCCCGTCCGGCAACGTCTAAGATGGCAGAGTATGGCCCTCCCGAACCACCTTCTCGATCAACGGAGCCGACGGCTGCTTCCCGGGTCGCTGGCATTCTGCCTCCTGCTCTCGCTCTCCGCATCCTCCTCGGCGCAGACCTCCACCGATCAAGAGTCTGCCGTTCACGATACTGCCGGCCAACCCATGTCGGCACCGCCTGCCGGCGCATCTGACGCGCAGACCCCAAGCCCTCCACCCGGTTCGCACACAATCGAACCTGCGCCCGACAGGAGGAAGGTGCGCGCAGCGGAGGATGCCTATCTTGCCGGAGCGAAGAAGCTCGAGCGCGCCGATCTGGACGCCGCCGAGATTGACTTCAAGCGCGCCTTGGCCCTTGACCCAGAAAACCGCGACTACGCAATGGCGATCTCCGTCACCCGCCAGCACCGTGTCACGGAGCTGGTGCAGCAGTCCGGAAAAGCAAGACTCGCAGGCGATCAGGCGCGTGCCGATACCCTGCTTGCTCGGGCAAACGACCTCGATCCGCAAAATCCAATCGTAACTGAGCATCTTGAGACTGCGATGCTTGGCAGTTATGCCCCCGCACAAGACCCAAACGCCCCCTCTGCGAAGACCCTGGCAACTGTCTCTGGAGCACCCGCCAACCCAACCGTTGACACGCCACCCGATCGCTCTCGAATGATCTCGGCCATTGCAGGGAGTCAGCCCTGGATCGTTCAGGGACCTGCCTTGGCGCCGGCAATTCATCTCGTGCCGCCTGACGAGCTGAAGAGTTTCAGCCTGCGCGGAGACTTCCGGGACGTGCTGCAGCAGGTGGCTGGCGACTATGGCATTCGCAGCTCATTCGATGACTCCGTCGAGCATAAGGCCCTGCGCTTCAACCTCGAAAACGTGACATACGACCAGGCGATGGCAGTCCTCATGCGCATGACCCACACCTTCGCCGTGCCTATCGATCCAACCAGCGTCTTATTTGCAAAGGACGACTTAACGGATCGCCAGCGCCTGGAGCGCCAGTTGGAGGAGACGATCTATCTGCCCGGCCTGACCACGGAACGGATCAACGACATCGCCAATTTGATACGCAATTTCTTCGACATAAAACAGGCGACCGTTCAGGGCGGCAGCTCAACCATCGTCGTTCGCGCTCCGGAAGACATACTCGCGCCTATGAACAGCACCATCGAAGGCCTTGTCGACAGCGACGGCGAAGTCGTCGTCGAGATGAAGATGTTTGATGTGAATACCATGCGCACGAACACCATCGGCGCCACCCTCCCCACCCAGGCCGGGATCTATAGCGTGGCGCAGGCCGCCACATCGCTGGTCAACGCCAACCAGGCGCTGGTGCAGGAGGCGATCGCACAGGGACTCATCTCCGCAACCGCGAGCAACCTCGACATCGCTCTGGCCCTCATCGGCTCCGGTTTGGTGCAAAGTACGCTGGCTTCAAGCACAATCGGCACGATCGGGGGCGGCCTCACCCTGCTGGGCATCACCGGCTCCACCAATACTGCTCTCAATCTCGGCATGAACTCCAGCGACGCCCGTACCCTGGACGACGTGCAGGTGCGGGTCGAAGACCGCCAGCCGGCAGTTCTCCGCGAAGGTACCAAATATCCCATCACCTCATCCACCTACTCCACCGGCATCTCCACTGCAGCATCCCAGCTCAGCAACGCCTCCATCAACGGCGTCAGCGTGGCCAGCCTGCTCCAGCAGTACGCAGGGGGCACCAGTGCCACCATCCCTCAGGTCACGTACGAGGATCTCGGCATTACCCTGCAGGCGACCCCAAGAATCATGAAGTCAGGCCACGTCAACCTGCTTCTCAATCTAAAGATCGAGGCCCTCGCCGGCAGTTCGGCCAACGGAATCCCAGTGCTCGAGAACAGCCAGTTCGCCTCCGACATCACGCTGGAAGAGGGCGATACCGCCATGATGGTCAGCTATGTCTCCAAGAACCAGACAGCGGCAATGACCGGCATTCCAGGTCTCAGCGAGCTTCCCGGCTTCCAGTTGCCCACTGAGGACAACACTGAGAAAGATACCGATCAGCTCGTCGTGCTGGTCACCCCCCATGTGGTGCGCCGGCGCTCCGACACCATCGCCAGTCCGCGCTTCGCAATCCGTGCCGAGCCCGAGGAATAGATTCGTTTCGACCCTATCTGATGCATAGCCGGGGGTCGCAATTTGACCGCAGTCACTTCGACCCAGAGCACCAGTCCAACCCCATGGCACGCGTTGACCGCGCCTTGAGCGCCCGATATACTTCAATCTGCACGAGCGGGAGTAGCTCAGTGGTAGAGTGCTTCCTTGCCAAGGAAGATGTCGCCGGTTCGACCCCGGTCTCCCGCTCCAAGCCTCCCGCTCCAGCCTCCCTGCCGCAGCCTCCCGCAGCAGGTGAAGCCCGTCTGCGATACACTCTTGCAGCCGGGCGTGCGCGCGAGCGCAGGCCCACGCGAGGCGCGGTACCCAAGTGGTAAGGGAGAGGTCTGCAAAACCTTTATGCGTCGGTTCGATCCCGACCCGCGCCTCCAACTTTTCAATCACATAAGCCGGAGAAATTCGGGGCCCCCGCAGTCTCCGGTACGATCCCAATTCCGCAGGCTCCTGACGATGATAGACATACGTCACCATTGAAAACGGAGGCAAAATATCGCCGGAAGCGCACCCGGCATAGCTCGCCGGTATCGGCTGCTTAACCGTCGGGGTCGATCCAATCCTCGCGCCCTCATTGTTGTCCGTAATATGAGTCGAGGTGAACGTCGTGCGCATGCATGTTCCTGTTGGTGCGCCCGCTCCAGAGAACGTAATCGCACGGGTCTTGGTCAAATCAAGATTGTAGACGATGAGCGAGTAGTTCCCCGCGCCATCTCCAAACCCAAACGCCTGCACGTAAGGCACCGCTTTATTGGCCGCAATGCTATTTTTGCCGCCATTGTTAGGATTCGGCTGTGCAGCCGCTTGGTTGTACGTTGGCGTCCCGGTCTGCACTGTATTCAGCAAATTCAGCTTGGAGCCGATGGCCTGGTTGACCATTGCAGTCGCAATTTCCGTAGGCCGATCAATTGTCCCGCTG
>Ga0182018_10002755_pt1 | contig 16920 bp, 16 predicted proteins | sample 812P2MmetaG_FD_120490 | JGI IMG/M metagenome (GOLD analysis project Ga0182018, IMG submission 120490) | Permafrost microbial communities from Stordalen Mire, Sweden - 812P2M metaG | ecosystem: Environmental > Terrestrial > Soil > Wetlands > Permafrost | place: Sweden: Stordalen | collected... | reverse complement strand
GCGCCAGCAGAACTCGTCCACGAAGCGCCAGCCCCAGTGTCGACGATGGGCAATCACCAGATCCTTTACGTAGAGGCTTCGCTCCCCGTCGTCGGCATGCTCCTTGATGTTAAGAAAGTAGGAACCGTCGTCCGCGAGGATGGCGGCGATGTTGGCTGCAATGTCTCGGAACCACTCGGCATATTCATCCGGCGGGATCGGCCGGAAGCCGCTCGAGGAGTCGTACTCACGCTGTGCAGCGTACGGCGGCGATGTAATGCAGACCGCCGCTCGCGCATTGGGCGGGAATAATATTCCCAGACTATTCTGATCGCGGCAGTCACCGCACACCAGACGATGGTTTCCAATCAGCCATAGATCGCCAGGCCGGGTAACCGCCAGTAGTGGTGGCTCCGGAACCTCCTCGGCCGCCTCCGGAGCAGTCTCCGGTTCCTCGGGCATGGCCAGCAGCGCATCGAGCTCGTCACCGGAAAAGCCGGCAAGATCGAGGTCGAAGCCATCGGTCTGCAGAGCGCGCACCTCGTCCGCCAGCATTGCGTCGTCCCACCCGGCGTTGAGTGCGATTTTGTTGTCCGCCAGGATGTACGCCCGGCGTTGGGTCTCGTTGAGGTGGTCCAGTACAACTACCGGTACATCAACGAGGCCAAGCTTCCGGGCGGCCAGGAGACGTCCATGGCCAGCAATGATTCCTGAGTTGCTGTCCACCAGGATCGGGTTGACGAATCCGAACTCGACGATGGACGCCGCAATCTGTGCCACCTGCTCCGGCGAATGCGTTCTGGCGTTGTGCGCGTACAGCACCAATCGCGACGTTGGCCAGAGCTCGATGCGTCTTGCCATGGCTGGCGTGATGGCGGTGGCTGTCATGGAGTGGAACCTGATTGCGGGCCGGGGAGTTGAACCCCGTCCTCCGGATTATGAGACCGGCGAATTAGCCGCTTTTCCTGCCCGCGTCAAGAACCAGGAACCGCCTCCGGTGGATCGCCGGAAGTGGTTTAAAACACTGCTCGCCGGATTACGAGCCGCTGCCCGAACCGGAACCGTTGCCCGATGCAGGGGGCACCGGCGCCAGCGCGATATTAATCTGGAACGACACCACCGTGCCGGCCACTACGTCCACCGTCGTGGTCTCGGTCACGCCGTCGCCAACGACCGTAATCACTACGCTCCCGGTCTTCTGCGCGACGCCGGTGGCGCTCATCCCATCTGCCGCCCCGGTGAGAGTCAGGATCGTCGAATCCGAGGTGGAGTACACCGGTGGATTCTGAAATGTCGCGGGATTGCCGGACGCGTCGACCACACTGGTCAACGTGACCAAGAGGTCGCTGTTAACTGCAAAATTATTCCCTGCCATCTTCTTTTCCTTTCCTTTTGCGCGTAACGCGCGGACTGCAATTCGAAACCGTGCTACCCTCGGCCGCCGGGGTTTCCGTCCTCCCCGAACCAACCGATCGGCAGCGCTCATAAAGTCTCTTTGTCGACCGCGTGGCACCCACACCGAATTCCGGGTCCATCGCGAGACTGCGGATCGCCGGGTGCCGCGCGGCATGATGCCACCCAGCATCAATTTCGGCGTTCTCACCGGAACCAGTGCCGTCGCGACGGCACCCACTGTGGCCGCGACTGATGCCGGTCGCGATCGTGGTACCACGGGTCGTCGGGATGGTGCCCCCACCCGGCATCCTTCCACTGCGTCGCGCCCTGCGCGGATGGTTGCTGCTCCGGGTGTTTCAGGGTCGCGTCCGTAACCACACCACGGAGTGTTGGCGCCACCAACGGCTGCGCCCGCGTCGCCGCCTTCGAACTGCACACGGGACAGCATCGCGGGCAGAAACTTCCCGAATGGAACACCGGCTGATGCATCTTCTCCGCGCGACCGCCGCACATCCGGCACGCGGCATTTGCGATTGCCGATTGAACGCAGTGTCCCATCAGTGGGCAAACCAATCCCGCCGCTCGACCCACGGCTCGCGGCCGCTGGGCGGTGGCCGCTGCGGCCCTGGCAGGGCACTTGGTGACCGCTCGACGTCCTCACCGCTGGACTTGGCCGCGACCATCGCCTCGATCTGTTCGGCCTGCTTATTTAATCGAAAGCGATTTGCGATCAGCGATTGTAGAGCGGCGTAGGCGTAGCAGCGCGCGTCCAATGCCTCGTTACGAACGCCGGTTTTCTTGATCCACTCCCGATGTGCGAAGCCCTTGCTGTACCGCACACGGCACGTCTCCGCCGTAAGTTGCTCAAAATAAGCCAGGTCGTATTGGTCGCCGATCGGGAAATGACAAAAGCCAGGGCCCGGCTCGGTGATCTTGAGCCGCGCGTAGAGGGCTTCCTTAGATGCGTCCACACCGATTACCCACAGCGGCCGATTGTCTTTCGACTTGCTGTGCATCCGCGGCCAGATCGGACGCTGCCCGGCCGCGCCCTTGATTGGGTAGATCTTGGGTGCCACCCTCCGACGCATTCGCTCACTGCAGAACGACTGGACGATGGATGGATGAAAGCCCGAGTCCACGCACGCCGCCGCGATCTCGAACTCCCGCCCGCAAGGGTGAGCGAACTGCAACGAGAGCACCTGGTCGAACGAGTCCCACAGATCACGTTGCGCCGGGTCGCCAACCAAGACTATGTATGCCAGTGACCAACTCTCTTCGTCGCGACCCCACCCAATGATTTCTAGCTCGAGCCTGTCGGCTTGAAGATCCGCCCCGAGAGTAATGAGCACCACGCCCGCGGGCAGCGTGGTGTCCGGACGGTATTGCTGCCGCCGTCGCAGCAGTTCACTGGCGTCCGTCTTCGTGGCGCCGGCCTGCTGGAACGTCTCGGCCAGGACCGTGTTCGTGAAGGTCTGCATCCGCTCCGGCGACTTCCGGGCGCGCAGGAAGTCCTTGGCGAGTTGACTCCACGTCGTCCATGGCGAGTACAGTCCGTTGAGCCAAAAGCCCACCGTTTCTCCATCGCCGGGTGCTTCCGACCGCCACTGGCCCCGCGCCAGCATCTCCGGTTTATGGTGGTCAGCAATCCGCTGATGACAACGCTCGCATTCGTACCACGCCTCAGCGGGCACCCGGTCTGGCCACTTGATTTGGGCCCACCGCAGGATCTGGAAGACGCCGCAATGGGGGCATGGGACGAAATACTTCCGTTGATCCGACTCCAGGTACGCTTGTTCGATGCGGCTGACCTCCGCAATCGTGGGCGTCGACACCATGGCGATCTGCCGGTTGGCGAATGTGCCCGTGCGGCGGATGGCCAGATCAACCGGGTCGCCCTCCTCGGTGCCTGCCGCACCGGTCGAGGCCGACGGTGGGTATGCATCCACCTCGTCCATGAGCAGATACCGCGCCGGCATTGACCGCAGACCGACCGAACTGTTGGCACCCGTGGCCACGAGCACCCCGCCCGGAAACTCCTTCGCCAGGATCGTATTGCCGGAGTCGCGCTCACGCGGATCGGAGACGCGCTCCGCAAGCACCGTGGTGTTCTCGATTAGCGAAGCGATCCTCTGGCGCGAGAAACGCTTGGCAAGCTCTACTGTGGGCTGCACCAACATCGCCGGGCCGGGCGCGTAATGAATGATGTAGCCCAGCATGTTCAAGAGCAGTTCGGATCCGCCGATCTGCGCCGGCTTCACGAACACCACACGCGAGAACGGGGAGGATGGGCTAAGGCAATCCATAATCTCGCGCAGAAATGGTGTGCGCGACGTGCGCCAACGGCCCGGTTCACCAGCCGAGACGCGCGACAGCACGCGATACTGGTCGGCCCACTGGCTGATCGTGAGATCAGGATCGGGAGCTCCTGCAGCGGAGATGGCGGCCAGCAGCGGCTGCACGCTGGGAGCGTGAGATTCAAAGGGCGAGGACTGCACTGGCCGCCGCCTCCAACTCGCGCGAAATCTCGGTCTTCAAAGTCAGGTGGACCTTCTTCGCATCTGATTCTGCGGCAATGACAGTCGCCAGCCGATCCGGGATCCCAAGCATGCCATCGCGGAACGTTCGGAAGGCATCCGCGGCGGCCTTGCGATAAACCTCGGCCTCGATCAGTTTCCCTTGCTTGGTTTCGAACTCGAGTCGGCGGAGTTTGGCGCGGAATACCATTTCGATCGTCCGCGCCTGGCCAAAGCTGGCACCCGACTGGCCAGCCGGCTCGCTGGCAGGCCGTAATGGCGACGAGGCGCCGGCTGCCGGAGACACGATGACGTCGTCTAGCGGACGGTCGTCAAGGACCATGTCGGTGGCCACCACGTCGATCTTGCCGCCGCGCATGACCAAGATGCCGTTCTTGGCGAGCTTGCTAATGTACGGCCTTGAGACGCCTCTATGCTTGGCGTATTCGGCCTTGGTCATCAGCCTTTCGGCGTCTGCGTTCATTCGTGCCAGCCAGCTTTGTTTGGAACAGGACCGCTACATCCGGAGGCGGCAGTTAACTCGGTTAACCGCCGAGTTAACCAGTTTTCAGGGTCTGTCCCTGCGTGAATGCCGCACTAATTCAACCCGCGGCCCCGGACCAAAGTCAGGTCCCATGAATTGCCACTGGCGGCGGCAGCAGTCCACAGAGATGCCGTCCGTTCGCGCCCTCGCGCGCCGTGTTGCGCCGTCTGCCTCGCGGTTGGCTTGCTGGCCGACCGACTGCTTCGGCGCGCCCCGCCGCCACAGACGGACGACACGTACGCGCGGATAAGGGGGGATCGCGCAGAACAAACCGGCGGCTCGGTGTTCCCGGCTTGCGTGGCATTGTCCTGCACGATCATGGGTTGCCTACTGCTTTGCGAGGTGAGCGCCCAGCGCCGAGACAACGGCTTGCTGGTGACCGGGAGGCGTTTGGCCCCCGCTGAATGCGCCCTCGATGGCTTGCACCAGCGCCACTACCTCCTGCGTCAACGTGATGCCAGAGGGAGCGACCGACAGAATCGATTGGAGGATCTGCAAAAAGTTCATCGTTTTGTTCCTTTCTTCTGATCTGGAAAAATTCGGGGCGGCAGAGGAATGCGTGGCGCGCCGCCCCGGTTCGGAGAGAATTTCCTGTGCCAACCGAGAAAGCCCCGTGGAAGCGGTTGCGGTGCGCGTAGCTCCGGCACCGCCTCCGGCAGGGCCCTCCCGTATGGGGAGCTCTACGCAGCCTTGGGCTGCGTCTGGGAAGGGGTCGAGGCACCGCCCGACGAATTGACTACCACCGGCACGAGGGCCGCGATGGTTTGGGAAATCGCCGTGGCCAAGGCGCTCGCAATCACTGGCGTGAGCGCCGTGAACAGGTTCGCGACGTTGGCGGTAACGGCTTCCGCGCTGATTGCTTCGCCAGCGCCAGCGGCTGCGACTGCACCCTTCGTGGTTTCACTCGCCGCCGTGCCGGCGGGCGAGACGGTCTGCTGGCCTTCGGTCGTGCCGACCTGGCTGGAGAGCACGATATTGGCATTCAGGGCGTGGTCGATCGTCGCCGCGTTCTGCGCGCGCCGACTGGCCGTCTGCGCCATATCGAGCGAGATGGCTTCCCAGGCGCGCGCGCGCGCCAGATTTTCACGCCGGCTATCGAGTTCCTCGTCGAACAGGAGCTTCATGTTTTCCGCGCCGCCCAACAAGCTCGGCTGGTGGGTAACGCACGGAGAGAGATTGGGGTTCGTTTCTGCCATACGGGATTTCCTTTCGGTTGGAAGTTAGGGGTTGTAGTCGCGCAGCCCGAATCGTCAAGCCGCAGGTAGAGTTCGCTCAAACAACCGGAAATCAGGCGACGTGCCGCTTCCGGATACGCGCGGCGATGGTAAGTGCCGTCTGCTGGGATGCCGTCGCACCTACTCCCCGACAACGCTCCGCCTCATCCTCGGCAACCTCGAGGCAGACGGTCCTGGCGGCCGAGATCGCCGAAGACCGTGTTTCGGCCAGAGCAGTCCGCAATACTTCGGCCAAGCCTTCGGCATGATCGCGGGGCGCGAGACCCAACGAATGGCACACCTGTGTCGCCAAACTCTCCGCGGTGATCACGCCCGGCATGCTTTTGGTCCTTTGACTCTCACTGTCAGTTTCTTACCACCGCGTGCAAAAGCTCCGCGAACGAATGCGACATACCGTCCGCCCACTTTCCCTCTCGCTTTCATGACACGAGGCAATCCGCCACGACCTGCAAGAAAACGCCCCGCAAGCTCACCAGCGTTCCATCGTCGTCACGCCGATCCACACGCCGCAGTTTCCAGCAGCGACCGTGCTCCAGGTTCTCGATGAAGCTATATCGGGTGCCGCCACGGGCGTTGATCTCAACAGGGCTGCTGCCGTCTTCCTGCCGGAGCCAGATCGCCTTCATGTGCCCCTTGCGCCCATAGGATGCCTTGACGAACCCACCCTCGATGAGCCGTTTGGCTGCGTCGAGAGAACGGAAACCAAGCGACGTTCCATCGGGTGCGTAATAAGGGATTTGTTCTGCCGGCTTCACCTGGGCACACTTCGGGTACGACAAGGAAGGGAAGGAGTTTTGCGAGAGTCCCGTCTCTCGTTATTGGTTGAGGAGGAGTTCTTCGAGGGTGCGCCGTGCGCTCGCCTATCGAGCTTCGCTTCGATGTAAATATACGCAAGGCGCGGGAAAAGTGTAAACCCGGATCGATGGAAACGATGGACATCGCCGAACTTGTAGTGTGAAATGGAGGGTCAATGACACCGGAAGAGCGACGAATACTCTCTCCTCTCGCGCGCCAGCTGCGACTGGGCGATCCAGGGAACTGGTCGGACTTGAAATACCAGACGCAGAACGGGCCAGAGTTCAGCGAATTTCCGTATTATCCCGCCGCGCTGGAATTTCAGGATTCCGCCCAGCGTGCGGTCGCTGAGCTCGCCGCCGCCCAGAAGATCATTCTGCGTACTCAATGGCGATCAAAGTCTCGCTACCCGTACGAGTTCACGAACGATGAGCGCATCTTAGTGCAATACGGTGTGATACTGGTCGATCTGATAGTGCAGCGGGCGCGGCAGGCGGGCGCGCGAACCAGCGAATTCTAACCAGGCGCCCGTCTAATCCACGGCTGTTCCACGTCCGGGTTATAGAATCGCGACCGTGTCTCACTTGGTGACGGCCCGATGAGTTCGATGGACTGCCGGGTGACCTCACCAATCCGGTGACCGCCTCCGATATAGCACGCCATCCCATAACGCGCGGCAAAGGGCCGCCGCTCATAACCGTCTGAGAAGTACAAGCTTTCCATGGTCCAACCCAGCGCCAGCGCGCGATCGCAGACCTCGTCTATCAGTTGCTTCGCTCGAGCGATGCGTTCGGCTTCGAGGCTAAGCTTTGGAGGGGTTGGCTGCGTGGTTTCCGCGCCGTCGGACTCTTCAGGACGTGGCGGCCTGTAGTTGATCGAACGGAGCGTCCCAACTGCGGCGAGCAGTTGGACCTCGCCGAACCGGTCGATAGCCCAAGCATGAATGGCGTTGAAGCGCACCCGCAAGCACTCAAAGGCGGCTGCATCGAGATGCCCTGTGACTGCGGCCTTCTTGGCAACGACCATGCGTGCCCGCAGCCAGGCGTAGTACTCGGGATCAAGCCGCCGGTACATCGTATCGTTGAGCTGAAAGTCGCGCGCGAACTGCTCCGGACGTGCCGTCGTCCACGTCGCTAGGGAGGTAGAAGCGAACAGGTGATCCCTAGGGGTGCCGTCCGGCGCGTCCGGCGACAATTTGACTTCCTGTAACTCGGTGCTCATGCTTGCTCTCCTGGATTGAAACCGGTTTTTTCATCGTGCTGGATTACGGTGGCTCTTCGCCGGCGGTTACCGTCGCGAGCCGCTGCTCCGCTCCGGTGGGGACATGGTGGGGACTTCTCTCGGCCAATGTCCCCACCATTAAGTGCTCATGTTTTGTGTCAGTTGCGGGCGTGGTGGGGACAGTGGGGACATTAGTGGCACTTTCAGGCCACCTACTAATATTGTTTTCTTTCTCGTCGTGTATGTGTTCCCGGCACGCGTGATTTTCTCCCGCGCGAGAATTCCGGGTTATGTCCCCACTGTCCCCACTGTCCCCACCGTCTCCGTAACCAATTGATTCGATTGGCAAAAGTTGGTGGGGACATTGGTCGAGAGAAGTCCCCACCATCTCCCCACCGACCAAGTCCAGCAGGTTGGTACTACTGGAACTGGCACCCCGCGGGTTATCGGGCCCGTCCGCTAACGCGAGGGCATAAAGCACGCCGGTCTTGTGATTGTTATGGCTGCTTTGCTTTACCGTGAGCCCGTTGAATACTCGATCACGCTTCGCGGCAAGCGCCTTGCCCAAACGGGTCTGCTGCGAGCGCGCCGAGCCGTCTCCACGCACGCTGAGCATCAGGTCGCGCTCTTCGCAAAACTGGTTCAGTTCGCCAACTTTCTTTGGTTCCTCGCGATATGCCTCCCACCAGGTTCCGGTGAACTCGCGCCACATCTGACCATCGGTATCCGCCGCTTCATAGAGTTCGTTCAGATTGCAGAGGAAGCCGGGGATTCCCGCAACCTCCAACACGCCGCCCATGATTCCGGACCAGCTTTCGAACGACCCCAGGCGCGTCGCGTGCAAGGGTTTCCCGGCAGCGATCCAGGCTTGAACCACGGTGAGTGCTGCATGGACGAGCGCCGAACGATTCTCTCGGGCCCATTCGGTGATGAGCGGGTGTTTGAATCCCGCTCTCAGCCACGGCATGTCGATCCTCGGATCAATGCGGAGCCGGATGCAACGCCGGCTCATCTCGCCAGATAGCCGTGGGTTGTTGCCGGTCATCAGCCAAAGGGCATTGTTCCGGAGGTGCAACATCGTGGATTCGCCCAGGAGTCGATCCGTCCACCACGGCAGCGTCACAACGGATGCTAGCGCGGCTGAATCCAGTTTCCGTTTCTCACTGAGGTTGTCGAGGAGGATGATGGGCCGGCCTGTAATCAGTTCAGCCGTGATCATCTTCCGAACCTCGTCCTCGCTTTCCGGTACAGTCCGTCCTTCGGACGCAGAACCAGTCGAAACGATGCTGATCAAACTGGCCAGCAGCCCTTTACCGGAGCCCTGCGTGGGCGCCTCGATCAGGTGTATCGGAGCAAGGTCGCCAATGATGCGCTGCAGAAAGGGGAGGAGTATTGCGGCGACGGCATGAGCGCGATCCGAATCGCTTACAAACGGGAAGTCCCCGAGCAGTTCATCCACTAGCAGCCCTCTAGCGTGCGCGATTTGCTCCCGTGAGGGAATGATTGGAACTTCCGGGATTTCCAACGACTCGTCGGAGAACATCCAGAGCGCGTCGGCGCGATGGTAGCCGGCAGCGATGATCAACGCGGCGTCCTTTCCAAATGTCGGGGTACGAACCACCGATTCCAGCGGCGGGAGCGCCGGATCCGGGTTCACCATCATGTCTCGGGCCGTATCCCTCGATGGCGGCGCAGCGAGCACCGCTTCCTCGGTCACTCTGAGCCAGTTGGCGCTTCGGGCCAGTATGCCGTACATCGCCGTGTCGCCGAGCGCTTCGATCCGCCCCTGGGTGCCCGTGCCGGCAATGCGCACAAGAGCGCCGCCTTTCTGGAAGAGGAACGGCTTATCGGTGATGTCTGGCCCCACTGGCTCGTTAATCGCGTGAATCGCCGTCCAGGCGTCGGCGATCACGTCACGCAATTGCCGATTGTTGACCTGGATGCCCCGCAGCGGCTGTGGTTCCGGCGCGCCGACCGGGGCGGTCGCGGCGTTTCCCCTCGGACTGCCGCCGCCGAGTACACCAGTCTGGGTCGCGCGCCGCGGGCGAGCGATTTCCACGACCTTCAATTGCTTCCGAAGGGTGGTGACCGGCAGCCGGATCTTCCCACACCGCGCCTGAATCAGCCTGAGGTACCGATCCTGTTCAATGGGGGCGAGCCGGCCGACCTCCGATAGAATCGGCTCGATTATCCGGCTGAGATCAGCATCCGGAACATCGGTACTGAGCTTTGAGATGGCCAGTTCCAGCGGGGTCTGGGCTGCCGCGAGGATACCTTCGAAATCGGCCGCCGTCTTCCCCGAGGCGAAGAACTCGTTAACGTCAATCTTGGCGTCGGCCAGTAGCGCTTCGGCTTCGGCGCTTCCGCCTGGCAACGCGCCCAGCTTCTCCCGAGCCGAACGCTGCTTCTCGGCGAGAGGCAAAACCGCCACGCGAGTCGCAATCCCGTGAGCGGAGAGAAACCGCGCGGTCTTCAGCGCGCCCTGCATCCCCGCCTCGGACATTTCGTTGTCCTGGCAGATGTAGACGGTTTTCACACCGGCGAGTTTTGGCAGCAACCGTTCCCAGTCGGCCTCGCGGATCTGCACCGTTACCGGTGACACCACCGGGAATCCGTGCTCCATCAGGGAAATGCAATCCGTGACCCCTTCGGTGATGACGACCCGCTCGGGCCGCGCAAGCAGCACATCCTCGTTGTAGAGGACGTCATTCCGGATGTACGGCGAGATGTGGCTGTTGTTGCGGTCGTTGCGAATCGCCAGTTTCTTGTACTTCGACTTCTCCCACTCCTGATCCGGCGTCCAGGGCGTGCGCCGTCCGATCATGAAGACGACGTGTCCGCGACTCCAATATGGGAAGACGATCCGGCCATCGAAAAAGGGGAGCAGTCCGTCCTGCGCCGTGGGCTTGAAGACGGAGGTGGCCGTCAGTTCGCGCATGGTGAAGGCGCCAGGCCCGACCATCAACGTGCGCGCCACGCTGGGCTCGCTATTTTCCGCGTACCCGATCTGCAAACGGCCGATCGTCTCCTCGCTGATTCCGTATTTCCCCCGAAACCAGGCGAGGACCTCCGGGTTCCCGACGAGCCTCTGGTGATACACACCCGCAGACGCGGTCAGCGCCTCACGCACGCGAAGCCTGATCTGGTGAGCTTCCTCGGCCTGCTCCGGATTGCCGGCAGCGAGCGTCGACAAAGGCGGCAGTCGAACGCGTGCCGCCAGAAAGTCGCGAGCTTGCCGGTGGGAGTCCGGCATTGAGCCAGACTGCCCGCGGGTGACCACGCCGAAACGGACGAACTCGACCAACTGCAGCACATCGCCGCCGGTGCCACAGGCGTGGCAAAACCAGCCCTGCTTGTCGAGCCAGACATGAAGCGAGCGGTGCGACTGGCTCCGGTGGTTCGGGCAATCGCAATACAGGGTCTGCCGCGATTCCTGCGTAATGCGGCCGCCGAGGAGTTCGCGGCCTATCTCGCCAATGTCCACATCGGTGACCTGCCGGTAGTAGTCGTGGATATCTACCGGAAGCGCAGTCACTGCCGTGCCTCCGGGTGGAGCAGGAAGGAGAGAAACGTGTTTCTCCGGTCCACCTGGCGTTTGGCGGCGCAGTTGTCGATGCCCCACCGGTCCCCGAGAAGAATCACGGAGTCCTTCGCGCGCGTCACCGCGGTGTACAGCAGATTTCGGTGGTGCATGAAGGAATGCGACTTGTGGGCGATCACGACCGCGCAGGGAAATTCTGATCCCTGAACTTTGTGGATCGACGTCGCGTAGGCCAACTGGATATTGCCGAGCGCATCGCTGCCGCTCTTGATCTCTACCCGCCGGCCATCGAAATCGATGGAAAGACTGCCGTCCGGCGTGGCGTCAACCACGACGCCCATCGCGCCGTTCATGACGCCCAATTCGTAGTCGTTCTTCGTCTGGATCACCTTGTCGCCCGGATATGGCCGCGCGCGGTGGCCAGCCTCGACGGTAGGCACATCCACCCCGAACAACTTCTGCTGCAAGAGGCGCTGCAACTCGATATTCAACTCCACTGTGCCGAGCGGGCCTTTGTGCGTCGGCGTGAGCACCTGAACTTCACGAATCAGGTCGTAGCCGAGCCGCTCCTGCAGCACTTCTTCGAAGAGGAGCAGTAGCATTCGGCGAACATCGTCGCGGTCTGCGAACTTATCGATGACGTACCAGGGCCGGCGCGCGCCGCCGAACGAATCCGAGGTAGGTCGAACCTCGCCGTTGAGGATGGCTGTGGAGTTCTCTTTCAGAACACCGGCCTGGCGGATGATCCGGGTGAGCACCGTGGTCGGGATCGCCATGGACCGCACAAGGTCTCGCAGGAGGTTACCCGGGCCCACCGGCGGCAACTGGTTGTGATCCCCGACAAGAACCACGGCGGTGCGCATGCGATCCACCGCCTGGAACAACCGCCAGGCGAGGGCGATATCCACCATCGAGACTTCGTCCACGACGAGAATGTCCGCGTCAATCGGGTTCAGCGCGTCCCGCGAATAAGTGTTGCCGTTGAAGCCCAACAGGCGATGAATGGTACTTGCCTCATGGCCAACTACTTCCTCGAGGCGTTTTGCAGCCTTTCCAGTGGGCGCTGCGAGCACGATCTTTAACTCCAATCGTTCGGCGACGCTGGCGATGGTCGATACCGCGTATGTCTTGCCGCTACCGGCGCCGCCGGTCATGAGCGAGATGGAAAAGTTGAGGGCGTTCCTGACTGCATCGCGTTGCTCGGGATTCAATTCGCCGCCCTCAGCATCGAGAAGATCCTCTACCTCGGTGACAGCGTGCGGGCTGCGCTGACCGGCGGTCTTCAGGATTTCGGCGATATCTGTTTCCATCCGGAGAATCTCCGGATCGGCAACTACCAACCGCTCGAACGGCTGCGAGACAAGCCGCCCCTCGGCAATCAGAGCTTCGAGATGCTCTTCAATCACGTGACGGCTGTCGAGTGTGTCCATCACCAGGAGCGTGTTGGCGCGGTCAAGCAAGTCTTCGTACTCGACCCAGCAGTCCCCGTCATCGAGGGCGGCCAGCACGCAGTAATGGAGCCCGGCGCGAAGCCGCGAGGGAAGGTCCTTGGGCGTTCCCATCTTGCGGGCGATCTTGTCGACGCGCTTGAAGCCGTAGCCGGTGATTTCCCGCATCAGCACATAGGGATCGTTCTCCAGGATCGGCACGACCTGGCTGCCGAATTTGCCCACCAGCGTCGTCACCTGGTGATGGGTGAGCCCGAAGCGGGACAGGTAGGTCATGGCGGCGTTGAAGTCGCTGTTGGCAATCCAGATACGTTGGAGATCCAGGATCGCCTCCACCGGCGCCTTCGCGATTGTGGCCACGGTCTCGGGCTGACTGCGGATCGCCGTGTCGAAGCGCGCGCCGAAATGGTCGGCGATCAGCCGGGCTTTGACCGGTCCGATCCCTTTCACGTCCGGGTGATTCGCCAGGAAGTTTGCCAGCCCATCCGCGTCCATCTCCTGATCGAAGCCCATGCAATCGGCCGCGAACTGCCGTCCGTACTTCGGATGGTGGGTCCAATGGCCTTCCAGACGAACAGAATCATTCTCCCTGGCGAACACCTTGCCGGCAAACGTAATGAGATTACCGTCCGATGTCCGGAGGCGCCCGGCGCTGAACGCCGGGCCAGAATAGAAGACCATTTCCACGATGCCGCGGAGAGAACATCGGACCTCTGAGGTTGCCGCCTTCGTCATGCTTTCCACCTCGCGTGAGCGCCGAGCAGATAGGCCTGCACAAACTGACAGGCCGCCTGACGGCTGGAACAGAAAAACACCGGGATGCGGTAGTCGAGTGTGATGGAGAGGGCGCTGCCGAGCACGGCGTTCGGATGGGCGCCACCCCGGTAGCGTCCTTGCAGAACTTCCAGAAGGCCTGCCTCTACTACCACGCAGGCAGCGCGGTAGGCAGCCAGCTTGCAGAGTTCGCGCCGGAAGCGGGCTCTCTGGTGAATGACGGTGGAGACAAAATCGTCGAGCGTTTTCCGTTCCACGGCAACCACCGCCTCCAGGCCCGCGACCGAGTAATCCCCGGCTGGCAGGGCGCGGCGTTCCACCACCACCAGCCGGGAATCGAATGAAAACGCCTCCTGCTCCCTTGTGTCGGCGATGAGCGTGACCAGCGCCGGGCTAGAACGGGACAAGCGCGTCCCCCGCATCCTGCCGGAACTTGCTTGGTGTCCGGTCGTTTACGATGCGGCTATTGAAGTAGATGTTCTCGTTGTCGCCCTTGGTCTTCTTGGTGACCTCCAGCTTCACGTCGAGCAGCTTGCTCAGATTCCGGGGCAAGTCCGACAGTTTCTCCAGGTCCAGACCGCAGATGTGCAGGTCGGTCTTCACGAACTTCAACGTGTTCGGGGTGAAGACGCTGTTGCGCCACATGAGGCGGTTGACGTGGCGCGGCGCCAGGACACGGAGTGTCCACTTCAGCATCGGGTTACCGGTGGTGTGCGCTTCGGTGATCTCCACCTTCTCCACAACAACCTGATACTTGCCGTCGGGAACGCTCTCCCTGTCCGAAAGCTCCGCCGGAGTTTCACTCCGGAAGTCGTCGTCAAACTGAGTCAAATCGATCGAATTGTTAGCCATGTGCTGTTCTCCTGGTGTGATGAATTACTGCTTTGCTGGTGCCTGAGCCGGACGGCTGGGCTCCACAGCCTTGACCGTGGGTGCCGCCACCGTCGCCGCGTTGTAGGACTCCCTGAACTTGCCGAAGTCGAGTTCCAGCGTCTCGGGCAGCCGGCCCGTACGGTCGCCGGCCTCGTAGTAAAGGCTCGGCTTGGTACGGATCACGCGCCGCATGCTCTGCTCGCCGTTGTCGCCCGCGACGACTTCGAGATCGCAGAACAGCACCATGTCGGCCATCCCGAGCACAATCTTGCGGGCCTTGTCCGGCAGCGTTGGCACCACCCGCGTGTACTTGCCGGTGCGCGAGTCCACCTCCATCTCCTTGGCGTGCGAGATAAGGAACAGCCCGTAGGGCAGGAAGGCGAGCTTGGTGAGGACGCGCTGGAACTCGTTATTGACCAGCGCATAGCCCTTGCCGTAGCCAAGATCGGATTCGTGCTCCACCTTGAACTTTGCCAGGATGTATTCGGTGCAGAACTTGTAGGCGTTGTCGATCGTATCCAGAATCACCGTCTTGAACGGGTGATTGCCTTCGACGATTTCGGCGCATGCCTTGCGCAGATCCTCCCAGGACTGAATGGGCACCTGATAAACATCCAGGGCGTTGAGTCCGGGCTCGGTGGCCAGGAAGAGCGCACCATCGGCTTGCGAGCAGAGGGTCGTCTTCCCGATTTTCGTTTGCCCATACACCAGCACGGTGAGATCAGCGAGGTCGGGCTTGGGTTGAGTTTTCGTTGTCGGTAACGGCATGGTTGCGTAGTCTCCTTTTAGAAAGTGGTCTCGGTGGGATCGTTGGGCAGCACCCGCAACTCCTCGTTGGGCGCCACCCGTTGGTAGAAGTTCTCGATGACGTTGGGATTACCGTTCGAGCGGCACAGCGCGAAGTACGCGCACGGCCTGTGAAAGTTGAAGCAGAAGCCGGTGTTCTGATAGAAGACGCCGCGGCGGCGCGCGTCGAGGAATGCCTGGGTGAGTTCCCAGAGTTCGCTGCGCAGAATGTCGAAGCGGTCTCGGGAGAGGTAAAGCATTTCCCGGTGGAGCATGGCCGGATCGGTGTACTTTTCCGCCAAGCGCTCCTGGAATTCCTCATCCGTTTCCGGCAGCTTCCGCTTGGCGGTGGTCTTGCCCGTCTTCGACTTCGCCAGCAGCTCCGCGCGGCGCATCTCGTACTCTTCCTCCGTCTCGCCCTTACTCTGCTGGAGCTTCGCTTTGACGAGGATGTTGTAGAGGATGCCGGTGATGGTGATGCCCATCGCCTGTTCCACGTAATAGGCGTAGATGGTGATCTGGAAGTCCGTCCACAGCCGCTCCAGATAATCGGCGTCGAGTTGCGCGGCGGTCTTGTGCTCCAGGAGGAAGTAGTCGTCCCCGATGCGCACGATGCCGTCGACCTTGCCGGCGAGGACGAAGCTGCGGGATGCCGCGCCGGTGGCCGGATTGACGATCGGACCTTGGAACGTCTTCTCCAGCGCCACCACTTCGAACTCTTCCGCCGCATACCGCGCCGCGTAGGCCTTCATCATTGCTGTGGCGTTGTGCCAGTCCCGGCGTTGGCCTTCGTCATACAGCCGGTTAGGGCAGAGAGTTCCGATGAAATCCAGCACGCGCCCGAGGTCGCGGCACTGCTGCCACAGCTCAAGGCACTGGTGGAAGAGGGTGCCGAAGTGGAGGTTCCCATCGCGCTCCAGACCGACCAATTGCTGGATGTAACGCCAGTCCACCGCTTTCCGGCAATTCCGAAAGAGCGACCACATGCTGTAGGTGGAGGTCATGAGCTGGGCGCTCATTGGGCACCTCCAGCGACGAAGTAGCGGGGCCCAATGCCGGCGGCGTCAAGCGCTTCTCGAATCTGCCGTTTCCGGACCTGGATGATCTGGCGCGAGCAGCCCAGCGCCTCGGCGGTTTCGACCGTGGAGTACCAAAACAGCGCCAGGGCGGTTTCATGGACGGCACTGGGCAGCAGGGCGAGCGCTCGTTCAAGGTCAATCCGAAACCGCCCACGAGCTGCCGAACTTGGAGCGGAATCGGCGACCGGGATCTCCTGCTCCCTCCGGCTGGGTGCCAGGCGGTACCGCTGGATGGACGTCAGTTTCTTGTCCATGACGCGCGAGGCGAATGTCTGGACGGACGCCCTCTCGCTGTCGAACTTCGGCCAGCGCGCGAGAAATGTCAGGACGAGCTGGCTCTCCACATCCTCCCGCTCGTCAACGCCCAGCCCGCAGCGTCGAACAAAAGCATTCGCCTTCCTCCCGGCGAGATCCTGGACAACAGGGAGTGCCTGGTCAAGTGTGAGATCAACCACGGCGGCCCCCTTCCAGTTCGATTTCCATGGAGAAGGGCAACCCGTGCCGGACCTCGAGCTCGCGGATCTCGCCAGCATCGACTTCGCGCACGTAGGCGAAGAACTCGGCGACCTGCGGCCGAAGCTCGGCGTTAGGTTCGGCGGGCTTGCCTGCGGTGGGCGGGGTCGCGAACTTGACGTCGCGCACCGTGGCGGGCCAGGGTTCAAGCACCAACTCGCCGCCGCGGATCTGCAGGTACTCAAATCTGCCGAAGCCGAGCCGCTGTATCGCGGCGAGGAAAG
>Ga0182018_10002754_pt1 | contig 16923 bp, 14 predicted proteins | sample 812P2MmetaG_FD_120490 | JGI IMG/M metagenome (GOLD analysis project Ga0182018, IMG submission 120490) | Permafrost microbial communities from Stordalen Mire, Sweden - 812P2M metaG | ecosystem: Environmental > Terrestrial > Soil > Wetlands > Permafrost | place: Sweden: Stordalen | collected... | reverse complement strand
CGCGGACCAGCGATCCGCTCAGCATCGAACGGCTGTCGATGTGGTACTGCCCTTTCTCGATCGATTCAAGCGCAGGATAGAGATCGGCGAGCGTCAGTTCGGTCATAAAGCCGAGGGTGCCAAGGTTGACGCCTAGGATCAGCGTCCCGGCCTTCGCAACCGCCCGCGTTGCCGAGAGCAATGTGCCGTCGCCGCCTAGCACCAGAGCAAGGTCCGGCATTCGTTCCGCCAAGCCGTTTCGCGGCAGCACTTCCGCCGGAGAGAAGTAAGCGGAGCTTTCTTCGTCCATCACGACGGTGTAGTTGTGCTGCTGTAGCCACTTTTCGAGAGCCGGCAGCACTCCCGACAACTCGGGACGTCCCGGCTTCGAAACAATGGCAACAATTTTCTGACGCGTTGGAGCAGATGTGGACATTGGTTTCAGACTACTTCTTCGGACGACTTCTTCGAACTACTTCATCAACTTGAGATTGGAGCCCGTGATATCTCTCTCGGACACCGGACTTTCGATTGTACAGAATCATCCGATAGCGCCCGGCATTAAGTCAGCATGGAGCAGGAATTCGCGATTGCCTTCCCCACCCAGAATGGGAGATTCGATCCATTCGGTGCGTGTGCCGCCGAGCGCGATCAGCGCGACTTCTACCTTGGCTACGGCCATCTGTTGGGTTGACTCGTCGCGCACGATTCCGCCCTTTCCCACCAGTTCCCTGCCAGCTTCGAATTGCGGTTTTACCAGCACGACAATCTGGCGAGAGATTGCGAAGTCGATCGCGGAGTCGACAGGCGTTGCCGATACGGCTCGAATCACCGCCGGCAAGACGAGTGTCGCGGAGATGAAAGAAACATCCATAGCAATAAAATCGATGGGCGTGCTTTTCCCGGGCCCGTCGGTTGCGAGGTCGCTAGCCCGAAGATAACGCGCGTTGGTTTTTTCCAGTAGCCTGACGCGCGGTTCGCCGCGCAATCGGAAGTCCATTTGACCATAGCCGGTATCGACGGCGATCACTCGCGCGGCGCCGTTCTGCAACATGCAGTCGGTAAAACCCCCGGTCGATGCGCCAATGTCGAGGCAGGTTTTGCCCTTCAGGTCGATTCGCCAGTGCTCGAGAGCGCGCTCTAACTTGAGGCCACCACGGCTGACGTAGCGCAGGTCTTCTCCCAGCAGGCGCAGAGTGCAACTGGAGTCGATCGAAGCACCCGCCTTCTCGATCTTCTGCTCATTGACAAGAACTTTCCCTGCCAGAATGAGCGCCTGCGCTCGCTCACGCGACGGCGTCAGGCCACGTTCCACCAGCAATTTGTCGAGACGTGTCTTCACGGAGAGGTTTCTGCGCGGAGAACACAATACAGCAAGCACCCGATGCAGTGCAGAATGTTGAAGCGATTCGTTAACAGAAGGTTACAAGAGTAAGGCGCCAGTTTTCCACAAACTTTTCCTCAGGGGTGTTGAAAAGTGAGGCCCCCAAAGTGCGCCCAAAGTTCGGCGAAGAACAAACCATCTTGGTGAAGTTCGGAGACGGGGCAAGCCCGTCTCTACAGCCTGGATTTGCGGATTTGCAGCGAAGCCGTAGTGAAACTAGCCCGCCACTTCTTCCAGCAGCTTCTCGTCGATATCGAAGTTGGCATGCACGTTCTGCACGTCGTCGTTATCTTCGAGCGCTTCCATCAGGCGAATCATCTGCGTTGCCTGCTGCCCTTCCAGTTTGATGTAGGTATCCGGAACCATACTCACGCTCGACGAAGCAGGCGTGATGCCAGCCTTCTTTACGGCCTCTAGCATGCTTTCGTAAATGGAAGGCGCAGTCAGAATTTCCCAATTCTCGCCATCGTCAATCGGCTCATCCTCGCCGCCCGCGTCGATGATGATGTTCATCAGATCGTCCACCTTCGCCGCCGCCTTCGGGATGATGATATCGCCCTTCTTGTGAAACATGTACGAAACCGAGCCCGCTGCAGCCATGTTGCCATTGTTCTTCCCGAACACGTGGCGGATTTCGCTCACCGTCCGATTGCGATTGTCGGTGGAAATTTCCGCGAGTAGTGCGACGCCACCAGGTCCGTAACCTTCGAGTACAAACTCTTCGTAGGTCAGGCCGGGCAGTTCTCCAGTGCCGCGCTGGATGGCGCGCTTGATGTTGTCGGCCGGCATGTTCTCGGCCTTGGCTGCGAGGATGGCGGTGCGCAGGCGCGGATTCATGTCAGGGTCGCCGCCCGATTTGGCGGCCATGGCGATTTCTTTGATGAGGCGGGTGAAGATCTTGCCGCGCTTGGCATCGAGCGCGCCCTTCTTATGCTTGATTGTTGCCCATTTGGAATGGCCGGACATAGCTGTACCTCGTGTCGTTTCTCTCTAAAACGAGAACTTGAATGGCGCTTATTCTCGGAACTTTCTCGGAAGTTCGGATTCCGCCCGCGGAGGAAATCACTGCATCAGCCTCGACGTAAAACATTCAGGCGAAGGGAGATTATAGCATGGGCCGGACCGCGACTTCCCTGTCGCCTCTGCGATCGCCTCTGTCCCCCGTGGACCCTGCTTTTGCCGACGCGACGTCCAAGATCCCCAAATCAAAGACCCCCCAAATGAGATAGCCTTATCAGGAATCTCTATCAAGATTCATCGCGAACAAGAATCACCGCCTTTAACAATCAATGATGCCCGCCACTGCGCTCGCCCGCCTGCTCTCCCAACTCGAAGCCTCCCGCTATCGCTTCGGTCGCCGCGAGGCCGCACACGTCGTCAAGCTGCTGAAACGCCTTGCCATCGCGCGGTTTCCCGATCCCTCTTCCCTCATCCGCTTCCACGAGGCGTTGCTTTTCTTGCGCGCGTTTCCGCAAGGCCACAGCGCGGTTCGCGCCACGGAGCGCATTCTTAATCGTTTCCACAAGAAAGTTCAAGCGTTACATAAGATGGGTGCTGACATGGACGCCTTCGATACTTTCGAGTTTTCCGGTATCGCAGGCACGCGGATGGAAGACACGCTCAGCTTCGACGTGGCGCGCTGGCTTGTCGGGCGCACCTCTGGGAAGGTAGAGATCGCCTGGGAGAATTACGAGCCCGGTCGAGAGTTGGGCACGACCGGGCCGCGCCTCATGCCTTTGCTTGAAGACGACGCGTACGTCGAAGCCGACACGCCCTGGCGGCGATGGCTGGAGGCGGCGAGCGGAAAAAATAAAACCCGTGCATCGTGGCTGATCGAGCGCTTCCAACAACTGCCGCTGACACCGACGCAGAAAGCTGAGCTCTACGAATCTTTGCGCGTGCCGCTGCGCTGGAATCTTGGGAACTGCGCGATCACGCGCACGCGAAACTGGAAGCCGGTTCGCGACATTTTTTATCACGATGCGCCGCTGATCAGCCGCAGCGAGGTATCGCTGGCCGACGAACTGGCGCGGCCTCCGGTGCACATGACCAAGCTCTCGCCTCGGCAAGGTTACGAGGTTATAGAAACGATCCGCGAGGTCATGCTGGTACGCTATCGCGAGCTGTATGGCACTACGCTGGGCGATCCGGCATCGGTTGTGCGGGTTGAAGCGGGCCGCGGAGTTTCGATTTATCTCTGGAACCTGCCTCCAGAGCGCCGTTTGCCCCTGCGCTCCTATGTCGCGGGATTGACGCTGAAGAATGGCGTCCCCATCAACTACATCGAAGCCATCGGAATCTGCGAGTGGATGGAGGTTGGCTTCAACACGTTTTATACGTTCCGCGGCGGCGAAGCGGGATGGATTTACGCGCAGGTATTGCGCTCGTTATGTCATCGCATGGGAACGACGTGCGTGTCGGTCTATCCGTATCAGTTGGGACATGACAATGATGAGGCGATTGCGTCGGGAGCGTTCTGGTTTTACCGGAAGCTCGGGTTTCGCCCGGGGCGGCCTGAGCTGCGCGAGTTGGTGGCGCGCGAAGAAAAGAAGATTGCGGCGGATGCGAAGTACCGGACTCCGGCCCGCACGCTGAAGCGCTTGGCAGCGGGGCACGTTTTTTATGAATCGCCCGGAAGCGAAGTCGGGGCATGGGATTCGTTTTCTACACGAAACATCGGCCTTCGCGTGAATCGCCGGATGGCGCAAGAATTTGGTGGGGACGGCGAGCGGTTGCGCGACCACTCGCGGCGCACTGTGGCTCGGGTTCTTGGTCTGAACGTGGGTTTGCTGACAGCTTCTGAACGCCTGAGCTTCGAGAATTTTGCTCTGGTGCTCAATTTGGTTCCCGATCTCCGCTCCTGGACGCGCGATGAAAAGGATGAGATGGCTGAGATCATTCGCAGCAAGTCCAAGGCCAACGAAATGCGTTTTCTTCGCCTCACGCAGAGGCACAACAGGTTTCGGAAAGCGCTGCTTAAACTGGGGTCATAGTCACTGCAGTTCGGGAATCCCTATCCAATTCCGAGTTGCTTCTGAATTTGTTCCAGCGGCACGCCCTTCGTTTCCGGAACCATCGTTTTCACCCAGATCAGTTGCAAAACCATCATTCCGGCGAAGAACAAGAAAATGTAGCCGGGTTGGAAGGTGCTGACCATCTTCGGGAAGAATGTCGTAATCAAGGCGGCGAAAATCCAGTGCGTGAAGCAACCTAACGCTTGACCTTCGGCGCGCTGCCGGTTGGGAAAGATTTCGGAGATGAACACCCAGATGACCGCTCCCTGGCCGACAGCGTGCGCGGCGATGAAGGCGAAGATGCAAACGGGCACAATGGAAAGATGATTGGAGAAAAACGCCCAGGCGACAAGGCCCAGCGAAACGATGTATCCGAACGAGCCAATGTAGAGAAGAGTGCGGCGGCCGAGGCGGTCGATGAGCCAGAGTCCCACGAAGGTGAAGACTAGATTGGTAACGCCGATGCCGACCGATTGCAGCAACGCAGCTTTGGCGGCAAGTCCGCTGAGTTCGAAGATGCGCGGCGCAAAGTAGAGAATGGCATTCACGCCGGAAAGCTGGTTGAAGAAAGCAATCAGAATCGCCAGCAGAATCGGTTTGCGCAGACGCGCGGTCCAGAATTTTCCCGACGACGTTTTTCCGGCGGAAGCCGAGGCGGAGGTGGACGCAGAAATAATCGCGTCCGCTTCGGTTTCGATTTTGGCTCGCGATACTTCGGGCTCAATGCGTTGCAGAACCTCTATACCGCGCTCGCGATCACGACCCCTGCCGAGCAGCCAGCGCGGGCTCTCGGGGATGCCAAAGCAGAGCAGCGCGTAGAGGACTGATGGAAACGCCGCGACGCCGAGCATCCAGCGCCAGGCATTTTCGCCGATGCCTGCGAGCAGCGCGTTCGACACGAAAGCGATGAGGATGCCGAAGACAATATTGAACTGAAACATCCCCGCCAATCGGCCGCGATATTTCGCCGGCGCGATCTCCGAGATATACATCGGCGCGACTACGGTGGAGATGCCGATGCCGAGACCTCCGATGACGCGGGCGGCGATGAAAGTAGTGACGTTGGGAGCAAGCCCCGAACCGACCGCGCCCACAAAATAGAAAACACCAATCCAGAGCAGCGTGGCTTTGCGGCCGAAGCGGTCGGCGGGCCAACCGCCAACAAGCGAACCGACGACGGTGCCGTAAAGAGCGGAGGCCATGGCAACGCCATGCAGCTGCGGACTCAGCCCCCAGAGCGATTGAATCGTTTTCTCCGCGCCGGAGATGACGACCGTGTCAAAGCCGAAAAGAAACCCGGCAAGCGCGGAGGTGAGGGACCAGAAAAAAACGCGAGCGTTCATAGTTGGGATGGAGTCGACTCGGGAACGTTGTCGGGAACGTGGATTGTCGGCGGGAGCATCAGCGCATCTGTGGGACGCAAAAATACGATAAACGCATCGTGAGCGAGGCGCAAATGCGCGGATGGCATTTCCAGCCGCTATTCAGTGCTGACAGCCCGTCATCGTGTTTGGCCAGAGCCAAAACTTGCCGCTCGGATCTCGCTGGATCTCCAGACGCGCCGCCTGCGTGGTAAAATTTGCGTGGTAATATTAACGTCGATCCGGGTGCCAGGACCTCAAGGATTCAATCTGGCAGAAGGCTTGACGATCAAGAATCAAGCAATTGAAAACACAGTAGTTATTCAAGTGCGGAAGTGGTGGAACTGGCAGACACACCATCTTGAGGGGGTGGCGCCGAAAGGCGTGGGGGTTCAAATCCCCCCTTCCGCACCAATGCACCGATTCCCGCATACGGCTGGCGGAATGTCGGCGAATTTTTGAAAAAGACGAACAGGAGTTTTCTTAGCTATGGGTATTTTGATCACCATCATTCACGTCATCGTATGTTTTTTCCTGATCGCGGTCGTGCTGCTGCAGAGCGGTAAGAGCGGAGATTTGGCTGCGGCTTTCGGGGGTCAAGGCAGCCAGACAGCATTCGGCCCGCGCGGCGCGGCTTCGGTCCTTACTCGCGCGACAACGTGGTCCGCCATCATCTTTATGATTACTTCGATTACGCTGTCGATTTTTGCCGCGCGTCGAAGTGGAACGCCGTCTTCCGTTTTTTCGAACGTGAAGCCATCACAAACCAAGTCAGTCCCCATTACTCCCACGGCGCCGCAGAATCAGGCCCCGACGCAGAAGTAGGTTCTCAAGCTTTTCCTGAGACCTGACATTTACTTTTTCAAGAAGGGATTCTCTTCCCTTTCCTCCCCTATCGTGGTCTGCGGGCCGTGGCCTGGAATCACAACGGTTTCGTCAGGTAGTGTGAGAACGCGGTCATGCAGAGACCGCATGATCTTCTCGAACGACCCTCCGGGCAGGTCGGTGCGTCCGATGCTGCGGGCAAACAGAGTATCGCCGGCGATCAGTAATTTCTCCGCGGGAAAATAGAGGCAGACGCTACCCTCGGTGTGGCCCGGAGTGTGGATGACATTCGCCTTCAGATTACCCGCCCGTAGTGAATCGCCATCCGAGACACTCGCTTCAACCGTCACTTCGCCCGGCGTAGCGACGCCGATCCATGAAGCCTGTACGTCGAGCATCTTCAGCAAGGCATAATCATTCTGATTGAGCAGAATTGGCGCGCCGGTTAGCGCGCGCAACTTCATCGCGCCGCCAACGTGGTCAATGTGCGCGTGCGTGATCACAATCTGCTTCACCTTCAGGTTATGTTTGACGACGATGGCGAGAATGTCTTCAATCTCGTCGCCCGGATCGATGACCATGGCCTCACGCGTAGCCTCATCGCCGATGATGGAGCAGTTGCATTGCAGCGCGCCGACAGGCAGGATCTCGTGGATCATCCGTCTATTGTCGCCCACTCACGCTGATTTTTCACCACGGAGGCGCGGAGAACGGAGCAGCTCATGCTGGAATTCAACTGCAATCGAAGGAGCACTGCGTATGCAGTCACGCGCGCGTTGGACGGAATCGCGCACCGCCTCTAGATGCCGGCCGGTGATGGCGGCGATTTCGTCCAGCGAAAAACCCTCGATTCCGTATAGCAGAAAAGCTTCGCGGTCGGTCCGGTCAGCGCCCCGCAGCGCCGCTTGCACCAGGGTAATGAGTTCATCGGAGTAGGCGTCTTGTTCGGGCGTGGAGACGCGGCGATCGGCGATGGCGCTTTCGCGAGTCCAGCCTTCATCCGGCTGATGGAACTGCAATCCCGCTTCGTCGGAGGCTTGCACGTTTTGCCTGCGGCGGCTTTCTTCCACATGTAGATATTCTGGAGAATCCAATTCGTGCAGGCGCGCCGTCATTTCGTTCATCGCTTGCAGGGCTAGATGGTAAATCCACGGCTCAAGCCGCAACTTCTCCGGACGGTATTTTTCCGGACGATCGTGATCGCCGAGAGCGCGTGCGATCACTTCGTTTACCACCTCTGAGACGGAGAGCCCGTCTTCAGGAATCTCCTCGTCGCTGCGCCGGAAGTAAAGTTCGCGTTCGACGAAGCGCTCGAGTCTTGCCAGATTCGCATTTACATAGGAGCCGATGTCGTCGGCGGAAATCGTGGGCGGCAGCACCGCCGCTAGCGTCTGTTCGAAAGGAACGCCCGGCTCGCGTGATTCCCTGGCTCTGTGCTCGGATGATCCCCCGCGCCAGTGGCGCCATTTGTGGCGGGAGCGCAGCAACTCCTTATGCTTGCCAATCTGCTGGATGAGTTCGTCAAAGGCGCCCTTGATCGCAGAGGTCGGGCTGTGCGCATTCTTCTGAGCGGCCAACTGGCCCGACGGCAGGCGCAGGTTCAGAGAGACCACCGCTCCCTCGCGCGCTGAATTCTGATCGACAACGGCCTTCAGATGAATGAGCTCCGGCCTGAATACGTGCAGACGCTTCTCCACTTTTTCAAGCTGGTGGCTGATTTCTTTTTCAATGTCGGGAGTTTTATGAACCTTATAACTGACGTGAACGTTCATTTTCGCGCCTCGAACGCGGGAAAAGAATCCCGTGAAGCCACGATCAATACCACGATCAATACGAGATAATTGTACACCTGCCGAAAAGCGTCGCTGTGAAGCTAAGAAGAAGCGGAGATGTCCTGCTTCTCGAAGCTTCATCCGGCTTCTCGTCAGTCTATTTCACCGGTCTACTTCAAATAGACCGAATCCTTCTTCAGTTCCGCTGGAATCGTGACTGGGAATGGTGGGAACTCGTGTGAACTGCCTTTCAGCAATGCGACGGTATCCTCTAAGCGTCGCGTGCCATCGTGGACCGCGATCTTATGTCTATCATCCGGAGCATAGCCCTCCCACAACGAGACGCCAGCGTAAGCGCCGTCTTTTCGCAGGATGTAGTAACTCATGTCGATAAAATTGAGCTTCTTCATATCGCCGTTGTAGTTGCGGACAATCCGGCGCAAGGCGTCCATGCCGGCTTCAAGCGGCGACATGCCATGGCGCATATTTTCGACAATCGTATGCGCTCCGGCGACCTTGATGTTCTCTTCTCCCGCGCCGGTCGCACCCGCCGAACCCACATCCTGATCGGTATAGCAACCGGCGCCGATGATGGGCGAATCGCCGACTCGTCCGGGAAGTTTGTAGGCAAGTCCGCTGGTGGTGGTGCAGCCGGAAATCTCACCCTTGTCGTTGAGCGCGGAACAGTGAATCGTCCCGGTCGGGGGCGACAACACGCGCCGAATGGCGGCCCTACGAAATTCCGGTTCAATGCCCAGACTTGCGGCGCGTTGTTCGAGGCGCTCGATACGTCGTTCCCAAAGCTCAGATTGAGGAGATGTCGCTGGTATCGCAGGCGCCTTCCAGTTCGGGTCGGCTAACCCCGGTCCCCACCAGTCATCGTTCGAGTTGTATTCTTTCCAGAGCAGCCAGATTTTGCGCGAGCGCTCGGTAAGCAGATTTTCGCGTGGAAAACCCATGGCCACGGCGAATCGTTCCGCGCCTTCCCCGACCAGCATGACGTGGCCGGTGTGCTCCATCACCGCCTTTGAAACCAGTGAGACATTCTTAATGTTGCGGACCCCGCCCACCGATCCGGCGCGACGCGAGGGCCCGTGCATGCAGCAGGCATCCAGTTCCACCACTCCTTCTTCGTTGGGAAGGCCACCCAGTCCAACGCTATCGTCGTTCGGGTCATCCTCGGGACCTTTGACCACGCGAAGCGCGGCGTCGAGCGTATCGCCGCCGCCCTTCAGGAATGCGAAAGCATCGTCAAGATAGTTCACGCCGTTTTTGGAGCAGATGATGATCGGGCGCTTGCCGGTGCCAAACGGGTTCGCGGGGACGGAGTTCGCCGAGATCGTTTTCTCTTGCGCATTCAGCCGTTGTGCGTCCAGTGTGGTAGCGAGCGAAGCGGCAACTGCAGAACCTAGAAATCCCCGACGGCTGATAGACATGCTCTCTCCGTACTAACGAAATGGCGAAAAGAATAACACGGGATAGTGCTCGTCTGGTTGGTCAAAACGGCTCAGGTCCCGGCAATCTCCAGCACACGCGCAATGCCTTCGCGAAACTCCTTGGGTTCGGTGATCAGGCTAAGCACGAGATGGCCCTCGTTCGAAAAATCATAGAAGTGCCCAGGGTGGACGCTCACTCCCGCCTCGCGCAACAGGCGAATGGCAAGGTCCTCGTCAGTCCCATGCACCGGAACCCGCAACACCGCATACCATCCACCTTCGATCTGCAAGCGCGTGCACGAAGGATGGTGCACGAGCTGAGCGTCGAGTTCCGCGAGGTTCGCGCGCACACGATCGAGAAGAATCGGCTGTATAAGTTTGCGCTGATCGAGCAATACCGATGCCGCGAGCTGCACGGGAGCGTTCATGGAGAGAAAAGTGTCGGCGATGATTTCGAGGCGCGCCCCGGCTTCGGCCGCAACCTCTGAAGGCCCGCTTGTGGCTACCCAAGCCAACTTCATCTGCGGGAGCGCTGAAATCTTGGAGACTCCGCTGAGCGTGAAGGTGAGCGTCTCGGCATTGGTCACGAAGCTGCTGCGGCGCGGACGATTGCTGTTCGGAAGCGCGTGCGCGTAGTCGAGAAAAACTTCATCCACAATCAGCGCTAGTCCAGACCCAGCCGGCCCGCGCTCGCGGCAGAAAGCGTTCATCCCCGATGTCTCCGCTGCCGAAACGTAGGAGCCCGTCGGGTTGTTGGGATGAACCAGAATCACCGCTCTCGATCTGGGACTGGCGGCCCTGTGAAGCGAGTCGAAATCGATCTGCCATCCGTGATCGTACAGCAGCGGATACGGAACGAGTTTGACGTCGCCGAGATCGGCAAGAAATTCGAACAGCGGATAGCTTGGTTTGGGGACAAGAATCTCGTCGCCCGGATTACAGAGCAGACGGAAAACGTAGGAATAAGCTTCGCTGGTGCTGGTCGTCAGAATCAGGCGGTCAGGATCGAGATGATTCACAGCATGTTCTTCGCGATAGTAATGGCAGACAGCCTCACGCGCGGAGAGCAGACCTCGAGGCTGCGGGTCGTAATGCATTGCTTTCGGATTTGCCAGCGCACGGAGCACGGCTTCAGTGTCCGGGCGCACTCCGGCCTCGGTGGGATTCGACACGGTGAGATCTAAGATCTTTCTCCCCGACGCCCGCACCTCTTCAATCGCTCGCGTCAGAGCGTTGGGACTGAGCTGCCAGTTTGTGCGCTGCGAAAACATTGGCTTTGCCGATAGAGAGTTTGCAGCCACTACTTCAGGAAAAATCCCAACGACTCTGGTGGAGGCAGCGTCTTCACCGTCCAAAACTGGCGCTGCGCCGCCATGACGGCAACGATTTTCGCTTGCACCTCGAGCGCAAGATTGTCATAGCGCACCAGAACATTGTCCAGCCAGTATGGATTATTCTCGCGCGCCCAGCCTTCGGCATACATCCTGCGTGTCTCTGTGATCGCGTCGCGCAAGGATTGCAGCCTTCCATTAATGTCAACGACTTCGTCGAGATCATGCTGCGCGCGCGTGATATCGGTCTGGTTTTGATAAGCGTCCGAATAGTAGTGACCGATTTCGGACGTGAACTGGATCTTCATCCCCAGCACATCCAAACGCCGGGCGGCGAGGAGCATGTCGGCGAGCGTTTCAGAATGCAAGTGCGCCTTGGCTCGATTCAGCAGAAGGGATTCAGCCGCGTGCTCGGCGCTGATGCGCAGGTCGTGCGTCGCAGGCAGCGCTCTTGCCGCCAGGTTGGCGCCCGCTTCACTGAACGGGTCGGACCAGAACAGCTCGTTGCTCGCATTATCGAGCTTCAATGCCGCGAGCAGCGTATTAGGACGATCAAGATTGTCGATGACCTCGGCAAAAGTTGCGCCTTCATTGTTGCGGTAGAACGCCCAATCGTAGCTGCTCTTAAAATCGTCGATACTCGATTCTCCGGGTTGCCAACTAGCCGTTGCCCCAAAAACCAAGCCTGGCCAGCTCATGTCGACCAGCGATTCTCCGTCGTCATTCCAGGTTGTATTGAGAGTGCCGATCGCCTGATGCTTCTGCCCGTCGCGCACAAAGTTGCGGATGTTGACGAACGCGCCGTTAAGGTCAGGCCAGACCACGCCCCAGTTGCCCGCTCCGGGCGCAACCACCACGCGCAGGCCAGCGTTCGTGTAAGGAGTAATGATGTTCTCATAGCTCGGCTTTGGATCGTAATCCCAGGGAACGGCGATCATGTCTTTCGGAAGAATCGTAAGCAGTTCGGGATACTTGACGGCAATATCTCCCCAGAACATGAGTTGCTTGTGATAAGGCTGCATGATCTCGAAGATTTTCTGCAGGTGCTCGAGATAAACGCGGCCTAGCCCCTGCTGAGTCGCGAGAGCTTTCGTCTGGCCGAGGCCGAGTTCAAAGGTTTCGTCGGAGCCGATGTGAAACAACGGTCCCGGAAATAATGGGACCACCTCTCCATAAATCTGGCGAATGAAATCGTAGGTTTTAGGATTGGTGGGCGTGAGCACGTGCCCGTGCGGCGTTTCGGCCAGGTCTGAATAAATTTCATACTTCAGGAATTGATGAAGATGTCCAAACGCCTGCTGCTCGGGCACTATGGTGATGAAATACTTGCCGGCATAATCGACCAGCTCCCTGATTTCGGCGGGAGTGAGCGCCGGTTCTTTGGCCGGGTCTCTCGGAGAAACCAGCGGCTGGGTTTGGAAGTCGAAGACGTGTTCCATGTTGAGCCCAACCAGATTGATCTTGTACTCCGATAAAGTTCGGATCTGATATTTCAGGTATTCAATCGTCGGGATCGGCCCGCGGCTGATGTCGTCGCTCACACCGCGCCACTCCATGCTGGGCCAGTCGCGGATAGTAAGCGACGGGATGGCCAATTGCTCGTGTGGCGCGGACACTCCTGCCCGCGAAGCAAGGACGGCAGTGTTTGCACCCGTTCCTCCCTGTTCTCGAAGCAATTGGCGCAAGGTCTGCACACCGTAAAAGAGTCCCTGCGCGGTTCGTCCGGCGACGAGGACACCGTTGTCAGTGGCGCGGATTACATAACTTTGTGCTGTGAGATCAGGACCACCGAGATCGTCCCCAGTCTTTACTCCCTGTGATTCGAGATAGCCTCGCAGCCCGCGATCCGTCAGACGTCCAAGCGAAATGTTCCCCGTAGTTTTCGGAGCCGCAGTCACAAGTTCGATCGCCAGCTTGAGGCCCGTGCGCTCGTGAATCTCTTTTTGCAGCGTTTCGGCCGCAGTCCGGTCTTCGGAATTGCTGATAAGGATCATGGTCGAGTGCTTGATCTCAATCTTGCCTTCGCCCATGCGCACTTCTTTGGGAGCTGGCAGAAGTTTGAGCGATCTAACCGCGTCAACGGTTTGAGCGTGCAGAGTGAGTGGCAGGCAAGCGAGGCACCCGAAGGCAATCCAACTTGAGATTTTCATGACCTAAACGAAGACGACCTGAACGAACATGACCTGAACGAATGGCGAGAGTAGCAGGAGAGATCGCGAGACGACAAGTTCAGAAATAATCCTACGGCTCTTGCCGTTCCGGTCGTTGCGCGGCCGAGGCGGCCTGAGCATGATGGCGCACATCGGCTCCCAGCACCCAGAAGATTACGTCTTCGGCAATGTTGGTGGCATGGTCGGCAACGCGCTCGAGATTGCGTGCCACCAAGAGCGCATCTAGAGCCTGCTGTGTGGTTTGCGGCTCTTCGTTCATCTTTCGCACGAGCACGATAAAAGCTTCATCGCGCATGCGATCGACAACGTGGTCCATCTCCAGCACGGCTTGAGCCAGTTCCGCCTTGCCTTCAACAAACGATTCCAACGCTCGACGCACCATAGCGCTGACGGCGGTTGCCATGCGACCAATATCAACCGGCATCTCGACAGCGGGCAGTTCGATCAAATCCATGACGCGCTCGGCGATGTTCACGGCCTGGTCGCCGACGCGTTCGAGATCGGCGTTGATCTTGGTCACCGCGAGGATAAAGCGCAAATCCGTGGCCGCCGGTTGCTGCGTGGCCAGAATGTCGAAGGCGAGTTCATCGATCTCACGTTCGGCTGCGTTGATCAGACTCTCGTTTTCAAGAACGAGCTGGCAGCGCGTGAGGTCGCGCTCGGAATATGCCTGGCAGGCGCGATCCACCGCCAGTTCCGCCAGACCGCCCATGCGGAGCAGTTTCTCCCGCAGTTCTTCCATTTGCTGCTGAAAGCGCGTACGCATTATCCGAACCTTTCTAAGGTCAGAGGTAAGAGGTCAGATTGCAGAGGTGAAATCCCGGAACCGCCGCGACTCAGGCGATGGCTTTAACCTCTTCAATCTGACCTCTAACCTCTGACCTAAATTCTTATCCGAATCGTCCGGTCACATAATCTTCGGTCCGTTTGTCGGAAGGATTCGTGAATATCTTTTCAGTCTTATCGAATTCGATCATCTTGCCCAGCAGAAAAAATCCGGTAAATTCCGCCACCCGAGCCGCCTGTTGCATATTATGCGTCACAATCACGATCGTGTATTGCTCTTTTAATTGGAAAATCAGCTCTTCGATCTTGCCCGTCGAGATCGGATCGAGCGCCGAGCAAGGTTCATCCATCAGCAGGACTTCCGGTTGAACCGCGAGCGCACGGGCGATGCAAAGGCGTTGCTGCTGCCCGCCGGAGAGGCTGGCGCCGGATTTCTTGTGCAGCTGATCTTTTACTTCGTCCCACAACGCGGAAGCATGCAGGGATTTGTGGACGATCTCATCCAGTTGCTTACGGTTGCCGAAACCGTTCAGCTTCAGCCCGGCGGCTACATTGTCATAGATCGACATCGTTGGGAACGGATTCGGCTTCTGAAACACCATGCCCACGCGGCGTCGCAACTGGGTTGCCGAGGTTCCGTTATAAACGCTGAAATCGCCGATCCGAACTTGACCTTCCACCCGCGCTTCGGGAATGGTTTCGTGCATGCGGTTCAGGCAGCGTATGAAAGTCGATTTTCCGCAGCCTGACGGACCGATCAGCGCGGTCGCGTGATTTGCCAGCACGGTAATGTTGATGTCAAACAAGGCTTGCGTTTTGCCGTAAAACGCATTCAACCCCTCGACAGTAATTCCGACGCCCATAGCTGGTTAGGCTCCTGCCAACGTTCCCTTGCGAACCACGATGCGGACGGCGGCGACCGCACTCACGATCAACACAATCAATACTAACGCGCCCGCCCACGCCTGCCGGTGCCAATCCTCGAATGGCGAGAGCGCGTAAGTGTAAATCTGCAGTGATAGTGCCGCGGTTGGCTGGTTCGTCTTCCAGTTCCAAAACTGATTTCCAAAAGCGGTAAACAGCAGTGGAGCGGTTTCTCCGGCCACGCGCGCGAAGGCCAGCATAACGCCGGTGATGACGCCTGAAGTCGCCGTGCGCAGCGTAATGGAGAGCGTAGTGCGCCAGCGTGAAACACCCAGGCCGTAAGCTGCTTCACGAATCGCTTGCGGCACCAGAAGCAGCATCTGCTCAGTCGTACGTCCGATAGTCGGAATCATCATGATGGCCAGCGCCACGCCGCCGGCCAGCGCCGAAAAGTGCTTCTGCCGCACTACCACCAGTCCGTACGCCACAATGCCGATCACGATCGAAGGCACGCCGTTCAACACATCCGAGATAAAGCGCACCATGTCGCCGTAGCGGTTGCGGCCATATTCGGAAAGAAAAATTCCTGCTCCGATTCCGAGCGGCACACCCATCAGACTGGCGATCGCAAGAATCAGCATGGAACCCGCAATAGCGTTCGCCATGCCGCCTCCAGCCTCGCCTACAGGCTTCGGCGTCTGCGTCAGAAAGGCCCAATTGATCGACCCGATGCCTTTGTAAACCAGATACGCAAAAATGGCGAACAGCGGCAACAGCACAATTGCTACCGTGAGCACAGCCACGCCCGTCATAACGTGGTCCGTAATTCGCCGCCGCAGCGTGATCGGCGGAATGCCCGCTTGCGGAATCGGAACCGCTGCCGAATTGGCTTTGCTATCGGTCACTTTAAGTTCAAGCAACACCTTTTGCCGGCTGGCCGCGCGTCACACTCCACACCATAAGCCGCGCCAGCGCGTTGACCACGATGGTGACAAAAAACAATGCCAGGCCAATCTCGATCAACGCGGAAAGATACAGATCGCCGGTCGCTTCCGTGAATTCGTTCGCCAGCACGCTGGCCATGGTATATCCAGGGGCAAACAACGACGCAGCGATTTGCGCGCGGTTGCCGATCACCATTGTGACCGCCATGGTTTCCCCGAGCGCGCGTCCCAAGCCTAGAATAATGGCGCCGACGATTCCCGCGCGCGCATTGCGCAACACACCCATGCGAATCATTTCCCAGCGTGTCGCGCCCAGCGCCAGCACCGCTTCGCGCTGATGCTGCGGAACCACAGTGAGCACTTCGCGGCTGATCGACGAGATAATCGGGATCACCATAATCGCCAGGATCACGCCCGCGGCCAGCATGCCGATGCCATAGGGCGGCCCGCTGAAAAGCCCCGTCCAACCCAGGGTCTTGCCGAGAAACGGCTGCACATACACGCGCAAAATCGGAACCAGAACGAAGATAGCCCAAAGTCCGTAGACGACGCTGGGAATCGCGGCCAGCAATTCGGTCGCGAAAGAAAGAATCCCGCGCAGACGGATCGGGCACATCTCAGTGATAAAAATGGCGACGCCGACAGACAAGGGCACAGCAATCACCAGCGCAAGCAGCGAGGAGACGATCGTGCCGAACATGAACGGCAGCGCGCCGTACTGGTCCTCCACCGGATTCCAGTCGGATTGGACAAAGAACTTCCAGCCAAAGGCGTGCCACGAAAGCTGCGAACCCACTACAAGTTGCCAGACGATCAAGCCCAGAAGCGCAACCACCGCCAGACCGCAAAGCCGCATCGCCCAGCTGAAAACAACATCAGGAATTTCGCTGACCTTGCCTTGCAACAGCGGCGTCGTTCGAGTTTCGAGTTTCAGGGCGGCCTTCGACCCCCGCTCCGGTTCGGGAGCGTCGAAACGCGGCCGGGGCAGGGCTTGGTTAGACATTCCGTTTCAGCCTATCAGGGGGTTGTTACAAATCGGTTAATTTGGGCCCCGGG
>Ga0182018_10002753_pt1 | contig 16941 bp, 15 predicted proteins | sample 812P2MmetaG_FD_120490 | JGI IMG/M metagenome (GOLD analysis project Ga0182018, IMG submission 120490) | Permafrost microbial communities from Stordalen Mire, Sweden - 812P2M metaG | ecosystem: Environmental > Terrestrial > Soil > Wetlands > Permafrost | place: Sweden: Stordalen | collected... | reverse complement strand
TCGCGGCCAGGGCCGACATGGGCCTTTCGACGGAGGAATCCGAGCCCCTCAACCGGGATATCTGCCTCACCAACAAGATCTTTGTCTACCTGCTCGCCGGTATTCCACAATTGCTGTCGGACACGTCGGCACAACGGGCACTGGCCCCGGACCTGGGGGAGGCGGCGGTGTCCTGCAGCCTTGGCCGCGTGGGCGAGGCGGCGGATACGCTCGATCGGTTCTTTGCCGACCCCTCTCGCCCGGCGCGCGCCGGCGATGCGGCGCGCGTCCTCGCCCGCCGACGGTTTTGCTGGGACGTGGAGAAGCACCTTCTGCTTAACCTTGTGCAATCGGTCCTGCCGCTCAATCCGTGAAGGTTCTCCTCACCGCGGATCCGTTCATTCCCGTGCCCCCCGTGGGCTACGGCGGCATCGAGCGCATCGTCGACGCCCTCGCGAGGCGCTACCGGGCACTGGGCCACACGGTGGGCCTCGTCGGACACGCGCAATCGCGGTGCTCCGTCGACGCGTTCTACGCCTGGCCGGGCGCGCGACGAGCGGCGTCCACGGACCTGGTCCTCGATTCCCTTTGCCTGCGGCGCGCCGTCAAGCGGTTCCAGCCGGACGTGCTGCACAGCTTCTCGAGACTGGCGTACCTTCTCTCCCTTCTTTCCAATCCACTTCCCAAAGTCATGTCGTACCAGCGCCACACGGGCGGCCGACAAATCGCCTGGGCCGCCAGGATCGCCGGCCGCTCGTTGCGTTTCACGGGATGCAGCGACTACATCTGCGCGATGGGGCGCCCGTCGGGTGGCTCGTGGATCACGATACCCAATTTTGTGGAGCTCGACACCTTCACCTTCGTGCCGCGCGTCCCCGAGGACGCTCCGCTCGTCTTTCTGAGCCGGATCGAATCGATCAAGGGCCCGGACCTTGCGATCGAGATCGCCCGGGCGAGCGGCCGGCGCCTTGTCCTGGCCGGGAACCATGCACCCACGGGGCACGAGCGGCTTTTTTGGGACCAGCGGATATCGGGCCGCCTCGGTCGCGACGGCATCGAATGGGTCGGTGAGGTCAATGACGCGCAGAAAAACGATCTCCTGGGCCGCGCGTCGGCGCTCGTGGTGCCCCTCCAATGGGACGAACCCTTCGGGATCGTGTTTGTCGAGGCGCTGGCGGCGGGCACGCCCGTCATCACGTGCGCCCGGGGGGCCGCGCCCGAAATCATCGAGCCGGGACGGACGGGCTTTTTTATCAAGGACGTGGGTGAGGGGAAGGCGGCTGTCGGCCGCTTGGGCCAGATTGACCGCCGCGCCTGTCGGGGCGCGGTCGAATCGCGGTACTCGAGCGAGGTCTGCGCGGCCCGCTACCTCAAGCTGTACGGCGAATTGACCGCGTGAAAGCCGCCCCCGCCTCAAGGCCTCTCGATCGATATACGGAGATCGGCGCACTCTCCGACAAAGTGCGCGCCGTCCTCAAGAGGAGCCTGCTTCCGTTCGCCGCCCTTCTCGCGCTGGCGACGGCCTACTTGGCCTACAGCGGCCACCCGGGAGCCGCGGCATTCGCGCTGATCGGCGCGGGGACGTGCGCCGCGCTTTTTGTTTGGACGCTGGGAGCGATCGGCCTGCCGCTGATGCCGATGATCGTCATCCAGACGCTCGTCATCTACGGCATGCCGATTCTGGCCGGGCACGAGGTCATCCTCACCTACCCGCCGGAATTCGTGCTCAATGCGGGAGTGGAGGTGCTGGTGTTCGATCTCGTCATGGCGGTCGCATGGAGGGCAGGAATGATGGTGTTCCGCCCGTCCCCGCCGGTCTGCCACGCCCTGACGCAATTCAACAGCAACGGGGTCAAGGGGTGGGCGCGACTGGGTTTTGGAATGATCATCAGCGCAACCGCCTTCGAGGTCCTTCAGGGCCTCGGCTTGACCGACGCGCTCTTCGCGGGGCTGCCGACCGGGGTCGATCCGATCGTGATCGCCCTCATTTCGGTGATCAGCGCCTGCGGCTTTTTCCTTGTCTCGATGGTGATCGCGGGCACGCAAACCCCCGTCCTGGAGAAGGCGGCGTTCTGGGGCCTCTTGGTCGCAAACGGGATGATCTCCGCCTCCGATTTCATCCTTTTCTCGGCGGCCGCGAATATCATCACCGTCGCCATCGGCTTTTTCTGGAGCAAGGGCCGCATCCCCTGGCGCTACCTGACGGTCGCCATGCTCTCCCTATCCTTCCTCAACACCGGAAAAACAACGATGCGGGAGCGTTACTGGGAGAACGCCGATTCACCCGGGTCAAAAGTTACGATGGTGCAGCTGCCCGCGATCTTCCTCGAATGGATCGGGGCGAGCTATGACGCCATACTCGAAAATCGGACCGGCTCCGGCGCGACCTCCAATGACGCCAACCCCGAGGCAAACAAGAACCAGACGCTGCTCGACCGGATCGACAACCTGCAGAACCTGCTGTTTGTCATCGACGCGGTCAAAACCGACCACGTGAAGCCCCTCGAGGGGGCCACGTACACGCTGATTCCGCCCCTGCTCGTGCCGAGGGTTCTCTGGCCGGACAAGCCGCGCGCCCACGAAGGTCAGGTTCTCCTGAACGTGCACTACGGCCGGCAGGACCTGAATGACACGCTCACCACCTACATCGCCTGGGGGCTCCTCCCGGAGGCCTATGGAAATTTTGGCCCGATATTCGGTTCGGTGTACCTCGGCGCTTTTCTGGGCCTGCTTTTTGCCTGGATCGAAAACCTGAGCGCCCGCAAGCCCGTCGTCTCGATGGAGGGTTTTCTTGCCCTCAATCTCCTGATGAGCTTGATGAATTCGTTTGAGATGGTCGCCAGCGTGCTCGTGACCTCGACCTTTCAATCGATGGTGATCGTCGTAGCAGCAAGCTTGCCGTTTGTTCACCGGACGGTCAGCCAGCGGCACGAGCAAAGCGAACCTTGACCGGTCCCGGTCGATTCTTGAATTCCCCCAACAGCGCACTTTCCAGAACCGTAGGCGCCGTCACCCTGGGCTGGTCGGATACCCCGCGGGGCCGCCTGGCCCTCCGAAAAGCGGCGGGTCGAATCGCACACGCGGCGCTTCGGATGCGCAGCCACCGGTTTCCCAAGCGGATAGGGTCGTCGGCGCTGATCGTGGCCCCGCATCCCGACGACGAGACTTTCGGTTGCGGCGGCACGGCCGCCCTCATGGCAAAAGGCGGGGTTGCCGTAAATGTCGTCTTCCTCACGGACGGCGGAGCGTCCCATCCCGGCCACGCGACGGCCACCCCTTCCGAAATCGCTTCCCTGCGCCGGGCCGAGGCTCGGTCGGCCATGAGCATCCTCGGGGTGGATTGGGACAAGGTGACGTTCCTCGGTGCCCGCGATGGGTCGCTGGCCGGTCTCGATGCAGGACAAGCGGCGGAGATCGTGGACCAGATCGCAACCCTTCTTTCGCAGATCGCGCCCGAGGCGATCCTCCTGCCCTGCCGAAGGGACGGGAGTTCCGAGCACGATGCCGCCTTTGCGCTTGTGCGCCGGGCCCTCGACCAGGCGCGTCTCAGTCCGCGCATCTTCGAGTTTCCCGTCTGGTCGTGGTGGAACCCCACCCTGCTCCTGCGCTGCCTTCTAGCCTACCGCAAGGTGTGGCGGGTCGAGCTCGGCAGCACAAGGGACCTGAAGGGAATCGCCCTGGCCTCCTATGCCTCGCAGACCCTGCCGATTCCGCCGCAAAGCACGCCAGCGCTTCCGCCGGGGTTCGTCTCGATGTTCCTCGGCAAGGAAGAGTTTTTTCTGGAAAAATGAGCGATCCCTTGCCGCAGCCACCCAGGCGCAAGGTGCTCATTGTTTCGCCGCATTTTGCGCCCATCAATGCGCCCGACATGCAGCGCGTCAGGCTGGCGCTGCCGTACCTGAGGGGGTGCGGATGGGAACCGGTGGTCCTGACGATCGATCCCGACTTGATCGAAGGCGGCGTGGTGGAGACCCTCCTCGAGAACACCTATCCAGCCGACATCCGCATCGTCCGCGCGCGCGGCCTCGCGCCGAAGGCGACCCGATGGGCGGGGATCGGAAGCCTCTGGCTGCGCTGCGGGGGCGCGCTGCGCAGAGCCGGGGAAACGCTGCTGCGCGAAGGAAAATTCGACCTGGTCTTCTTCAGCACCACGCAGTTCGACGCCTTCACCCTCGGTCCGCGATGGAAGGCGATGTTCGGCGTGCCCTACGTGCTCGATTACCAGGACCCCTGGGTCAACGACTACTATCGGCGCACCCACACGCCGCCGCCGGGCGGCACCCTGAAATTTGCCCTATCCCAGTGGCTCGCCCGCCGCCGCGAACCCGAGGTCGTGAGGCAAGCCTCGGGCCTGGTGGCCGTCTCCGGGGCCTACGGACCGATGATGGCGCGCAACTACCCCTGGTTCGATCCCGTGAGCATGAAGCTCCTGCCGTTTGGGGCGGCCGAACAGGACATGGCGACCGCGAGGAAACACCGGCCGGACCGCCCGATCGTGCCCTTTGGCGACGGATATTTTCACCACGTCTACGCCGGGCGCTGCGGGCCGGACATGTCGACCGCGCTCACGATCGTCTTCCGCGCCTTCAAGAAATTTCTGGCCGCGCGGCCCTCCGAGGCCGAACGCGTCCGATTCCACTTCATCGGAACCGACTATGCGCCGCCGCCCTTAGGCCGGGAATGGGCGATGCCGGTCGCCAAGGCAGAGGGGGTCGAGGCCTTCGTCCTCGAGCACTGCCAGCGGGTCCCCTACTTCGACGCGCTCCACTATCTCATCAACGCCGACGCGCTCCTTGCTGTGGGATCCAATGATCCCAGCTACTCCGCCTCGAAGATATTCCCGTACATTCTCGCGAACCGACCGATGCTCGTGGTCTTCAACCGTGGAAGCCCGGTGGTCGATATCGTCAATGCGGTAAGCGCCGGTCAGCGCTACACTTTCGACGACGCGAACGATGTCGACCTCCTGGTCAACGCCGTTGCGGACGATTGGTTTCTTGGGGGGAAAATGAGGACATTGGCGAGGTCCGACCCTTCCGCCTTCGTTCCCTACATGGCGGAAAGCATGAGCCGGCAGCTCGCCGGTCATTTCGACGCCGCGGTTGAAAGGCACCAGGCAAGGCCATGACGGCGTCCGCTGGCTCCAGCCTCCGCCTTGCGGTGGTCCTCTCTCACCCCACGCAGTACTACAGCCCGTGGTTCCGCTGGATTCGCGCCCATGCCAGCCTCGAATTCAGGGTGTTCTACCTCTGGGACTTCGGGGTCTCCAAGCGGCATGATCCGGAATTCGACAAGAGCTTCGAGTGGGACGTCGACCTTTTGTCGGGCTACGACTCCGAGTTTGTTCCCAACGCGTCGAGGAAGCCCGGGGCCGAGCATTTTTTCGGCTTCAATAATCCGGCCCTTACTGCCCGAATCGAAAAGTGGCGGCCCGACGCCCTCCTCTTGTTTGGCTACAAGTGGGCCAGCCACCTGCGGGTGATCTCCTGGGCGCGGAGGCGCCGTATTCCCATCCTGTTTCGCGGGGACTCCCACCTGATCGACCGCCGCTCGCCGCGGCTGCACGTGCGCCTTGCGCTGCGCTCCTTGTTCGCGAAATTCGCAGCCTTTCTCTACGTCGGCGCGGCCAACCGGGACTATTTCGAGGCATTCGGGGTGCCGGTGCGGAAGCTTTATCTTGCGCCCCATTCGGTGGATACCGCGCTTTTCGAGCGCGCCGGCGCCGAGCACCGACGGGCGGCCGAGATCCTTCGGTCGCAACTCGGCTTCCTTCCCACCACAAGGGTCGTGCTGTTTGCCGGCAAGTTCGTCGCCGCAAAGCAGCCCGCAAAATTGCTGGAGGCCTTCCTCGAGCTCAACCAAGCGGGCACTGCGCTCGTGTTTGTCGGCGATGGGCCCGAAGGCGAGAGGCTGCGGGCCCTACTCTCCCATCGCGCGGGAGCGGCCGGCGATCCGCCGGTCAAATTTCTGCCTTTCGCAAACCAGAGCGAAATGCCCTCGCGTTACCTCCTCGCGGATCTCTTCGTGCTGCCCTCCCGCGGCGCCTACGAGACCTGGGGCCTGGCGGTGAACGAGGCGATGGAGATGGGCGTCCCGTGCCTGGTAAGCGACCGCGTCGGATGCCAGCGCGACCTCGTCACCCACGGCGAAACGGGCTGGGTTTTCGACGCAGAGGCCCCGGGCGCCCTCGCGCTCGCGCTCCGCGCCGCGCTGGCCGACCTCGAAGTGCCGTACCGTCGGGAGGAAATCCGGCGTGCGGTCGCGGACCGGATCGCGCACTTCGGCTACGGCCAGACGACGGATGGGCTTCTGGCCGCGCTTGCGGGCCTGCGCGCCTGACGGCACACTCCCCGGCGAGCCCCCATCCCTTGCGCATCGCGATTGTGACCGGTTTTTTCCTTCCCGTGCCCGCCGTCCGAGGCGGCGCAAGCGAGAAGGCATGGTACGGACTCGCCCGGATCTTCGCCCGAGACGGCCATCACGTCACCTTCGTCTCGCGGGGCGCGCCCGGTCTCGCCCCCGAGGAGGAGGTCGCCGGCGTGAACCATATTCGTGTCGGCGGTTTTGATCACACCCGGAAGCTATTTCTCAACCTTGTCCTCGATTTGATCTGGGGCGTCCGCGTCGCGCACGCACTCCCCAGGGGCGACGTCGTCATCTGCAACTCCGTCACGCTGCCCGTGTGGCTTCACCGTGCCAAGCCGTCGTCAGGGAAGGTTGCGGTCATGATGGGGCGGGCGCCCAAGGGCCAGGTCGCGTTCTATGGCGGCGTGGCCCGCATCTACGCCCCGAGTTCCTTTGTCGCCGGACAAATCCGCTCGAAGGGGGCTGCCGAACGCACCCGGGTTATCGGTTACCCGATCGACTGGAGCCTGCATGCCCAGTCGGCGCGCCAGTCGGGCTCGCCGGTCATCGTCGGGTTCGTGGGGCGATTGCACCCGGAGAAGGGCCTCGCGCTCCTCATCCGCGCCGCCTCCCTCCTCTCGGCCCGCAAGGGACTCCCCGACTGGCGAGTCCGGATTGCCGGACCCGACCGCGTGGGCGAGGGAGGCGGGGGTGAACGCTGGATTGGAGCCCTCAGGGAGGAAGCGGCGCCCCTGGGCTCCCGCGTCGAGTGGCTCGGCCCGGAATTTGACCCGGAGCGCCTGGCCCAACTCTACGGGAGCATGGATATTTTCTGCTACCCGAGCGTCGCCGAGAAAGGCGAGACCTTTGGAGTCGCCGTGGCCGAGGCGATGGCGGCGCGATGCGCGGCCGTGGTTTCGGCCCTCGGCTGCTTCAGCGACCTGGTGACCGACGGAGGCACGGGCCTCGTATTCGACCACGCGGGGCCGGATCCGGCGCAGCTCCTCGCCGATTGCATCGGACGCCTGATCGCGGACCCGCCCATGCGCAAAGACCTGGCGGCGCGGGGACAGCAGCACGTGCGCCGTTTCGACTACGCGGAGGTGTCCCGGCGCATTTTGGACGATCTGGCGCTTTTGGCGGGCGCCCCGGAGGAAAAAAGGACACAACTTCGCGATGCCTGAGGAAACCCCCTATCTGGGCCAGGGCTGCTCGACGCCCTACTCGACCGGCACGATCGCCCGGCGGATCTGCTGGTCCGTCGTCCAGTCGACCGTATTCCGGTGGAGCCCTCGTCCCTGGCATGGCTTTCGCGCGCGTCTCCTGCGGATGTTCGGCGCCGACATTGCCGAGCCCGGAAAAGTCGTCATCTTCCCCACCGTTTCGATCGTCTTTCCTTGGAAGCTCGCCCTCGCTCCGCGCTCCGTGATCGGGCCCAGGGTCACGCTCTACAATCTTGAGACGATCTCCCTGGGCCGGGGCGCCACCCTTTCGCAGAACTGCCATCTCTGTGCGGGCACCCACGACTATTCGAGGTGGAGCATGCCGCTGGTGGCCAAACCCATTGTCGTGGGTGAAAACGCATGGCTCGGCGCCGACGTTTTTGTCGGGCCGGGTGTCTCCATCGGGGAACTCTGCGTGGTGGGGGCCCGATCGGTCGTGGTGCGGGACCTCCCCCTCCGGACCGTTTGCGCGGGCAATCCCTGCAAGGCCATAAAGGACCGGGCGCCCCCCACCGCTTGAAATCCTGCCACATCGTCCCCAGCCTCGCGGCGCGGCACGGCGGCCCGAGCAAATCGGTCCTGGGCCTGGCCATCGCGCTGGCCCAGGACGGACCCGTGGAACTGCTCACCACCGAATCCGGCGAGGGCTGGAGCCGCACGGAGGGACGGCTTGAAATCCATGCCTTCCACCGGAACTGGCCCGGGTCGGTGTGCGCGTCGTCGGCACTGCGCTCGCACCTTCGAAGGGTCGCGGCGGACGTCGTCCATCACCATTCGATCTGGCTGCGCACCCTGCACTACGCCCACCATGCCGCGCGCCGGATCGGAGCCGCACTGGTGGTGTCGCCGCGCGGGATGATGGACCCTTGGGCCTGGAGGCACCATCATCGAAAAAAAGCCTTCGCCCGGGCGCTGATCCATCCCGGTGCCTTCGAGGCGGTCGACGGATGGCACACGACGAGCGATGACGAGGCGAGCCACCTCAGGTCCCTCGGCTTCAAGCAGGCGATCTGCGTGGCGCCAAACGGGGTGTCCGCCCCCACGGATGGGGAATTGACCGCGGCGAGGGAGCACTGGAATGCGGTGGCGCCGGTGCTGAACCAGAGGCGGGTGGCCCTGTTCTATTCGAGATTTCACCGGAAGAAGCGCCTGCTTGAGCTGATCGACACGTGGCACGAGGTCGCACCGAGAGACTGGGTGCTTCTCGTCGTCGGCATTCCGGAGGACTATACTCCCCAATTGATCGAGGCCTATGTCCTGAGGGCGGGAAAAGCGGGACGGGTCCTGGCCTTTGACGGCGCCGGCCATCCGGCGCCCTATGCAGCCGCCTCGCTCTTTCTCCTGCCCTCCCACGGCGAAAATTTCGGGCTCTCGATCGCGGAGGCCGTCGCAAGCGGCCTGCCGGCGCTGGTGACGGACACGACACCGTGGTCCGGGCTCAACCGCACCGGCGCCGGCTGGTGCGTACCGTGGTCGGGCTTCGCCGATGCGCTTCGCTCGGCGACCTCCGAGGATGCGGCCGCGCTCCGCCGGCGCGGTGAAATCGGGCGCGAATGGGTGCTGCGCGAGTACTCCTGGGAGAAAGCGGCCCGGATCGTGTCCCAGTTCTATTCCGGGCTGCGCGCCGGGGCCGGGGAACGCCGCTCATGACCCCCGCGCCGGGCTCGTTCCCCCTGAAGGGTCTGGAACTCGCGGTCGCGGCGCACCTCACGGTCTTCCTTATCGGCGTGTCCTGGGCCTTCGGCGGCAATGCGGACTGGGTCCGCACTCCGATCTCCCTCTGGGGCTCGCTCGGAATGCTGCTGACCTTCGCACTCGTCGCGCGCCGCGCGCCGCGCGGCCGGATCATCGCCGGAACGCTGTCCTGGGCGTGGCCCGTCCTCGCCCTCAACGCGTTGGTCGCTCTCTCGTGCCTCACGCCGGGATTTCGAACGCTCGTGTTCCGCGACGAGGCGCTGATGATGCCGGTTCGGGTGAGCGGGTGGATTCCCAGCGCGGCGCGGGCGGATCTGGCGCTGCGGGCGCTTTGGCTCTTTGACGGCATTTATTTCTCGTGCCTCAACCTCGCGCTCGCCGTACGGCACCGGAGGACAATCCGGATCATCCTCGCCGCCGCGGTCGGGAACGTGTTCGTCCTCGCGCTCTTCGGGACAGTCCAAAAGGTGTCCGGATCGACCGGGATCTATTTCGGGTCGGTGGCGTCGCCGCAGACCCAGTTCTTCGCCTCGTTCGTCTACGACAACCACTGGGGTGCGTTCGTCATCCTGATGCTCGGGGCGTGCATCGGCCTTTTCCTGAGGTACGCCCACGGTTCCCATGGCGAGGGCTTTTTCCGCGGGCCCGCGTTTTCAGGCCTCGTCGCCGCCTGCCTGATTGGCATCTCCGTTCCGCTCAGCGGTTCGCGCGCCTGCACGCTTCTGCTCGCCATCCTGGTCGCCATCGGCCTCGTGCACGGCACGCCGCGGATCTCGCGCGCCCTGCGCTTCTCCGGGGTGACCCGAGCCGGAGCCATGATCGGAATGGCCCTCGCAGCGGTGCTGGCCGTGGCCGGCGCATGGCTGATCGCCGGCGACGTCATCCAGGCCCGCTTAAAGAAGACGGAGGAGCAGGTCGCCGCCATGTGGGCGCAGGGAGGGATCGGCTCGCGCAGCATCCTGTACCACGACACCTGGAGGATGGCGCAGGAGCACCTGCTGTTCGGCTGGGGCATGGGAAGTTTTCCAGCCGTGTTCAGTCTCTACAATTCACAGGAATCGAAGATCGATCGCCTTCCCGTGATCTACCACGACGCCCATTCGGACTGGCTCCAATCCGTAGCCGAGGTCGGACTGGCGGGCACCGCACTGATCGGGGCCGCCGTGGCCCTGCCGGCGTTGGCCCTGCGACGGACGAGGGTGACACCCGTACCCTATTTTCTCCTCTGCGGCTGCGCTCTCACGGCCGCCTACGCCTGGATCGAGTTTCCCTTCGGCAATGTCGCCGTGGTCCTAGGCTGGTGGCTTTGTTTTTTCAGCGCGGTCCACTACGTGCGGCTGACGGGGCAGGCCGGGGAGCCGCCCGCCCCATGAGTCCCGGCAACGCATACGCGATTCAGGGGGAGCGGGGGATTGCGCCGCCGTCGCCGCCGGGCACACTCGAACGGCGTCGATCCTAATGCCGCCCCTTTTTAGGTAAACCTTGGCTATCACTTCACATCGCAGAATACCGTTGCTCCTGCTGGTCGCCGATCTCGTTTCGGTCGCCGTAATTTTCAACTTTGTCACCTACATGCGGGGGGTGAGCGCCGCCCCCTTTCTTGTGCCGTTGTCGGCGCCGGCGCTCGTGTTGGTCGTGTCGCTTCACCTCATCGACGGGTACGGGTCGCAGACCGACATGCTGAGCCTGGACTACGCCAGCCTGCACCTCATCGCATCGTTTTTTGCCGCCCTGATCACGCTGTTCCTCTCCTTTGCCTTCATTCCCGCGGGCTTCGAGCTCCAATCGAGCCGCAGCGCGATCGTCTTGAGTTTTGGCATCCTGGGCCCGCTCACGCTCGCATATCGCCGGGTCCTGTATACGCGTCACGCGGCGGCGCGCAGCGAGAGGAAGATCGTGTTCGTCGGGGAAGCCGCCGACTTCGAGATCTTCAAGGCCGAATGCGCCCGGATGAAAACCGAGATGCCGCTCCTGCACGTGGATTCGGGCGATCGCTATGGCTCGTTCGAGTCGGTCCTGGAATCCATCGGCGAATCGGGCCTGCCGGTGGAGGCGATCGTGATCAAGGAGTCGGGGGCGGAATTGCCCCCCGCCGTCCCGATGAAGCTCGTGCAGCTCTATTTTAAGGGGATCCCGACCTACCCTCTCGAGCTCTTCCACCAAGTCTATTGGCGAAAGATTCCCCTCTACCGGATCAATCCCATCTGGCTCATCGAGGAAGGCTTTCAGATTGCGCGGGAGCCCGTTTTCGAGCGCATCAAGCGCGTCTCGGACATCGTCCTCTCGACCTTCGGCCTCGTGGTTTTTTCTTGGGTGATCGGCGTGGCCGCCCTGGCCATCAAGCTGGAGGACGGCGGACCGGTGTTTTTCGCGCAAAACCGCGTGGGCCGGCACAAGATTACATTTAAGTTGCTTAAGCTCAGAACGATGCGTCCGTCCCACGGGCAGGGAGACCCCTATACCCGGGAGGGGGATGTCCGCATCACACGCGTGGGGCGCGCGCTGCGCGCGGCGCGGCTCGACGAGCTGCCGCAGCTATGGAACGTGTTGCGGGGACAGATGAGCCTGATCGGCCCCCGGGCGGAATGGGACCGCCTGGTGAGCGACTACGAGCGCGAGATTCCGTTCTACCATTTTCGGCACCTGGTAAAGCCCGGCATCACCGGCTGGGCGCAGATCAACTACCGCTATGGCACCGGCGTCCAGGACACGTTGAGAAAACTGGAGTACGATCTTTATTACATCCGGAAATTCTCATTCATGCTCGACGCCTCGATTGTGCTGAAGACGCTTCACGTGATGCTGTTGAAAAAGGGCCGCTGAAAAATGAAACACCCCTATGATTTCGTGGTGATCGGCGGAGGATCCGCGGGTTACAATGCAGCACAGGTGGCGGTCGGGCTTGGGAAACGGGTCGCCGTGATCGATGGCGCGCGCAAGCTAGGGGGGCTCTGCATTCTCCGGGGGTGCATGCCGTCGAAGACCCTCATCTACTCGGCGGAGGTCCTTCACATGGCCCAGAGCGGCCCAGAATTCGGGCTCAGGGTTCCCAAAGCGTCCGCCGATATGCGGGCGGTGCACGCCCGAAAGAAGCGGATCGTCGGCGGGTTCGCGCGCTATCGGGTGAAGCAGTTGAAATCGGCCGACTTTGACCTCATCCGCGGGCAGGCCCATTTTGTCGACCCCCACACCCTGGAATTGGGCGATGGGCGAACGGTCGAAGGAAAGCACTTCCTCATCAGCACCGGATCGAAGGTCAGCGTCCCTCCCATACCCGGCCTGGCCGACGTGGCCTACTGGACCAGCGACGACGTCCTCGAACTCGATTTCAAGCCGAGGAGTGTCGTCATTCTGGGAGGAGGGATTGTCGCGTGCGAGCTGGCCCAGTTCCTCAAGCGTGTCGGCACGCGGGTCTGCATCATCCAGCGCAGCCCCAATCTCCTGCGGGGCCACTCAACGGAGGCCGCGCACGAGATTCGCCGGGCGTTCGAGGACGGGGGCATCGAGGTGTTTGCGCACACGAAGATCATCGGAGTGCGCGAAGGACGCGGAGGCATCTCCGTGATGTTCAAGCACCGGGGTAAAACCATCCGCCGCCAGGCCGACCACCTGCTGAATGCGCTCGGCAGGGAGCCCGCAACGTCCGGGCTCTCCCTCGAGGCCGTCGGCATAAAGACCGCGGACAACGGGAGGATCCTCACCAATCGGTGGCAGCAGACCAGCGTGCCGCATATCTATGCAGCGGGCGACTGCTGCGGGCCGCACGAGATTGTCCACGTGGCGATCCAGCAGGGGGAACTGGCGGCGCGCCATGCAGCGAGGCTGAAGGGCCTGACGCCGATCGACCCCTCGCTGCTCCTGTGCGTCGTGTTCACCGACCCGCAGCTTGGCTCCATCGGCTGGAGCGAGAAGGACCTCATCGAAAAGGGCGTCGCCTACTCGACCGCGAGCTATCCCTTCTACGACCACGGACGGTCCATCCTGATGGACGCGGACTACGGCTACGTGAGGGTTTTTGCGGATCGGAAAAAGGGCAGGATCCTCGGGGCGGAGATCGTGGGGAAGGACGCGGGGGAATTGATCCACTGCTTTTCGGCGGCGCTCGCGATGCGTGCCACGGTCCACGACATGCTGCGCGCCCCGTGGTACCATCCCACGCTCGCCGAGGTCATTACGTACCCCCTGGAGCAACTCGCGGGAAAAACGCGCGAACATCAATGAATTCCGCCCTGCGGAACCTCCTCGGTTCCACGGTGGGCACGCTTCCCCTGACGGTGAGCACGGGCCTTGCGCGCGGAGCCCGCTGGACGCTCTACCCCTGGACCTCGTACTGGCGCGGCACCCACGAGCCCGCGCTCCAGAGCGCGATCGCCCGGCTGGGCGGCGGAAGCATCCTCGGCTGGAGTTGCTGGGACCTCGGCGCCCATTTCGGATATTACAGTGTCGCCCTCGCCCGCCTTGTGGGAGCCAGGGGCCAGGTCGCGGCCTTTGAGCCCAATCCCCGGAGCTTTGAGCGCCTTGAGCGCCATCGCCGTATGAACCGGCTCCCGTGGCTGAAAACGTACCAGGCCGCCGTATCGGACCAGACCGGCACGTCCGAGCTCCTGACCTATGGGGACCTGGGCTCCACCAGCACCCACCTGCGCCATGACGGGGAGACCGAGGATGCGGCCAGCGCGCCCGTCACCGTACGCTCCGTCCGGTTGGACGAGCTGGTCGGGAGCGGCGAATTGCGGGCCCCCCAGTTCGTGAAGATTGACGTCGAGGGTCACGGGCACCGGGCCCTCGAGGGGATGCGGGGCGCGGTAGCCGCATCCCGGCCGATCCTCATTGTCGGGTTTCACAGCGACCGGGAGGTCGAGGGCGTCCTCGCCGTCCTGGGGCCGCTCGGCTATCGCTGGGAAGTGATCGGCGCACCGGCCCTGGACCCTGCGATCCGGGTCGGGAGCGACTATCTGTTCACGCCGTAGGCCCCGCAAGGCCCAGCAGGTCATCCAGCCTCACCCGGCCCTCATAGATCGCCTTGCCCACGATCACGCCGTCCAGATTGGGGCGGCTTTTGTGCAGCGCCAGCAGCCGGATGACATCCTCGCGCGTCCCGACGCCGCCGCTGGCGATCACGCGGGCTCCCACGGCGCCCAGCATGGCTTCCTGGGCCGCGAAATTCGGGCCGGTCAACATCCCGTCCGTCCCGACGTCGGTGTGGATCAGCGTCGCGACCCCCAGGGCGTCCATGCGGCGCGCAAGGCCAAGCGCGGACCTATCGGTCGTGTCGACCCATCCTTTCACCGCCACGTTGCCGTTTCGCGCGTCGATGCCTACGGCGATCCGGTCGCCAAACTCGGTCAGGAGTTCGGAAACAAACGTCTCGCTCTCCGCGGCGCGCGTTCCGATGACGACCCGGGCGACGCCCGCCGCGAGCGCGCGCTCGACCGAGGTCCGGGTCCGCAGTCCCCCGCCGAGCTGCACCCGGACCCGAAGTCCGATGATCCTCGCCACCGCGTCGAGATTGCGCGGCTCGCCCGCGAAGGCCCCGTCGAGATCGACGACGTGCACCCACTTGGATCCGGCGGCCACGAAATCGGCGGCCACCGACGCCGGGTCCTCTGCATAGACGGTTTCCGCATCGGCGCGGCCCTGCGTCAAGCGGACGCAGCGCCCCCCCTTGATGTCGATGGCGGGATAGACGGTCATGACGCGCGGACGCTCCCACGTCCTAGTCCCGGCGCCAAGGCCTTTTTCCCCGTTGCGATCCCGACGAAACACCGCGACATTGCCTGAAATTCGCGATCCAATGGCTTCCTACTCCCCGCCCGGTTTCCTGACTGAACTGCTTCACGCCCGGTCGCCCTCGGGCTACGAGGGCGAGGCCCAGGCCGTGTTCGACCGGCACGTCAAACCGGCAGCGGACGCCTACACCGGGGACGCTCTGGGAAACCGGATCGCGACGCTCAACCTCTCGGGGGATCCGACGCTCATGCTCGCGGGCCACATGGACGAGCTCGGCCTGATCCTGACCTACGTCAACAAGGACGGATTCATCTACTTCGACACCATCGGCGGACACGACCGGACGGTGATCTCCGGGCGCCGGGTCGTGATTGCGACCGCGAACGGCCCGGTGAAGGGGGTCACGGGAAAGCGGGCCGTCCACCTCATGGACGAGGCCGACCGGAAAAAGGTCCCGGAGATCCACGAAATCTGGATCGATATCGGCGCGACCTCGAAGAAAGAGGCCCTCGAGCGCGTCTCCATCGGGGACGCGGCCACCTACGATCATGAATTCGAGCTCATCCATGGAAGCATCGGGACGGCGCGGGCCTTCGACAACAAGGTGGGGGCCTACATCGTGGGCGAGACCCTGATCCGCCTCGCCAAGGATTCCAAGAAGCCGGCGGCAAAGGTGGTGGCCGTCGCAACCTCGCAGGAGGAGATCGGCATCCGCGGCGCCATGGGCTCGGTCTACTCCGTGGATCCCCAGGTCGCGCTGGTGGTCGACGTCGGCCACGCGACCGACCATCCCGACTGCGACAACCGCAAATACGGCGAGACCAAACTGAGCGGGGGCCCGATCCTCTGCCGCGGTCCGAACATCCATCCCAAGGTCTACGACCACCTCCTGAAGGCAGCCAAGAAATTGAAGATCCCCTACCAGATCGAGAGCGACCCGCGGCCCACCGGCACGGATGCCCGCGCGATCCAGGTCGGCCGCGGAGGGGTCGCCACGGGCATCGTGAGCATCCCGCTGCGCTACATGCACACGCCGAGCGAGGTCGTGGACCTCGAGGACGTGGAGCGCTGCGTCAAGCTGTTCGTCGAGTTCGCCCGGACCGTGACCAAGGGCGACTACCGCAACTGGTAGCCGACCCGGCCCTAGGCCGCATTCTCGTTGCGCGCGGCCTTGGGGGCGCGCTTGAGCGTCGGCCGGCGCCTTCCGGCCACCGCGGCCGCGTCAATGATCACCTCGGTGACGTCGTCGAGCTGGGGGAGGTCGTACATGATCTCGAGCATGATGCCCTCGAGGATCGCCCGAAGCGCCCGCGCGCCCGTCTTCAGCTCAATGGCCTTGACGGCCACCGCCTTCACGGCGTCCGAGGTAAACCGCAACCGGACGCCGTCCATCGCGAAGAGCTTCGAGTACTGCTTCACCATCGCGTTCTTCGTCCGCAGGAGGATCTTCTCCAGATCGGCGACCTTGAGCTGATCGAGCACCGTCACCACCGGGAGCCGTCCGACAAATTCCGGGATCATCCCGAAGCGGACCATGTCCTCGGGGGCGATGCGCCGCATCATCTCGTCCGGCGCGATTTCGCGGTCCTCGGCATTCTGGTGAAATCCGATGGAGCGGTGGCCCAGCCGCTTCTTCACGATCTGGTCCAGGCCGACGAAGGCGCCGCCGCAGATGAAAAGGATGTTGGCCGTGTTGACCTGGATGTACTCCTGGTTCGGGTGCTTGCGTCCTCCCTGCGGCGGGACATTGCACACGGTGCCCTCAAGGATCTTGAGCAGCGCCTGCTGCACGCCTCGCCGGACACGTCGCGCGTGATCGACACGTTCTCGGTCGTCCGCCTGATCTTGTCGATCTCGTCGATGTAGATGATCCCGCACTCGGCGCGCTTCACGTCGTAGCTCGCGTTCTGCAAGAGCCGCAGGACGACGTTCTCCACGTCCTCGCCGACGTAGCCCGCCTCGGTGAGCG
>Ga0182018_10002752_pt1 | contig 16945 bp, 11 predicted proteins | sample 812P2MmetaG_FD_120490 | JGI IMG/M metagenome (GOLD analysis project Ga0182018, IMG submission 120490) | Permafrost microbial communities from Stordalen Mire, Sweden - 812P2M metaG | ecosystem: Environmental > Terrestrial > Soil > Wetlands > Permafrost | place: Sweden: Stordalen | collected... | reverse complement strand
TTGTGCAGGCGAATTCAGGGCCAAGCACAATTCAGTCCAGTAACACATCGGTTGCGGTCGCGTATTCGAAGGCTCAGACTGCAGGGAACTTGAATATCGTAGCCGTGGGATGGGGAGACACTATCTCCGCCATCAGTTCGGTCACCGACAGCAAAGGCAACACTTATACCCGCGCTGTGGGGCCGACGTCCAACACCGGACTGCAACAGGCCATTTACTACGCCAAGAACATCGCCGCTGGCACCAACACGGTGACCGTCAAGTTCAATCAGGCGGCGGCGTATCCTGATGCCCGAATTCTGGAGTACAGCGGGCTTAATACGACCAGTCCGCTGGATGTCACAGCGTCAGCCACCGGCAACGGGACCAGCGCCAGCAGCGGTGCTGCCACCACGACTTCGGCGAACGAGCTGATTTTCGGCGCTGGCACGACAACTGGCACTGCGTTCACCGCCCCTGGGTCCGGATTCACCACTCGCATCGTCAACATCTACGGCAACCTGGGGGAAGACAAGACGGTTTCCAGCGCGGGCAGCAATGCTGCCACCGCCACCAACAGCGGCGGCTACTGGGTCATGCAGATGGCTACCTTTAAGCAATGACAACGACAATGACAATCACAATGAGATCAAACTTGGTTTTCCGAAAGCCGCCCGCACAAAGGAGTAATAAAGTGAAACGTCAAACACTGTTTCTCGCCCCTGTGCTGCTCACAGCTCTTCTGTTGCCCTACCCTATGCTCGGCCAATATCATCCGACGCGCAGCGTGCTTGTGGGTAAATGGGCGGGCAGAGTCTCGTCCAGGAATTATGCTTCATTTGAACTGACGATAGACATTAGTCCGGATTCGAAAGCGCACGTGGTCGGAGACGGCTCTCCTTGCTTTACGGAAGCCGACCTCATGGTGACGAGCAGCGGCTCAAATGCGGTCACCATTGTTGGAAGAAGCAAGGCAGGCGAGAACCTCACGTTCAAAGGAACCATTGATAGTAGCGGGAAGCAGCTTGACCTGACTTACATCGTCAATGGCAGTGGGAGCGCGCGATGCGAGACCGATCAGGGTGCGGGCACAGTGGATAAGCAGTAGCCCGCAGCGCTTCATGCGAAAAAGATGTCTTCGCCGCTCCGGCGCGTAAAGCAAAGATTGCGGACGGTCTTCGGGCGAGAAGCGCTAGAGACATCGACGGGAAAGTTGTTCTGGCTCGAAGCGTAGCGAGAGTAAACCCATCGTAAGAGGCAACGACGACCTCCCAAGAGTCTTTCACTATCCAGCGCAAAAGCATCGTTTGCCAGTTGGTAGGTATCGGAAGGCACTCCCCTTTTTCCGAAAGTCCATCGAACAGAGTGATCCAGTAGACGCGTCACTTCGGTTTCCCGTGCAGGCAGCAATGCTGCACCGCCAGCAACAGTGGCTTCTAGGGGCCGCGCAGATTGCCACCTTCAAAGCAACGACAATGAAATCAAACGTTGATTTTGCGAAAATCGACCACGCAGGCGATTTGTCACAAGGTAGAAATTCTTTGGACCGGGCGACTCCGGTCACGGGGAGGACTGCCATCCTTACGCCTGCTCGCACGCGCTTGCTCCTCGCCTTCATCACTCTGATCGGCGCAGTGTTGCGGCTTCACTCACTTGCGGTGCGGAGTCTGTGGATCGATGAAGCCGCGAGCGTCAGCTTCGCTTCTCTGGCCTGGAAGCCCTTCATCAAGGTGCTCTGGGGATACCAGGGCAATATGGCGTTGTACTACTTCCTGCTGCACGAATGGATCCACCTGGGCGACAGCGAGTTCGCAGTGCGCAGCTTGTCCGTGCTCCTCGGTGTTCTTACGATTTCTGCGGTGTATCTGTTAGCAGCGCGCCTTTTCGACCGCCCTACGGGATTGATCAGCGCATCTCTGTTGGCCGTGCATAGCTTTCATATCCACTGGTCGCAGGAAACCCGCGCCTACAGCTTGTTAATCCTGCTGTTGGTGCTCACTACCTATGCCCTCGTCGCCGCTCTGGAATCATCGAAGCTCAGTTATTGGCTCGTTTTTTCTGTGCTGGCAGCGCTTTGCGTCTACGCCCACATTTTTGCTCTCCTGGTGCTGACCGCACACGCGCTCGCTGTCATTTTTCCCAAGCCTTTCCGGGTTGAATTACCAACCGTGGTTGCGAGCGCCTCGGTGTTTGCGTTCCTCTGTGAACCAATGGCCGCTTTCGTAATCCTGCAACACTCGGATCAGCTTTCCTGGATGGCGCGACCCTCGCTCGCCGATATTTGGGATTTTCTAAAGTTGCTGACCAGCCAGGGCGGTGTGTTGTTGGTAGTCGTCTATCTCGCTCTCTGCGGCCTGGCATTCCTGCAGCCAGCCGGGGTGAAGCGGCCAGCCAAAGAGAGCTGGGCGCTACGGCTGATGCTTGTGTGGCTCCTTTCGCTTCCGCTGTTGACACTTGCAGTTTCGCTGATCAAACCATTTTTCTATCCTCGCTACATGGTCATTTGCGTTCCGGCACTGGTCATCCTCGCGGCACGCGGACTGGTGAACCTCTACGAGATTCGGGTGATGAGGCACTGGGTTGCGGCTGCAGCTTTTGTTCTTGTGATCGCGCTATCGGGGTGGGGCACGTACCGGTACTTCGTCAATTTTCCGATGGAAACCAGCGATTGGCGCTCGGCTGTGCGTTACATCCTGCAGCGCCAGCGACCTGGGGACGGCGCCGTATTCTTCCTGCCGAATACATATTGCTATCGTTACTACATTCACCGTTCCGAAGAAAGCCAGCATCAGTCGATATCAGCGCCAGATGTTCTCTATCCACCCTCGCCGACGCAACCCGTAACCCGCGCTGAAGTGCAGCAAGTCACTTTTGGGCACGAACGGGTGTGGCTTATCCTGCACATCGATTCGATCAATCCTCAAGCCTCCGCCACCATCCAATCGACCCTCGGAGAGACCTACCGGATCGTGGACAAACATGAGTTTCCCGGAGAGGATTTGATTACCGTCGCACTGTATGACCACAAGCCAGTGGAGCAGTAAAAGGTGCTGGAATATCGGTCCCGTCCAGGAATTTTGCTTCATTCGAACTGAGGAAACGACGAGACTATCCCTGATGTGCAACCAGATGCACACGCTCTCGACAAGCATTGCCAGCAATTGCTAATAATAAGCAAGTTACGGTAAGTCTCGGATGGCCGCTCATTTGCAATATGAAGCCGGAGCTTGTCCTGACATAAGAGATTTTTCTCTCCTTGAAGGATATCTCCATCGTTAATAGCTATGTACCGAGCGGTTATTGATAAGGCATGCGACGGGAGTTTTGATCACGGCTTGCCAGGTCAGCACCCAACTGACACGAGTGCGCTAGTGGCGCGAGCCAGATCGTCTTGATCCACAGTGCCGAAGAGGCATCGCGCTCCTTCATTGCCCTTTGTGCCACGTCGCTGCGCCCTATACAATGGAGATCCCGGGGCAATATTTCGTTGTGGTAGCGGTGTGAGCAGTAGCGCGGCAAACGTTGCAGCCGACCACAACCGTTCTTTCGTATTGAGGTGTTCCCATGAAGTCCATCACGCGTCGCAGGACATTAGATGTTGCTGGTGTGCTGGTATTGCTTGTTACCTCCATGCTGGGGCAGAATGTAGGATCCGCAGCGACTGCCTCGCCGGCTCCAGTTAAGAGTGCCGAATCCGCCCCCGTAAAGACCGCTACGCCTGCGCCGGGGACTGCCGACGGTAAGGACCTCCCCAGGCAGCAAAGCGCCGCCGCTCCGACCCCAAGCGGGCAAATGTTGGTCGGTCCCGGCGATTTGTTGAGGATCACCGTCCTTGGTGCTCAGGATTTTGATCAGGAATTGCGAGTTTCCAGTAGCGGGAACGCTACTTTAGCGTTGATCGGCTCGGTTCATATCGCTGGGTTAACCACGGAGCAGGCGGGCGAATTGATACGTAAGCGTCTGATAGACGGCGGATTCTTTTCCGACCCTCAAGTTGCGATCTTCGAAAAGGAATATGCCACGCAAGGCGTATCGGTTTTAGGCGAGGTACAGAAACCCGGGGTCTATCCGCTCATCGGTCCTCACCGTCTGTTCGATGTCTTGTCGCAAGCTGGAGGGACCACTCCCAAGGCTGGTATGCAGGTCACGATCACCCGTCAGAACGATTTGCATTCGCCGCAGGTTGTGACGATGTCGAGCGATCCCTTAAAGAACAACGAAGCCAACGCCGAGGTATATCCGGGCGACACCGTGGTAGTTTCCAAAGCGGGCATCATCTATGTTGTGGGGGACGTACACAAGCCGAGCGGTTTCGTGATGGAGAGCAGCGGTATGACGGTGCTGCAGGCGCTCGCCATGGCTGAGGGACCCAACGGGACGGCGGCCTTGAACGTTTCAAAGATCATTCGCCGAGGTCCAAGCGGCCCCAGCGAAGTTCACATTGACCTTAAGAAGATGCTGGCAGCGAAAGCCCCAGATCTGAGACTTGAAGCCGACGACATTCTGTTCGTCCCCCGCAGTGCGGCGAAGAACGCGGGCGTCCAGACACTGGATGCTATCGTTCGGGTCGCTACCGGAGTGGCCGTCTATCGCGTCCCCTGATAGATGTCCACCAGAATAGATCTGCAGCAGGATCGGGCACCCCTAGGCTCGTGTCGGGTTCCTTTGGCTCGCGCATGTACATCGGTAGCATTCTCGGAACTGCTTCTTAAGTGTGCCCTTAGCGTCAGGCCGCGGGGACAATCTTCTTGGGTCACGGCGGCCTGTAGCCCACCGGTGATTGTGGCCGCACAGTTTTGTACTGTTCTCGCTACTGCTCGATCGCTACCCGCGCCTCCTTTAGCGATCAGAAGATCTCCCCGCCCAGGCATTCATTCCCGCCGCTCCCCATTGTTCTGCAAATTCAATGCCGCGAACTCCGGCTTACATTTGATAGGGATGCAACCTTTTCGGATCAGTAGCCTCGTACTGCTGGAGTGCGAATTGGTATGCGAGGCGCGTGTGAAGATTAAGATGCGCCAAAGGGCGCACAGGCGCTCGAAGGAATTCTAGGGTAACGTCTATCAGACATGGAATCTACGGCAACCTTAAAATCTACCGCTAGACGTCCCACGACCTTGCGGGTCGGAATTGCCGGTTGTGGCAAAGTCGCAGACTACCACGCGCGGTTCATTAAGGAACTGGCGGACGTCGAATTGGTTGGTGTTGCGGACGTCAACGAATCAGCAGCACGACATTTCGCTGACAAGCATGTCATTGGAACGGCCAAGGCATCACTGGTCAGCCTCTTGGATTCGGTTGAACTGGACGTACTGCATGTGGCGACGCCCCCTCGCTACCACTACGAGTGCGCCAAACTGGCCCTTGATCGCGGAAAACATGTTTTTCTCGAAAAACCAATGGCGTTTACTTCCCAGGAAGTGGCTGATCTGTACGATCGTGCTGCCACCGCCCAGCTAATGTTATGTCCGGACTTCATCCACTTGTTTCATCCCCGAATGCGGCAATTGTTGACATTGATCGAGTCGGGACAATTAGGGCGCGTCGTCCACGTCGAGAGCCAGTGTTGCATTAACCTGGACGAAGAGACCGATGATCTGCGGGAGTCGCTCGGGTTGCATTGGAGCTACCAGCTTCCGGGTGGCCTGTTGCGCGACTACACCTGTCACGTGCTCTACCTTGCACTTCATCTCTCAGGCGGGCCGGAAAATGTTCAGATGACTCGTCGGTCCTCGGGCAGGTTGCCGCAGGGCCTTGTCGATCACTTGGCAATTCAAATCGAAGGGGCGAACTGCACGGCCAACGTCTTAGTCTCATGTATGTCGAGGCCTTCCGCTCTACGTGTGCGAGTTCTTTGTGAGAAGGGAACTGGGGAGGTCGATTTCGGTACCCAGACGCTTTTAGTGAAGCGACAAAGTTCTCTGCCCCGCATGGTTACAACCGCCACAGCAAACTTTGTGGATTCATGGAAACTGTCGACGAGCGCCACCAGCAACATCGTGAATTATCTTCGGGGCAAAGTGGTCCCATACGCTGGACTGCGGGATTTGATTCCGCGCTTTTACGACAGCATTCGTCACTCCACCATGCCCCCAATACGCCGTGAACTTGCGGCTGCGGTTACCCAGGTGGAGGAAAAGGTCTTCGCCGGTTCGACGCCCCCTTGTGTGAAGGGGTGTTATGTTCCGTCCAGGCAGTCGGGCGTCCGCCGCCCAGAGCGAATCTTGGTGACCGGCGCGAGCGGCTATGTCGGCTCGGCGTTAGTAGGCGCACTCGTTAGAGATGGCTACTATGTTCGAGCGCTCGTTCGCCCAACCAGTTCCGTAGCGTATCTGAAACAGCTGGGTGTGGAGGTTTTCCTGGGCGACATACGTCGATTTGAGGACGTGAATGCGGCTGCCGAACAAATGGATGTGATTGTTCATCTGGCCGCCGGTCTTCACGGTAGTGCGGGGTTCATCGTGGATGCCTGCGTCCAGGGAACTCAGAACATATCAAAAGCTGCTCTATCCCGGGGCACGAAACGTGTCCTCTATATGAGTTCGATGTCGGTCTATGACATGGCAAAGTTAAGAAACGGCCAGAGCATCACGGAAGATAGTCCCTTAGAGGAGCAACCGGAAATCAGAGGGGCATATTCGCTTGGCAAGAGGCGGGCAGAGGAGATTGCCTTGGGCCACCTGGCTGACTCGAGTCCGTCGTGGACTATTCTTCGTCCTTCGCTGATTGTAGGCAACGGCAGTGAGGTGGCGGCCCCGGTCGGCTGGCTGGTTGGCAAGAACTTGATAAGTTTGGGCCGCCGTCGGAAGCGGCTGCTGTTGATCCACGTCGAGGATGTCGCTACTGCCATTCTCCAATTGTTGCAGAACGAAAACACCAAGGGCCACGTATACACCCTATCTCACCAGGATGCGATCACCGTAGAAAAATACTTCAGAACGTGCGTCCGCCGTGGGCAGCGCGATAGTCTGCGCCTTATCTGTGTGCCCTATTTTGTCGCTCGCTTCGGATCACTGCTGGCTATCGTCGCAAAAAAGCTGACTAAGAGGGGTCCCACCTTGAACCGTCGCCGGCTTCTCTCAATGTATCGCGATGTCGGTGCCGGTAACGATTTGCTTTACTCCCACACGAGATGGCGACCGGCAGGCGGTTTGTTGGAGCGTCTTGTCCTCGAGGAAGCGGAGCAGGTCCGTAACCGATAATGTCAAACTTGGTTTCCAGAATCAAAACAGGATTCGACTCAACGCGATCGTGACGCAATCTGACACTAGTTCGGGCTTCGCAGAGAATATGAACCGGCCTCTGGTTAGTCTTCTTATCGTAGTACGAAATGGCGATCGCAATATCGTTGGCGCACTCGACTCTTTCCGCCAACAAGATTACGCTCCGATCGAGGTTATCGTCGTGGATGGAATCTCGGAGGACCAAACAAGGGAGCTGGTCGAGGACTACGCCCGGAAAACGCAGACTCTGCCCATTCGCTTGTTGGACAATCCCGGTCGAATTCAGGCCAGCGGCTGGAATGTCGGAATCCGGGCTGCGAAAGGGAACTATGTGCTACGGCTCGATGCAGTGCATTGTCGTATCGCACCCGATTACGTGCGACGCTGTCTCGAGAAGCTATTGCAGTTGAAGAGCTTGGATCACAGAGTGGCGGCTGTCGGAGGACGCAGGATGTCAGTTGCACCGACAGAAGATCCGTGGACTCAAGCAATTGCGCTGGCCCAATTATCCCGCTTCGGAGTCGGAAATGCGACTTATCGTCTCAGCACAAGTCCCACCTTTACCGATACGCTCGGAGTTGCGCTGTATGATCGTAACATTCTGCTCGAGTCCGGACTCTTCAATGAGTCGTTAGGCCGGAGCGAAGACAACGAACTTCACGCCCGGCTCAGGGATCAGGGCTTCAGGTTGTTTTTTCTGCCAGAGGCAGTTGCTGTATACCATCCCAGAACCACTCTCGCAGGCGTTGCTTCCCAAATGTTTCACAATGGCTGGTGGGTATCGGCGACCATCACGCGGCTGCGACAGTTTCCGTTCGGCATTCGGCATACCGCGCCCTTCGGGTTCTTTGTCGCACTATTGTTAGCGGGTATCTTGGACGTCAGTGGCTTCTTGGCTGCTCGAGTATTGTTTGTTGCGATGCTTGGATTCTATGTCGTGGCTTCGCTCGGAGCGGCTTTTTATACGGCGCCTTCCAGTCGATTCTGGCGTGTAGCTTTCGTCTTCTGGTTAATGCACACCAGTTACGCCGGAGGAACGCTGGCAGGATTCTTTGCAGGCAAACATGATCCTTCGGTAGGACAAGTTAACGCTCCCGGAGCCGACCAGAGATTATGAATCCCTGGTTCACCGCGAATATCGTGGACACTGCTTCAATCCTTGCTCAATGCAAAAGGCTTGCAAATCCATTCATACGTTGCCAATCTGTTGTGCCCGGGTCCGTGAAAAACTGCCGACAATATTTATATTTGTGATTGCTAATTCCTCCGGTGAGGTCGACTCAAAGCGGGTATCGAGCGGAAACCCACGCTTCAGTGCCTCCAGCGCTCGTGCGTCCAATGTCTCAGCTTTTCTAGCTATGAAAACGCCTTCCTCCTCGAACAACCTGACGAATTCTGGCGCACGCAACCGGTTGTGGTACATGTACTGGTTTCCCGCCAACCTCTGCCATCGCTCATCGTTAAATTGCAAAAAGTTTATTTTCGTAATTGAGTCATCTGAGTAGGCGAAATGGTCCGAAAGGTCAATGGAGTGTGAAACCACTCCTTCCGGGTGAAGCAGTCGTTTTGCCTCCTTTAAAATGTCTCGAATTATGGATTCCGGGACGTGTTCGAAAACCGCATAAGAGAAGTGAAAGTCGAAGGAATGATCGGGAAAAGACAAATGTCTCGCATCCCCCGGCGCCAACCACTCGGTATCGATTAAATTCAAGAACGCTGGAAGATTACCCTTGAACGCCATCAGCTGACCGAGGCGATGCTGGAACAGGCCGGGATCGCAGTAGTCCTTGAACATCTCTTTGATCTTCCGTGGATCCCGGCATATATAACGGTTGGAAGCAGTCACCAGGGCCGGCGAGAGATAGCGATGGAGATCCACGGTAACGGTTTTCCCAGCGCCGCAGAGCCACAAAGCGGTAGGAACACCAACTGCCCTACCAGTGCCCACCTCTAAGAAGCGTTTCCCAGTGACGGGAATACCTGCTGAATGTAGGCGCTGCAGCACCCGCGCAGCCACCTGCAACCACTCCATCGGATCGAACCGATCTGACCTTAGGTCCCCGAATGTGCGCTGCGCTGCGTAATATATTGTTTCCGAAGCAGGAAGAGCCGATATTATGTTTTGAATGAGAGCCTTTTGGCGCCATTTCATCCTTCTATCTTCCTCCCGGAAAGCCCCGCTTGCAATGGTACATCGTGCTCTGGTTACTCATCTAATTACGTGATTGACCCCACGTATACAGACCCAATCCGGCTTCTGGTAATCCTCGAAGGGACAACAGTATCCGGGCCGGCCAAGAACCTGCTTGAGTTCTGCCGCGTCTCGAGAAGCCTCGGGGTAAGCCCTAGCATAGCTCCGTCCGTCGCGATTTTCGTGCGGGAGGACGAGAACAGACTGGAAGCGGGCACACAATCCAACGAACTTATCGAGGCAGCGACCGCACTTAATCTCGAAGTGCATCGTATTCATGAGCGCTTCCCGTTAGACCCCTGGATAATCCCCAGCCTGCGCAACCTGGTCCGACGCGTAGCCCCCGACATCATTCAGACTCATTTCGTAAAATCACACTTTCTGGTGCGCGCTTCGCGCGTTTGGCGACTCTGCCCTTGGATTGCCTTTCACCACGGCTACACTACAGATGCCAAAAGAACCCTTATTTATAACCAACTCGACAGGTGGTCCCTGCGAGTACCCTCGCGAATCATCACTGTTTGCCAAGCTTTCGAACGACAACTCTCCTCCCGCGGCGCCTCGCCATCCCGCATCAAAGTTTTGCAAAACGGCATTTCCCTGGATTGGCTAAATGGACGCGAGGTGACCAATGGTGAGACCGCCACGGCACGTGAAGAAGGATCCGACGCGCAAAGGCGCGAACGGGTCGTGCTGGCAGTTGGTCGCCTCTCTGAGGAGAAGTCCTTTACAGACCTCATTGCCGCGATGGACAAGCTTCGCCAGCTGCGGCCCGGCCTGTTTGTGCGCCTCTTGATAGTAGGAGAGGGACCTGAAAGAGCACGAATAGAAAAAGCGACGCGCGATCTCAAACTAGAGGAGAGGGTGCGGCTGGTGGGTTATGTGCGCGATGTGCGCCCTTACTATCGCATGGCCGACGCCCTAGCTATCTCCTCGCTAAGCGAAGGATCTCCCAATGTCCTCTTGGAAGCGATGGCTGCCGGTGTTCCTATCGTTGCGACCGCGGTGGGAGGTATTCCGGAAATTGTCACCGACAGAGAGACAGCTTTGTTGACGGAGCCGCGGAATCCCGCCGCGATGGCATCCGCTCTGGATCTCGTATTGTCAGATTCACGGTTGGCAACGTCTTTGGTGCGAAACGCGCGCGAACGGATAAAAAGCCGGCATTCACCCGAAGCGCGGGCCCTGTTTTTATTGAGACAGTACGAAGAAATCCACCGCTCCAGATAGCCCCCGGCATTCCTACGGCTGAGACCTCGCAGAACCGTGCAGGCGCGCGCTTCTTGCGTGCTTGGTCTCAGCAGACTTTCCCAATGAGATTATGGCCCTCCACAGGCCATATGCCTGGGCGAGAAAATACACGTGGTAAAGCAGCAGAGATTTGGCCGGCGAATAAAGGCGTCTTAACTGTCGCACTCGATACAGAATCGCCAACACAGGAGCCAGATTGACCAGCAAGACGAAGAGAGCGAACCGCATTATCAGGATTAAATGAGGATTGAAGAGATTTGCAACCGCCAGCATGCACAGCAATATATGGGTAACTAGGGTCAGAACCGGCTTGAACAGCGGATTATGCTTGAACATTCCGAACATGCCCATCGTGCGCCATGCACTCTTCAGAAAAAAAACGCGCAGGCTTCTGTCACCGCCGAGATGGAAAGTACGCAACGAATGAGATTGGAAGACTTTGAAGCCAGCTTTGTTCAGCCGGGCTCCCAACTCCATGTCTTCGCAGCTGATCATCTTCTCATCGAAACCACCGATCGAGAGAAATGCCTGCCGTCTAACCACGAGGTTGCCGGAAGGAATAAACTTCACCGGACCGTCGTGCGTAGGTGTATGAACGCGATACCAGGTCTGTTCGATCCAGTGGGAATCTTCCCGCAAGGCGTATTCAGAACCGGTTGCATCGGCTCCGGTTTCTTTTAGTACACTCAAAGCCTGCTCGAAATAGTAGGGTACAGTCACACAGTCGGAGTCGATAAATACTACGAATTCATCTTCGGCCAGGGCTGCGCCGCGATTTCGCAGAGCACCCACCGGCACACCTCGAACCTGCTGAATGCGGGCGCGCGAGCCGTATTCGTTGAGCAGGATTTCGTACGAACCATCATCTGAGCCGTTGTCGAGCACAATCAACTCGCTATTCCCGTATCGCTCCATTGCCGCCAATATCGAGTCCAAACAGGGGCGCAGATGGTTCTTTGCATTAAGTACGGGCACGACTACGGAGAACTTGTCCTTCACCTCAGGCATTCAATCTCCAATCCTCTTCTGCCCCACCAGACAGCACTCACCCGACCGCATCCTGATGTCCTCCAGGTGGCCTCGAGCATCTGGCCCTGAGCACCTGGCCCTGAGAAAGAGCAGACCTGTGCAACGTGGTGGTCTGCACTCAATGTACCAAACGCCAAACTGGTAAGCCATTGATTATTAAGGGAATCAACTGAGAAAACGAGTATCCCGCGCGGCGCCATGGCCAGATTCTTGCAGCACTGGTTTCTCCAGATACAGCCTCTCGGGCTGCCAACCAGGAGAGATGCTTCAAACCATCTAGAGGAATGAACGCAGCCGGTTTTGTCCGTCAGAAGCAAGCTCCTTCAGAAGCCTTCATTCCCGCTAATCCTTTCGCTACGCACGAATCGGCAATGTGAATGTGTCGCGTGATGTCACACAGTCCATCTGCCGGACAAGCTCGCCCAGCTACCGCAAAATTCGACCACGGCAAGTTACACTGGCCGCTGGTTACCCCACACGCTGGACTAATCCCGTCCTGGCCTTGTAGCCAACGGAATATCGGATCCTCAATTCCTGCCAGTTTGTAAGCGTCCTCACTTTCCATTCTGGAAGGATGCAGAGGGTTTCCCGTATCGCCAGCATAGCCTCCATAATGAGTTAAGGCTTCCACCATGGGATACTGCCAGGGCGGCATGTAGTTCTTCAGCAATGCTAGTTGGGCATCCGTGTAATCCAAGAAAAACAGAGCGCCGGCTGGCGGAGCTTTGTCAGTGTTCGTGCAAGGGTTTCTCAATTCAGTGCAAATGAACTGGCAGGAACCGGCAGCCGCAGTCGCCGGGAACACAAAGCTGGCCATTCTGCGAGTTCCGTTATTCTGCTCGCATAAAACGTTCATATAGATGGGATGGTAAATGTGCCCCTGTATCATTTCGTTCACACGAATGCGGCCCACTGGCGCAACTATATTCATACTGTCGGGCCCTCCGCCTGTCCCCCACCCTTTCCGTTCATTGCGGTCATTGAAGACGCTAGCCGACGGATCGGAGCTAAGTGGGCAAGGGTGTCTCAGGTCGGTAGAGATACACTTAGGTAGTTCAGTATGTCGGCCTCCACCATAATACAAATAGACATACTTATTCTGCACTTGATCCCAAACCGACAAGAAAGACTCACTGGAAGCACCGTTTGTAAATGCCTGATTCGGAGCATGAAAGGGTTTGTTAATAGCATTGTACTCGCCAGCAGAGCTGCCGCCCCCTGTTATCACATAAGCAGGATCCGAAGCCTGACCGTAATAAGATGGAATGCCGTTGATGTCATTCGCGCTCCCGGAGTGTGCCCATATCATGACATTGGTACTCGAACCGGCATTTGCACTGAGGGCATGTACAGCTACGTCAACATCATCGGCCATACGATGATTCATCACGTCGGAGGGCAGCCGCTTGGCAAAAAGACTATTCGGGCCGGGTACGCATGTGATTGGTTCCTGATTAGCGATTGAGAACGGCCCCGTGCAGGCTGGCATTTTCCCCGGCCGCCCAGGGGTATCTTCGGAGTTGAAATCGTCGCCAACGGCGGCAACCCAATACTCATTCACGCCGCTGATGTGGGGGGTTGGGGCGCTCGGCTCGGAGCCTTTTTGTTGATCGCATGCTGCCAACATCACCACGAGCAGGAAGGATACCAACAAAGTCAATTCAACCTTCGTTTTTCTCATAGACTCCACTTCGTATGAAACACGATCGAACCCTTATCACGATAAGACTAGTCAAGAGCCTAGGATTTGCAGCCGTGCGATATTTTACCTTCCCGGGCCAGCTTGTGGGCGAGTCTGAGTCTTAATCAGTAGGTTCGTGTGAACTTGTTTTAATGGAGGCGAACGATTCGCGAAGATTGTTAAACCACCTCCTAACGGTCTCTTACGAAGTACGTTGCCATCGGGAAGTAGGTCTTCACGAAAAGTCGCGAGGCCAAATAATTCCGGTACAGAGTACGCAGTCTCCGCGGAGCAAAGGTATTACCCAACTCCTTCTCTGGCGTTGCTAATTGATATCCCATCTTCTTGAGAAAGGGACCAATAGCTCCTTCAAGCTTGAGCAATTCACCCTTCGGATAGTCTCTTTTCCATCGGCTGACCGGGTCGAAGCCGCTCTTGCTCGATTCAGCCTTGAATGAAGTATTCGGTTTGCTGACCGCCCCCACTCCTTGTTGCCGGATGCGATCGTAATCCAGATCCTCGGCGATGAACTGGCCTATTTTGGCGAAAGTTTCATGCGGTTTCATTATCAAGTCTTCAAAGCGTACTTCCATATAATCCGCCCCGAGCGCTCTACCCGCTCTCACTCCCGCTTCAACCAGCCATTCCCAATACACACCGCACGCTACTAGACTGTGCTTCTCGCTCCATAGATAGGAATTCAGAAATCCCTGCCGATCAAGCGACAGAGCCACATCCCGTCCGTCGCGAATCAGGTGAAGAATCAGTGCATCCGGCAGTGTGCGCTTGATCTCCTTCAAGTACAGGGCGTGATCGGGAGTATGTTCAGCCCAGCGATTCTTATGTTGCTGGCGCGCCATGCTCTCCATCACTATTCTAAGAAAGTCGCCGCCATTATTACATTCCTCGATAATCCGTAGCTTAACTTCTTCAAGGTCGATACCTACCGGCTTGAAATAGCTACTCTGCGTCCATCGCACGAACAGTTCCTCCCTGTTCTTGCGACGGGACAGATCCCCGACTCTGGTTACCAGTCCGCCAAATACGTGACTTTCCTGGTCGAACACGGGAAAAACACCTGACGAACACAACGCGTCAAACAGAAATGTCGTGCCAGAACGGGGACAACCTACAACAAAAACAGGAGACTTACTTCTCGGCATTCCTGCTTCCCCCCGTTCCTTGAGACGACTAAGCACGCTCAGTTCCACCGGCTGACCCCCAAAAGATCATTTATCGAGATGCGAAAACATAAGCCAGGCACTTTCCAACGTAATCGGAAAACACGATTACAACGCGTCGCTCGTAGAGAGACTCTTGTCAACGCTCAATCGCATCCACAGTTCCAATACCAGCAAGCCCCAGATTAACTCCGAATGATCTATTCCGCGCGCATGCTCGGCGACGACCCGCTGCAACGTCTCGGGCCGAAACCAGCCGCGGGTCTTCACCCGCGGTCCCAGGACGAATTCCTCGACGATATCCTGCCAGTCCCCCCGTAGCCACAAATGGATGGGAGCTGCGAATCCCTTCTTCCGCCGCTGTACACATTGGCGAGGAATGTAGCGCAAAGCCAGAGAGCGCAAGAGCGACTTTGCTTTAGCGCGGCGAAATCTCATCGGCGCCGGAATGCTGCCGGCCAATCGCAGAAGGTCGACATCCAAGAACGGGCTGCGCGCTTCCAAACTCATTGCCATGGTTCCGCTGTCTACTTTCGCGAGGTAATCATCGGGAAGAGTTGTGACCATATAAGCTTGCATTACACGATCGACATCCCAACTCCCGCTCCCATTCCTGGGAAGCGCGTCCACGTAGTGTGCATTGTGAAGCCTGCCCCCAAGCTCATGCTCAAAGTCGGAGGTATAAAGCTGCGACCGAATGCTGGGCGACATTGCGGAATGAAAGGCGAACAAGGTCTTGTCTACGGGGGAAGCTGTCATTTGCAAGAAGGTTCCAGCCTGATGCCTAAGCCCGTTGCTTTTCGAAAAAGACCGGCCTGCCGCCGCCAGAAGCGGTAATGCAGGCCGCACCAGGAAATTGCGCGCCCTTTCTGCCAGGTAATATCCGAGGAAATGATGGTAGCCGCCGAAGGCTTCATCGCCACCATCGCCTGTTAGCACTACTGTTACCATTTCGCGTGCTTTTTCGGCAATAGCGAAAACATTTGCCGCCGATGCATCCGCCAATGGCTCGCCCATGGCACCGACTAGCCAGCACAGGCTCTTTCGGAGGTCGCCCCCAACTTCCAGTTCGTGGTGGTCCGTTCCCCAAGCTTCTGCCACTGCCCTGGAAAAGCGGCGCTCGTCGAGTTCCGGATCCTCGGTAGCCACAGAAAAGGTGCGAACTCGCGGGCATATTTCTGCCGCGAGGGCCGTGACCAGGCTGGAGTCCACGCCTCCAGAAAGAAGGACGCCTATCGGAACGTCAGCGATCAGTCTCCGCCGTATCGCGGCCTTCAGTACCTCTGCGATGCGCTCCAGCCATTCTTCCTCGGAGAAAACTTGCTTGGGTTGTAGAAAGTCGACTTGCCCATGAGTAAAATCCCTCCGCTTTCCATTTGCGTCTAGCGTAAGGGCATGCCCGGGAAGCAATTTCTCCACTTCCTTGAAAACGGATCGCGGTCCGGATATATAAAGGTGACACAGCAATTGATCGATCGCGATTGGATCCACCTCGGGCACATAGCGAAGTCCCTTCAAGAGGGCCCGCGAGGAAGAGGCAAAAGCGAGTTCTCCATCCCGAATGCTAAAGAAAAGGGGCTTCTTGCCGACCGTATCGCGGGCCAAGTGGATTTGATGGTGAACGTGGTCAACCAAGCAGAAGGCGTACATCCCGCTTATGCGCTTTAATAGTCCGTCGATGCCCCATTCTTCACACCCATGGACGAGGACCTCAGTGTCAGTGCGTGAGCGGAATACGTGTCCCTTCCCTTCGAGTCCTTCGCGAAGCTCCAGGAAGTTATAGATTGCGCCGTTAAAAACGACCTCGACGGAGCCGTCCTCATTCGACATCGGTTGGGCACCGTTTTCAGAAAGGTCGATGATCGAAAGCCGTCGATGACCGAGCACGCATCCCGGGTTCGACGTAAGACCAGCGGAGTCCGGACCCCGGTAGGTCATGGCGTCTCGCATGGCCATTACGCGGCCAGTGTCCACCGTTCCCCTGTCGGGCCGAAATATGCCGCAAATGCCACACATGATGAATGCCGATCGGCGGTCAGTTGTAGCTGATTAGTAGGGGGGAGCAGCTATTCCTATTAGAATATCCGGCATTTGCCCGGTGGTCAAGAACAGCATGCAATATCTTTTGAATCAATGAGATAGCGAATCGCGGTAGCGGTGCATTTCAAGCTGCACCACAACCGCGATTCTTTGGATGAGCGACTCCGCACGCCAGTTGACATCGGCGAAATTAGCCGGTGTTATCCCGTCAGAAGCAGGCTCCTTCGGCGGCTGTCATTCCCGCCAGGCCTTTCGCTACACATTGATCGGCAATGTGAATGTGAGACGAGAGGGAGCACAGATTGTCGACTCCCCCGTTCGCCGTCGGACAACTGCCACGCCATTTCATATTTTGCCAGTTCAGATTGCA
>Ga0182018_10002751_pt1 | contig 16965 bp, 17 predicted proteins | sample 812P2MmetaG_FD_120490 | JGI IMG/M metagenome (GOLD analysis project Ga0182018, IMG submission 120490) | Permafrost microbial communities from Stordalen Mire, Sweden - 812P2M metaG | ecosystem: Environmental > Terrestrial > Soil > Wetlands > Permafrost | place: Sweden: Stordalen | collected... | reverse complement strand
GACAGGTCGGGGTCGTGGTTGCCGGTAAGAAACGTGACGGGCACGCCGACGGAGCCAAAATGCTCAAGCACCTCGCGGCGCTTCTCCTTCGTGCGCACCGGATTCTTGCCCGCCCGCGTGTCGAGGGTGTCTCCGTTGAGGACAAACGAGGTGGCGCCTTCCAGCAGCGGCCGCATCTGGCGCAGAGAGCGCACGCGGCTGGACCGGTCGGCATAGTGCACGTCCGATACGATTCGGATGAGCGGAGATCCCACTCAGTTGCTTCCGCCAGACCGGCCGAAACCTCCCTGCAACGCGCCCCCAAAGATCGAACCGAGGTCAAACTTGGTCCAACCGGCGGGCGCCGAGAACGTCGAATCGGGAAGGTCCTGCTTGTTGACCGAGGTCACGTCCATCCGGAAAGTTCCCTTGCCGTCGTTGGAAACGACGCGGAGCGGGAAGAAATTCTTGCCGGAGAGCGCGGATTCCCAGGCCTGGGGAGCCTCCTGCCGGCGCCCGGGGGAACCCCCGTGATAGAGGCCAAAAAAGGATCCGAGCTGGTCGGTGACCCAGATCTGTGCGCTGCCCTTCGGGCTCGTCGTCAGAAATTTTTTGCAGTTGTAGCCCAAGATCGTCTCCGTGACGCCCGTGTCCTGGAAGCTGTAGCCAGACGGCATCCCGCCCGTCGGATTCGACGACGCCGGAGGCGGTGTCGGCTGCGGCATATCCCGCTCCATGTACATCCTCTGCTGCGGCATCAGCAAAATCATCCTATGGTTCTTGATGTCGAAGATGGCGCTCATCGTGCCCTGCTTCGTGGGTACGTCGGTGCGCATGAATCCTTCTTTTAGACTCATGGTGATCGTTTGGGGACCGTCCTTTTGGTTGGGCGCGGTCATCGTCATGGAAACCGTGCCTTCAAACGTGTCGGCTGACAGGGCGCAGGTAAAAACGAGCGCGCAGATGGGAACAAGCGCAGGAATTAATTTCATGGCAGGGCGATTATCGGATTGCCGCGTGCCGGTGCAATGAAAGAAGCCCATGGGGTGTGAATTACCTGCACGCCTACCATGCGGGCAACCCGGCAGACGTGCTCAAGCACGCGCTGCTCGTGCGCCTTGTCCGGGCGCTCCAGAGAAAGGAGAAGGGGTTCGTGTTCGTCGATACCCACGCCGGGCGAGGGGCCTACGAGCTCTCGTCCATCCCCGAGGCCGGTTCAAAGGCGAGGAAACCGGAGTGGCCGGAAGGAATCGGCAGGCTCTGGGAGCGCAACGACGCCCCGGTCGAGGTTCGGGATTACCTCGAGGTGGTGCGAGGCTACGACCGGACGCGGGGCAACCTCACCCCCGCACCCCGTTTTTATCCGGGCTCCCCGAGACTTGTGCGCCTGATTTCGCGCGAGCAGGACCGTCTGGAGCTGTGGGAAAAGCATCCTGCCGAATGCGCCGCGCTGCGCAGCGCGTTTGCGGGCGAGCGACGGGTCTCGTTCCATGAGGCGGATGGATACGCGGCCGTGAAGGCCTGCCTTCCTCCCGCCGAGAGGCGGGGGCTGGTGCTCATCGACCCCCCTTACGAGTCCCAGACGGAATGGCAGCACGTATCCGCCGCGCTCGCCGACGCGATCCGGCGGTTTCCCGGAGGCACGTATGCCATCTGGTACCCCTTGACCGCGCGCGCCCGTGTGGATCGCTTCCTCGACTCGCTCAAGGCCGCGGACACGCCGGCATTCGCAGCGGAGCTGGTTCTCGATCCCGATTCCGCGGGGATGAAGGGATGCGGGGTCGCCGTGGCAAATCCCCCGTGGAGATTTGACGCGGAAGCCCAGTCAATCCTGGGCTACCTCGGCCAGGTCTTGGCGCGGGACGGGGTCAGCGGATCCGTCCGATGGATCGCTCCCAAATAAGTGAAATCGGTGTGGGCTGATTGGACTTCGAGCGGAGGCGGCCTGAATACGGGCCGATTCCATCTCGCGTCCTCACGCGGTGTGACGCGAACCACAGCCTGGTCAGTGGCCAGTGGTCGCGGACGGAAGGATTGAGCTTGAGGTGTCATGGTAGGGAATATGACCCGACACCGATCGCAAAGTGCCTACAAAAGTTGTAATAAAATCGTATGAATCCGGGCCCCGGCGCCCTCGGGCTGCGACCGCCGTCGCGAAACGGAGGGGCCGCCCGGGGGCGCTCGGGGTGACGGATTACGCGACAAACCCGAGACGATGGATTGGGGCCAGGGAGACCTGGCGCTTCGGCACCGTCAGGGTCAGAACTCCGTCCTGAATCGCGGCCTGCATCTGGGAATAGTCGAAACCCAGGCCAAGCCGCAGACGCAGACGGTAGTCGCGCTGCACTCCCTCGAGGTTGAGGGCCTGCCAGTTCACACGCACAAAACGGGTCTTGTGCGCCGTGATGACTAGGTCAGGCCCGTGGGCCTCGATTTCCACGCCCGAGGCGCCCACACCGGGGACGTAGACGACGATGGCGACGGCGTCCGAGAGCTCACGGCAATCGTAGTTCGGCTGGCGGAAGGAGACATTCGTCGCCTTGTACGCGCTGCGATTGCGATTGGATGGGCTCATGGTATGGGATCTCGTGTTCATGGTGGGAAAGGCGGTTGCCCCCAGGGGGCTTTGGGCCTCCGGGCTTCAGGTTTTCTAAACGTTTTCCTCGTGGGAGGGTTTAGACCTCGAAGCCCGAGCCGGCCGTTTTGTTCCAATTCGTGATGGCGACCGGACGCATCAGTGCAGAGCCAAAGCAGACGGCCTTCGTGATCGAAGTGCCGGTGCGGCTGAGGTGATGTGTGTGTGTCTGGGCCATTGGAACGGTGGTACAGAGAGCATAATGCAGGCTCCATGCCAAGTCCGAATCGAAATTATGACAGGCGCGGTTGCGCGCGGGGGGTCCGCCCTCCAAAGTCGGCCCATGCCCGCCTCCACTGATTCCGCCACGACCGTCTCCGACCTGAAGAACCGGGTGCTCGCCTTCGCCCGCGAGCGCGACTGGGAGCAATTCCACGCTCCAAAGAACCTGAGCATGGCGCTCGCGGCCGAGGCGGGGGAGCTGATGGAGCATTTCCTCTGGGCATCGCCCGAGGAATCGCGGGCGATCGCCGGAGATCCGGCGAAGCGCGCAAAGATCGCCGAGGAACTTGCCGACGTCGTGATCTACGCGCTCGAGTTCGCCAACGCGACGGGCTTGGACGTCGCCGCGATCGTCGTGGCGAAAATCGCGGCAAACGCCGGAAAATATCCCGTTGAGAAGGCCCGGGGTCGGTCCGCCAAATATACGGAGCTCTAGCGCGCTCCCGGCGCCCGGCCGTCAGCCCTTGCCGCCGTAGCTCACATAGTCGTCGAGGTCGAGCAGCTCCATGTAGCCGCCGATGTCGTCGCGTTCCGCGGAGTCCGTCTTGATCAACTGGCCAAACCACTCGTGGCCCTGCACGCCGCCGGGGCTCCACGTCATAAGCCATGCCGACCAGGCGGCTATTTCCGAGGAAAGGCGCTTGGTGTGGGCGCGGACCCAGGCGAGCATCTCCGAATCGGACTTGCCGCTCTTCAGCTCCGCGAGCAGCGCCTCATGGTCGATGCCCGTAAAGTCGAAGAAATGCCGGTCGAGCGGGCAGTTGTAGTGGAATTCACCGTTCTTCCCACTGATCGAGGCGCGGGCCTTGTCGAGAAGACGCGGGAGGTGGGCATATCCACCCAGTTTGACGCGCGGGCTGCGCGGCGGATGTTGGGTGAGGTCGGGTGCGGCGAGTTTAAGCATTGTAGTGGGGAAACGAACCTACCATCGCACGAATTCGGGTCGCGGCAACTCGATCAGGCTTTTGGACGAAAAACCTTCATCACCGCCTCGTTGGTCTCGAGGCGGGGGCCCCCGATGAGGTCGATGCAATAGGGCACCGCCGGGAAGACGGCCTCCAGGTTCTCCCGGATCGCCTTGGGCCGGCCGGGCAGGTTGATGATCAGGGTGCGGCCGCGGACGCCCGCGGTCTGCCTCGAAAGGATCGCCGTCGGCACGTACTCGAGGGAGGCCGACCGCATGAGTTCGCCAAAGCCCGGCAGGAGCTTGTCGCAGACCGCCTCCGTCGCCTCCGGCGTTACGTCCCGACGCGCCGGCCCGGTGCCTCCGGTCGTCACGACAAGGCAGCAGCCAGCCTCATCGGCCATCCGCTTCAACTCGGCTTCCAGCAGGGTGCGCTCATCCGCAATGACCTTGTAGTCCACGTCGAACGGGGTCGAAAGCCATTCGAGGAGCAGGGCGACACACGCCTTGCCGGGCGTGTCCTCGTACACGCCGGCGCTGGCCCGGTCCGATACATTGATGACTCCTATGCGGGCGGCCATGGACGGTCAGTGGACGGGAGGGATCTGCGGGGATCCGCTCATACGAGGCCGTTCATGTGAGCGAACGGATCCCAACCCTTGTCCTCATGCCATTCGTATTCGGCCCGCTGGGCGACGGCGAGGCTTGTGTCGCGCCCGAAAAGCTGCGCGATAAGCCCGAGCGCCATGTCCATCCCTGCGGCGACTCCGGAGGAGGTGAAGAATTTTCCGTCCTCCACCCAACGCGCACTCGCGATCCAATTGACCTTGGGACCCTGGGAAACGGCCCAAGCGAAGGCCCGCTTGTTCGAGGTGGCGTTCCTGCCGTCGAGAATTCCCGCCTTGGCAAGGAGTGCGCTGCCCGTGCAGACGCTGGCGACCCTGTGGGCTCTGTCGGAGTGTCGCTTCAGCTCGAGGAGGAAGGCCGAGTTGGAGACCTCGCGCCTCGTCCCCGCGCCGCCGGGAACGAGCAGCACGTCGAGCTTGCCGCCCTCGGCGAGCGCGGTGTCGGCCACGGCCGCCGGGCCCGCGTCGCTCTCGATCGGCCCCGGGCTCTCCGCCAGCAACCGGATGGCCGCCCGATCGTCCAGCATGCCGAGCAATTCGACAGGTCCGAAGACATCGAGCAGGTTGAAGCCGGGGAATAGAACCACCCCTACCGTGATCGGGCCGGGATCGGCGTTCACGTTGCTAGGGGTAACCGAGCGCGCTCACTTCTGCTTTGCGATCTTGATGCTTGAGATGGCGGCGAGCATGGCCTTGAACTCCGGCCCGTTCTCGTCGTCGGCGAGGAGACTCACCGCAGAGGTGAGGTCCTCGCTGAATCGGATCTCTCCGACGCCGACCACCTTGAAATTATCGTGCTCGGCCGGCTTCCCGACCAGCGAGGAATCCGTGAAGACGCAGTAGTACCCGAAGGCATTCGGCACGTTGAAATCCCGGAGCACCGTCTTCTTCTCGACTGAGGCGTCCACGTACTGATCGGCGGCAACCAGGACCTCGTCCTGAATCCGCTCCTTCGTAAAGGCCTCGGGATTTGGGACATAAATCAGGCTGACCACGCATTTCGCATTCGTCTCGCCGGGGGCCGACAACGTGATGGCGTAGCCGTTCTCCTCCATTTTCTGGGCGGAGAAGGTCCATCCACTCGGCACGTTCATGTTGAACGTTCCATGGGCGACGAGATCGAGGGTCTCGGACCTGGCCAGGAGGGGAGCGAGAACCAGGGCGACCAGGAGAAGGAGACGTTTCATGGAGGCGGGGACAAGGGTTGGCGTCGTCGGTGGAGTAATCGATTGGGGGACTTGGACGCAAGAATCGTTTCGGAGTTCCCTGCAGGTTACGCGCCGAGCGTTTCATCGCCGGACCAGGCGGCGCAGATCGACTCGGGCGTCGCGCCGCTCGAGCGGAGCGTTCGTAAGCTCAGTGCGTCGTGGCGCTTCGCAAGCCGCGTTCCTGTTTCATCCGCCAGGAGCGGAGTGTGGTAGAATGCGGGAGCGGCGAGGCCCAGAGCCCGGTAGATCAGCATCTGGCGAAAGGTTGAGCGGATGAGATCCTCGCCGCGGACCACCTCGGTGATGCCCATCGCCGCGTCGTCCACCGTGCAGGCGAGCTGGTAACTCGGGCAGTCGTCCTTGCGCCAGATGGGGAAATCCCCGAAGTCGCGGCCCGCCACCGCGCGCTGGGGTCCGAGGCGCAGGTCGTCGAAGAAAAGCTCCTCGCCGTCGGGAACGCGCAGGCGCCAATTCACGCTGATTTTCCTCTCGAGGGCGGGAATTGCGGCCTCCCGCGGGGGCCGGAGTTCGGCGGGATAGATGGGCTCGTCGTCGGGGCCCCCCTCGTGGGGTGCGCCGGCGGCCTCGATCACGTCGCGTCGCGAGAGAGCGCACGGATAGATCTGTCCGTCGGCATGGAGCCGATCCAGGGCCGCGCGGTATAGGCTGCGGCGCTCGCTTTGGTTATAGGGGGCGAACGGTCCTCCCACGTCGGGCCCCTCGTCCCACGCGAAGCCAAGCCAGCGAAGGTCGGCGACCATCGATTCGGCGAAATCCATCTTGTAGCGCGCGGCGTCGAGGTCGTCGTTTCGCAGGACGAGCCTCCCTGCGGCCGCGCGGGCGCGCCGCGCCGCCACCCAGAACGTGCGGGCGTGCCCGAGGTGGAGGTATCCGGTCGGGGAGGGCGCGAGGCGCCCCCGATAGGGGCCAGTGGAGCTCAAGAAATTGGATTCAATTCTGGACGGACGCCTCCATCGTGGCCTCCATCGATCCGATGGCAAAGCTCCTGTGCGTGTACTGCAGCTCGTCGAGGAACCTCGATTCCCGGTACTATGCCGCGGCTGAGGCGGTGGGCCGCGCGCTGGTGGCCGAGGGGTGGGGACTGGTTTATGGGGGCGGCAACGTGGGCATGATGGCCTCGGTTGCGCAGGCGGTGAAGGATGCGGGAGGACATGTCGTGGGTGTGATCCCGGAGTTCATGAAAGTGCGCGAACTGGCCTATCACCGGGCCGATGAGCTCATCACCGTCGACTCGATGCGCGACCGCAAGCGGGTCATGGAGGAGCGGGCGTCTGCCTTCCTGGCGCTGCCCGGTGGCATCGGGACGCTTGAGGAGCTTACCGAGATCATGACGCTGCGGGCTATTAACCGCATCAAGAAGGCGGTCGTGGTCTTCAACCAGGAAGGCTACTACGACGACCTTCTCCGGTTCTTCGAGCGGATGGTCCGGGAGCGCTTCAAGTCCTCGGGTTTCCAGGACCTGGTTTCCGTCGCGGGAACGATCGCCGAGATCTGGCCGCTCCTTGCCGCGCCCAACGCTTTCGAAGCGGATGACCTCTGGAATGAGAAGCGCTGAGGCGATGGGGCGGGCGGAGGTCCTCGAGCTGCTGCATGCCTATGCCACCCGTTCCCTCGGCCGCGACGAGACGCTGGCCGTCGCGCAGGTGATCGAGTTCGTGGAAACGCATCGGGACGGCCTCCTGCGCTCGTGCCTCTCGGGCCATCTGACGGGTTCGGCCTGGATTGTGAGCACCGATCGGCGGCAGGTTCTCCTCACCCTCCATCGGAAATTGGGCAAGTGGCTCCAGTTGGGCGGCCATGCCGACGGCAACCCCCACCTCCTCACGGTGGCCCTCAGGGAGGCAAGGGAGGAAAGCGGGCTCGCCAGCGTCATTCCGCTCGAGTCCCGCATTTTCGACGTGGACCGCCATTGGATCCCCGGGCGCCAGGGCGAACCCGGCCACTGGCACTACGATGTCCGGTTCCTATTCGAGGCCGATTCCTCCCTGGCGCTCACGCTTTCAGATGAATCCAGGGCGCTCGCCTGGGTGGAGGTTTCGGAGGTCCTGAAGCTCAATCCCGAGGCGTCGATGGCGAGGATGGTGCAGAAGACGCTCGAACTCGGCTAGCGGGTCGCGACGTCAATTCGCCGGGGCGCCCCAAAGGTAGGTGGCCTCGCTCCTCAGCACCCACCCGGTCTCGCCGTTGGGAAAGGAAAGGCGGATCCAGCCGAGGAACTCCTTGTCGGCGAGCGCGGTGCTTCCCGCAGGCAGCGTCGTCGTCTTCTGGGAAACATCGGCCTCGGTAGGGATCGAGCGGAGCTGCCCGGCCCGCCAGACGACCACGGCGCGGGCGTCCGAAGTGATCCCATAGGCTCGGTAGCCCACCCAGGCGGCTGCGCTTGCGAGGAGCGCTGCGACGAGGACGGCGAGCGCAGCGGGCGCGACCCAGCGTCGGCGCAGGGACCCGTAGGCGCGCAAAAGGAGAAGCGCGAGCGCCGCGGCCGCCGTCGCAACCGCGACCGCCCCGGTTCGTTGCCAGCCCCCGGGCGACTCGAGACGCGCCAATGATCCCAGCGGGCCCGGTTGGTTGAGGACGTCAAGCGGCTCGGGGATGAATCCGGCCTTGTCGCAGGCGAGGGCCATTTGCCAGCGCGTCGCGGGGTCGGACGGATTCTGCACAAACGCCGCGGACGCCTGCGCCGCCGCCTCGGCCCACCGGTCCTGCTGCGCCAGGGCGAGCGAAAGGTTGTGGCGCGCCGACCAGTCGAGCGGGTCGGCGGAGACCTGAGCGCTCCACGCTTTCTCGGCCGCGGCGAAATCTCCGCTCTGGTAGGCGGAAGCGCCGTCGGCCGCGGCGAGCCGGGATCCATGCGCGAATGCGAGGGCGAGGGCCAGGAACGGGAACAGGTTCTTCGGAAGGAAAAGCCGGCTGGCGCTCGAGGGTCGAAGTATCTTCTTCGCCAGCGCGGCGTCCGCGCGCGCGACCCAGTCCGTCGGAAGGAGGGAATCGGTGCTGTAGAGCGACCGGTCCGCCTCGGACCACAGCGCAGACCACTCCGGATCGTCAAGCGTGTCTGCGGGGGGCGCCGCGTGCGTGATGCCCCAGAGAAGGGCGGAATCGCGCTGCCAAGCCAGGAGGAAGGGCGCCCGGGCCTTGGAGGGAGCGATCCTCAGCGCGAGAAGCGACGCGGCCGCCCGCCGGTGTGCGTCCCGCTGCGGGTTCAGGGGATCATTCGCGCGCGCCAGGCGATAGGCGAGGACGCCCCAGAACAGGATGAGGAGAGCGGCGGGGACCGCGCACGCGAGGACCACCGCGTTCACGGCGATGGGTTCAGGCGCCGAGCCCGTTGAAGCGAGCGGGTCGCCGAGGCCGGAGGCAGGCAACTCGGGCGCCTTGGTTTCGCTCGCGAGGCTGGCGAGCGAAATCGTGGGCACGGACGCAGGGGCAGACGGCCCGGATGTGGCCGCGGGAGCGGCCGGATCGACGGTGACAGACCCTCCCGGCGCGACGATCACCTTGTACGCGTCCGCCTTGGGGTCGAAATACGTGAAGTTCATCGGCGGCAGCTCGAACGTGCCGGGTCCGGTGGGGACAAGGACGACGTCCTCGGAGAGGGTCCCCTCAAACAGCTTTCCCGTCGGCTGCGTCCGCTTGGGCTTCGGCTGGACCACCTGGAAGTCTGCGGGCGCCTCGCGGCTGGGCAGGCCGCGGATGGCCGGCCAGTTCCCCGAGCCCGACAACTCGACGGTCCAGGTGATCGGATCGCCCACCTTTACGGAGGTAGGAACCACCTTTGAGGAGATCTTGAATTCGCCGACGGCCCCCTCGAACCCATCGGGAGAAGGGGGAAGCGGCCGCACGACGATTGCCGGCGCGGCGCCGGGAACGGAAAATTGCTGGTACTGGCGCTGCTGGAAGAACCCGAAGCCCGCAACGCCGACGCTCAGGTTCACGATCTGGCTGGTCGGATTGAGGGTGATGAGGCCGGCGCTTGGCGCAATCGCGCGCGTGTGGTACGACAGGCCCTTGCGCACGCCGCTGTCCTGGGTCTCATAGGGCTCGGGCTGCGTCCAATCCTCGATGACGAGGGGGCTCGGGTCCCAGTCGAAGGTGCCTCGGGCCCAGTTCGGATAGTACCCTTCGCCGACGTCGATCGTGTACTTGAGGTCGAACACCTCACCGGCCCAGACGCTCGCGGAAGAGGCCGTCATCTTTGCCGCCGCCGCCTCGCCGAGCGAGATTCCCGATCCGACGGTCGCGCCGGCCGGGCTGAAGTGAGCCGCCGCCACCTGGGCGCTACCCTTGTTCGTGCTTATCGAGAACGCCGGAATCACGACATCCTGCTGCTTCGAGAGCAGGACGCCGAACGTCACGGAGACGGTCCGCGAGAACGTGCCATTGATGATGGAGATATTGTTCGATTGCCCCTGATTTTCGAAGGTGAGCCCGTCGACCTTTGGCGGGACGGGCGTCGTGTCGGGGGTGCAGTCATCAAAGACCAGCTGAAGCGAGGAGACCTCTCCGACGGGGAGCGAGCCCCCCGGCGGATCCCAGTGTGCGGACTGGCCGCGCAGCCCGGCGGCGGCGCAAAGGAAAGCCGCGAGGACGGCCGTGGAGAAGAGGAATCTGGGAACGGTTTTCACCAATTGGGGCCCTTGTTGGTGGGCGGCGGCAGGGGCTCGCCGCGGCGCAGCAGTTCGAACAACTCGGCCGGGGAGTCCTGGTTTTTAAGCTGCTCCAATTTTTCCAGGGGGACCGCCAGCGCGGGATCCCTGCGGGCCGGGTCATTGGCCTCATCCTTCTTCAGGCCCCCGACCTGTTGCATTGCCTGTTGGGACTCGTTGCGTTCGGGCGGAGTGGGAGTGGGTTGGCTCATGTCCCCGAACGCCTGGTTCCGAGGCGGCTCCTTGCCGTCCGCCGGTTTCGATGGGGGAGGCTGGCTCGCATTCTGGGACGGGCTGGGGCTGCCGGATTGGGAAGAGGAGCTTTGCTGCTTTTGATCCTGGTTCTGCTTTGGGTCCTGCTTCTGGTCCTGGTTTTGATCCTGCTTCTGGTCGTTGTTCTTGTCCTGCTGTTTCTGCGGCGGTGGTTTCTTCTCGTCCGGTTTCTGCAGGAGCGCCTCGAGTTCGGAGCGAAGGCGGTCCCAGTCGGAAACCTTGGGATCTGTCCGGGAGCCGATCTCGACTCCGGCGAGCGCGTCCCGGACGGGTTGCTCAGGGACCGGCTGATTGCTGGAACGCACGTGTTGGCCCCACGTGACCGTTTCGCGCCCAAGCTCCGCCCAGTCGAGGGCGCTGCATTGGTCCTGCGCCGACAACCGTCCCACAATCTTGGTCAGCAGTGCGGCGGGATCGGGTTCGCCCGCGTCCTCGGCGATGGCGCTAGTCGGGTGGACCAGGAGGAAAAGGGCCAGCGATGCCGCCGTGAGCGTCGCGGCCGCTCGGGTTTTGGGATCGGCGGGGGCCCGGAGCCGGATCTCCCTCGATTTCGGCCTCACGGGAAATTCGAGCCAGAAGCTTCCGACGAGGCAGGCCAGCGCCAGTCCGAGCGCCCACTGATAGCGTTCGACAAACCGGACCGTGTTGTGCTCGACGAAGCGGCCCTTGCGGCCCGCGGCCACTGTCGAGGTGAGCACCTTCGAAAGGTCCACCCATTCGCTCGCGTCGAGATAGACGCCGTGAGTCGCCGTCGCCAGGTCGCGGAGCGTCCCGCTCTCGAGTTTGGAGAGAACGACCGCGCCGCTATCGTCCTTCATGAAACCGCCCGTTCCGTCGGGAATCATCGAACCGCCGGCCGTGCCGACCCCAAGGCCGATCACGCGGATCCCACGCCTGGCCAGATCGCCGATCCGACCCTTCCAGTCCTCGTCGGTGGCCTCCCCGTCGCTCAGGATGATCAGGTAGCGGTCGGCGGAGGAATTCTCTCCAAACGCATCGAGCGCGGTGTCGATCAGCTGGCGGTAGTTGGTGCCGCCCTCCGGGAGATAGTCGGGGCCGAGCGCCGGAAGAAACTCGCGAAGGATTTCATAGTCGGCGCTGACCGGCGACTGGAGGAAGGCCGTGCCGGAAAACACGATCAATCCGACGCGCTCGCCGCGCAGCCGGTCGAGGAGCGACTGGATGAGAAGTTTCGAGCGTTCGAGGCGCGACGGCTTGACATCGGTCGACAGCATGGAGCGCGAGAGGTCGAGCGCGATGATGATGTCGCGCGACTGGTCGAACACCGGTTCGTCGAGGCGGCCCCATTGCGGCCGGGCCAGCGCCAGGATCGCGAAGGCCACGCCTCCGCACAGCAGGATGCGCCGGCGTGACGACGCCGGAGGCTGCGCATCCTCGCTGGCGAGGCTCACGCCTCGCAGCCCCGCCTCGGCGCGCAGGATCTTCGGATGGACGATTGAGGCGAGGCGGCGCGTCCGGATCAGCTCCCAGACGAGGAGCGCCACCGGCGCGGCGAGCAGCCAAAGGAGATGGGGCCACGCGAACGTCATCGTTGGCGTGCGAGCCATGCGCCGGCCCCGAAGAGCGCGAGCCCCGGGACGGCGAGCCAGGGAAACAGCTCCGTCGTCAGGAGGTAGCTCTTTGCCTGGAATTCGATCTTCTGGCTCAAGTCGATCGACCGGAAGGCGGATTCGATCGTGTCGGTGTCCGCGGCCCGGTAGAACTGCCCGCCCGTGGTCTGTGCGATGTCCCTCAGCGCATCCTCGTCCAGGTCGGCGGGAATCCAGCTGTAGGAGATCTTCTTCCCGTTGTCGTCAAAATTGGGGTAGGGGACGAGGCCGTCTTTTCCCGCGCCGATGGTATAGATCGGAACCCCGCGCGCCTTGGCGAGCTGCGCGGATTGGACGGGCGTGAGCGCGCCCATGTTGTTCGCCCCATCCGTCAGGAGGACGATGAAGGCCCCCTTTCGCCTCCCATCCTGCTCCCGCTTGGACTGATCGAGCCTCGTGAGGGCGACCCCCAGCGCGTCCCCAATTGCCGTCCCGTCCGTGATCAGCCCGATCCTGATCCGCTCGATCTGCCGGCCAAGCCACACGTGATCCGTCGTGAGCGGGGAGAGGGTGTACGCCTTTGAGGAGAAGAGGACGACTCCGATCCGGTCGGACGGCCTCTGCTCGATGAACGCCTGGATGACCGGCTTGATCGCCTGGAGCCGGTTGATCCTTTCGCCGTCCTTCTCGTAATCCTCGCTCAGCATCGAACCCGAAAGGTCAATGGCCAGCATGATGTCGTAACCCTGCGAGCGCACGTCGCGCTTGGTCTCGACCGTTTGCGGGCGGGCCAGGGCGCCGATGATAAGGACGAGGCCGGCGATCGCGCATCCCGCGGTCCAGTGCGACGCGGCGGCGATCGAGACGCGGTGCCAGGCCGCGGCGAAGGGGACCATGAGCACGGGCACCCGCGCCCGCCCGCGAAGCACCACGATGAGGGGCAGGATCGCGATCGCGAGAAACCACGTGGGATTGGCCAGCCTGAAGTTCGGTGCGGCGAGGAACAGGGGATGGAGGCTGGAGGCGGTCATCGTGCAGGGCCTAAAGGCGGCCTCGGCTTCCTCCGGCCCGCATCCGGGCGTGGAAGAAACGAACGAGCGCGTTGAACCGGTCGTCGGCCGTGCTCACCACCAGCCGGCTCAGCGGGTCGGGAAAGAGCGATTCCCAGGATGCGTCGCGTTGCGAGCGCCACTCGGCATGCGCCGCGCGGTCGGCGTGGCCTCCGTCCAGGGTCACGAGGCGGCCGGAGGCCGGATCGTATGCGGCGAAGGGGCCCTCGGCGGGCAACTCGCGCTCCCACGGGTCGTCGACCCGGAAGCCCATCGTCTGGTAGCGGCGCCTGAGGACCGCCCAGCCCTCGGGTTCGGCGCGAGGGGGGAAATCCCCGAGCCACAGGAGCACGCTGTGCTTCGGGGCCGCACGAGCGATGAAACGCCAGGGAATCTCGGGCACCGGCGAGGCGAACGACGGAGCGGCGCGTCCCATCAGCGACGCCGCGGCGTGGAGGATGGCGCCGCGGCCGCGGACGGGCTCCCGGAAGACCGGCCCATCGGGGCGCGCGTGCACGAATCCGACCCGGTCGCCGTTGACGGCTCCGAGGAGCATGACAAGCCCGGCGAGTTCCAGCAGGGCCTCCCGCTTCGATTGGTTGCCGGATCCAAAATTGAGCGTCGGGGAATCCTCAAGGACCAGTAGGAGGGTGACCTCCCGCTCCTCCACGAATTTCTTCCGGTAAGGCTCCCCGAGCCGGGCGGTCACGTTCCAGTCGATGTCGCGGACGTCGTCCCCGAATTCGTAGCGGACCACTTGGTCAAACTCCATGCCGCGTCCCCGGAACGCCGAGCGGTATTCGCCGCTCAAAATGTTCTCGACCGCGTGCCTGACCCGCCACTCCAGCTGCCGCAGGAGTGCCAGCGGGTTTTGGGGCTGGCTGTGGTTTGTGACCATCAAACTGCCGGTACCGGCGTGGCCGATACCACCTGGGAGATGACCGCGTCGGACGTGATTTCCTGCGCTTCGGCCTCATACGTGAGCCCGAGGCGGTGGCGGAGAACGTCGGGCGCAAGCTCCTGGACGAGGGTCGGCGAAAGGTAGTCGAGTCCCCGCAGCCAAGCGAGCGCGCGGCCCGCCTGATACAGCGCGAGGGACGCGCGGGGCGACGCTCCGAAATTCAGGCGCCGCGACGAGGCGTCCGGGTTCTCGGAAAGCGTGCGCGTCGCCCGCACCAGGGTGAGGATGTAATTCTGCACGACCGGGGACACGTGGACCCGATCGACCTCGGAACGGAGCGAGAGCAGCTCATCGCCACTCGACACCGCCTTCAGCGTCGGCTGCTGCGTGATCTGTCCCCACCGCTGCATCATCGAGGCTTCCTCACCCGCGCTCGGGTAGCCGACCAGCAGCTTGAAGAGGAACCGGTCCGTCTGCGCCTCCGGCAGGGGATAGGTGCCCTCCTGCTCGATGGGATTCTGCGTCGCCATGACGAAAAAGGGGCTGGGAAGCGGGTGGGTCTGTCCCCCGATCGTCACCTGCCTTTCCTGCATGGCCTCCAGGAGCGCGCTTTGCACCTTGGCCGGCGCCCGGTTGATCTCGTCCGCCAGCACGAGGTTGGCGAAGACCGGTCCCCGATGCGGGCTGAATTCGCCGGTCTTGGGCTGGAACACCATGGTTCCGACGACATCGCTCGGCAGCAGGTCGGGGGTGAATTGGATCCGCTCAAACTGCACGCCCAACGCCGAACCTAATGACTTTACCAACAAAGTCTTGGCCAATCCTGGCATTCCCTCAAGAAGCACATGGCCACCGGCTAGAAGGGCTACGAGCAGCCGTTCGACGGCGGCATCCTGGCCGATCACGGCCTTTCCGATTTCATCGCGAAGTTTTTGAGACCAGAGGGGGCCTGAGGGCATAGGGGTTCGAAGGTTAACGCTGAGCTGGAAAAATCATATTGGGGCGAACGTTGAAAGGACCGGACCCCGACGGCGAGAAAATGGTTCCGCGATTCCGGCATCCAGACCGATTATCCGGGTCCGAGTGGGGCGGATTTCGCATCGTGGAAGGCGGTTCGGACCTGCCAGCGTGGCGACGGTTTCTCAAGTTTTCTTTGAAACCTCGCGCACTTCGACGTCGACTCTCTCCGGGTCGGCCAATTCTTTCACCCCGTCGGCGCCGAGTTCCTTGAACTTGCGGGCGCCCGGCATGAGGTTTTGCTCGAACGAGCCGACGGCCGCGTTGAAATTCTTCGCCGCGCTTGAAAGCGCGTACCCCGTCTTGGCCAGATGCTCCGCAAAGATTGCGATTCGGTCGGATAGCTCGCGCCCAATTTCGCTGATTTCCTTGGCGTTGCGCGACGCCGCCTCCTGCTTCCAGCCGTAGAACGCCGCCTTGAGGAGGGCGATCAAGGTCATGGGCGTCGCCAGGAGCACGCGCCGGTTGATCGCCCGGTCCATGATCAATGGGTCGGATTCAATGGCCGCGCTCAGGAACGAGTCACCCGGGAGGAACAGGACGACGTATTCCGGGGACGGCTGGATCTTGGCCCAGTATTCGCGGCTCGAGAGCGCGTCGATGTGGGCGCGCACGCTCGTCGCATGCTCCCGGAGCTTCTCCAGGCGCCGCTCGGGATCCATTTCCAGGGCCGCCTCCCGAAACGCCTGGGTGGGGGCCTTGGCGTCCACGGCGATCCGCTGGCCGCCCGGAAGGGATACGACCAGGTCCGGGCGGCTGCTCCCGCCTTCGCCCTTCAGGACTTGCTGCTCGCTGAAATCGCAGTGCTCAACCATGTCGGCCATTTCAACGACGCGGCGAAGCTGGACCTCGCCCCAAGTGCCGGCGGCGCGCGTGGTGCTGAGCGCATTGGAAAGCTTCGTCGTTTCCGCGCTCAAGCCCTTCTGGCTCAAGATGAGCGACTCGAGATGTCGCCCGATGTCGCCATACGCTCGCTCGCGGCGCTGTTCGAGCTCGGCGATCTTCTGGTCGACCTTCTCGAGGGACTCGCGGAGCGGCTTCACGAGGGCGTCAATCGACTGTTGGCGGACCGTCAGGTCGCCGGCGGACTTTTCGTGGAGTTGCGCGAAGGATTGTTCGGCCAGCTTGAGGAAATCGTCCCGATTGGCGCGCAGGGCCGTCGCCGAGAGCTCGGCGAACTCGCCCTTCAGGCGCTCGTGCGCCGAGCGCAGTTCGCCGACGCGCGCCTCGGCGCCGGCCTTTTCAGCGGCGAGCTCCGCCCCGAGGCGGCCGTTCGCGGCGCTCGATTCCGCGCGGGCGGCCCGTTCCGCAGCCAACTCGGCGGTCAACCGGGCATTCTCGGCCTCGGCAGACCTGAGCCGCTCCATGATACCCGCCTTGCGGCCCCATAGAATCAACCAGGCGAGGGCCGCACCCCCTCCGAATAAGGCGATTGAAAAGAGCAAGTCAGTCACACTTGGAGGTTTGACAGGCGCGTCGTCGTTCTGCAAACACACATCATGCTTTTGATGTGCCCGGACGGGGGAAATCCCGCTTGATGGTCACCAATCCCACTCCCGACCAAGACGGGGCCAGCCAGCCCCCGCGGGTGCTTGTCGTCGACGACGAATACGGTCCCCGAGAATCGATTGCCTACACGCTGGGCGCCTCCTTTTCGGTCGAGACGGCTGATCGCGCCGCCGTGGCGCTTAAGAAGATAAGGGACCAGCACTTCCACGTGGTGGTGCTCGACATCCGAATGCCGGAAATGGATGGGATCAAGGCGCTGGAGGAGCTTCGCAAGATAGACCCCTACGTTTCGGTGATTATTCTGACCGGGTACGGAATGCTCTCCACGGCGCAGCAGGCCATGGTCGGGGGAGCAAACCAGTACATGCGCAAACCGCCGGACGTCGCGGAATTGATCGACGCGGTCCGCAGCCAGGCCGAGGCCG
>Ga0182018_10002750_pt1 | contig 16965 bp, 13 predicted proteins | sample 812P2MmetaG_FD_120490 | JGI IMG/M metagenome (GOLD analysis project Ga0182018, IMG submission 120490) | Permafrost microbial communities from Stordalen Mire, Sweden - 812P2M metaG | ecosystem: Environmental > Terrestrial > Soil > Wetlands > Permafrost | place: Sweden: Stordalen | collected... | reverse complement strand
TGTTCACGCCGTCCATTGAGGACAACGAATGCGCCTTCCTTTAGAAAACGGCGCGCTGTGCCGGCACCAATACCGGATCCAGCCCCTGTGACGATGACAACTTTACCTTCAAATCTGTTCATGATTTCCCCCGATGAATCCTATAAACGTTTTGGTGCGATCAGATTTCTCCGTGGAGCTAAAACCGCTCTCACAGATCTGCGTGTAGCCTCCGTCCACCTCGACCGGCTCTAGTTTGCCGGCCCGAAGTTACCCGCTACGGGAGACTGGTGCAATCAGCCGAGCTTGACGAGATTCTGAGACAGAAGCCCGCCCGGCTTCCCGCCCACGACATGCAGGGGGGTGCCGCCCTCATCGAGCTTTCCGAGCTCGATTGGTGCGAAGCCAAGCTGAGTTGCCACGGCCGCGACGGTCGCGCTGGCATCCACGTCATTACTCGATAAAAACACGGCCTGCCGCTGCCCCTGGATGCTTGGATTCGTCCCAAACTGTTCCGCAGGCAGATGGTTGAAACCCTTTACGAGGCGAGCTCCACTAAATGCTTTAGCAACCACCTCGGAAGAGAGTACCCCTCCCAGCTCCTCCCGCTCCTTCGGAGAAAGATCAAGGGTATTCATGACGTCGACAACGATCTTTCCGTTCCACTGCTTGAATTGTTTCGCAACATCCCTGTGAGCGGGAAATGGGACAGCAAGGAAGATCATCTCAGCCTTGTAAGCGTCTTGAATGGATTGGGGATGGACGCTGGGACCGAGTTTCTTCGTCAAAGACGCGAGCGTCTCAGGTCCACGGGAGTTTGCGACTGCGACTTCGATATTCCTTCGTGCGAAAGTGCGGGCGAGCGCGCTACCTATCTTGCCGGAACCGATAATGGCGTACTTCATGGTGAATCTCCAGTCTCTCAGCATGTGCAGAGCATTGTTGGGGTTGATAGGAAGTAGTGGCGAGCGTACCAAGCCGCAAACCACCGCACGGAAAGCAGGCAGCCGGATCTGGCTCAGAGCATGCCGTTGTTGTTTTTCCATTCCTCCTGAAGCGGAATTTTTTCGGGGAATCCCCAGCGCTCAGCGATCTTCCCCTCTTCGACTCGGTATAGGTCGATGTACACGCAAGGTTCGTTCTCATGCGATCCCTTGGCGGCTATAAAAACGAAGTCTCCCTGTCCGAACAAGAACTTAATCTCATCGATGCTTCTGTGTTTCGTGAGTTCTTCGAGGTCACGTTTGAATGCCGTGACTCCATCCACGACACCGGGTTCGTGCCGGATGCAATGATCTCCGTGAAAGTAGTGCGGGATTTTACTGTGATCCCCAGAGACATGAACCGTCTCGTAGTATTCCCGGACAATCGACTTGCTCTTCTCTGTGTCCGCAGAGAGTGTTGCCTCCGTGGGCCCGTCGGTCTGAGTGTGTCCGCTCTGATTGGGAGGAGCGTCCATGGCGGAGAAAGCCCAGTGCTCGACAACCAGGCCGTCCTCAAACCTGAAAATGTCGAAGAACACGTTTCGTCCGGATCGCTGCCCCTTAGCCTGGGTAACGACGTAGGGGCCATCCTGGAATGCCCGCACCACGGTCAGTCGCAGTTGGTCACGCGGCGACTGATTGATGAATTGCGTCAGCCCTTCCACACCGTCGGTCGCGTACGGATTGTGTTGCACAAATCGCTTGTGGTCGATGTGCAGCGTCGCAAGGTTTACATCCCCGGCGCTAATGCCGTGAAATATTGTCAAAACTTTCTCGATGTCAGTTTTCGCCATTGTCTTATCTCCTTTAGCCAGCGGCGAAGCTGGTTGCCGACAACAATCTTGAAAGCCCAGCCCTCGCTTCGAGGCTTCAGCCTCAGCGCCTCGCGCAAGGCTTTCAACCCATTCCTGGTGATAGCGGTAGAGCGCGCCGGGATTCTTCCGCCCGAGCTCTTCGAGGAAGAAGGGGCCTTGCTGCGTCTCCTCAGACAGCACATGACAACCATCGTCTGTGGGGGTGATGACCCAGCCGTGGTAGGCGCTCGAATCGGTCTCGTCGCCGTCGACGAGCGTCGACCACGAGAGCCTGCGGCCGGGCAAGCACTCCGTCACGACAAGGTGCATCGGAAAGCCAACGGTCACCCGGCTGTATTTGGTTCCGAGCGCCAGTTCCGGCTCACCGTTCAGGATCTTGACCTGATCTTCGGCAGGAAAGTAACTCGACCAATTCTCGGCGTCGACAAGCAGCTTCCACACCACTTCAGGCGGCGCGTTCACGTCAATGTCGTTGAGCGCGTAGATCGCCGAGGTCTTCGGGTCATATTGGTGAGGCCAAATTACGTGGTTATACATTTGTGATCCCCTCTTTCTGAGAGTCCGCGAGTTCTTCGCGTGCGTCGGTAGCCCTTCCCTAGGCCGCAGAGCCAGGCAGGCCGGTGACGGTAGGCGCGCCGCGGTCGTAGATCGGTGTTATTTCGCGATGTTCGAGCGCCCAAACCGCGATCTCGTCCTTGCGGGCAAACCAGACGCCGGGCTTGGATCGCGCGTAGGTGAGAAAACGATCGAGCACGCGAACGCGGTTGGCATGGCCTGAAATGCGGTCGTGTAGTCCTACCACCATCATCCGGCGGCGGTAGGCGCCCTCCTCGTAGAGCTGATCGAATCCGTCCTTAAGCGCCCCATGCCCGCGCCTCACGATCTCGCGCGCGAGGTCGGACGCTCTATCGACCGCTTGGCCAGTCATGACGGAGGAGAGTTTCACCCGATGCTTGTCCATCAGGTCGAGGATTCTCGGGATGCCCTCGTACACGCCGTACTGGAAGACGCCGTTGGTCGCCAGATCCGGCGGACCCTTTTCCATTGGCTCCTGGAAGAAGCCGGGCGCACCGGAGATCGGCTGACCGCCGCCCTCGAACATGAGCGAGCAGCTGACGGCGAGACGGGCTCCGTTAGGCCAGAAGGGATCAGGCGTGGGCATAGTGGTCTCCTTTGAGCAGAGGGTTGCTTCAGTTGAGCAGAGCACAGTCGGCGGCTCGGGCGTTCACCGAACGGCTGTTTCTTTGGGGCGAGAGCGATCTCGTTGCCACGCGGCTTTGGCCAGGTCCGCAAGGAGTTTCTCGTGTGTGCGCCAAAAGGCGTCGGGAGCTTTCTTCGCCAACTCGATCCAAACTGGGCCTTTCATCGTCTCCTCGGTCCGGAGGTAGCAACCTTCCGGTGTTGGCGTGATGATCCAAGCGTGGTAGGCCTTGGAGTCCTCGGAGTCCTTCGGACCACCGTACCAGGCGATCCTCGTCATGGGTTCAAACTCGGACACGGAGGCAGCTACGTCTTGTCCGGCCAGATTGGTCTCGAGCCGCGTGCCAAGGCGCAGAGACTCGTGTCCGTCAAGCAGCTGAACGTGTTTGACGCCGGGGTAGAAGCTGGGCCAGGCTTTGGGATCCACGAGCAGGGACCAGATGGTTTCAGGAGAGGCTGCGACTTCAAGCTCGTTCGTGAAATGGATTGGGCAGCGGCTGGGAGCCATCTCCTTTGGCCATTTGATTGCTTCCCATTGAATCGTTTCGGTCACGTTGTCCTCCGGGCGTTAGATTGAAATTTTGAGATGTCGAAGAAGATGCGTACCGGCAAAGAAGTTTCCCCGCCGGCAGACGTTGCTGACGCCGACGTCGGCTGTGTGCGGGTTGTGTTGTATGTATCTCGCTGGGTTCATATATTTGGTTGCAGCTCCGCATCCCTGGCTGCGATGCCTCGAAACACCGCTAATACCTTCCCAACCATTCTTTGCCACCGCCATACCTGCTATATACAGATGGTGAAAACGCGGGGAGCAGGGCTCCTAGAAACCTATGCCTGCGCTGCGGGCTTCGCGCTGACTTCTAGGCGAACCGCCCCGCTTCCTCAAACGTCAACCGAGGATTCCGCTGGTAAGGCGTGCCGGGTTTTCCGTATCCAAGGCAGCAGATGAAATTGGATTGGATGCGAGTGCCCGCAAAGAACTCCCGATCGACGCCCGCATTGTCGAACCCGGACATGGGCCCGCAGTCGAGACCCAGAGCGCGCGCCGCGATGATGAGGTAAGCACCTTGCAGGCTGCTGTTGCGCATCGCTGTCACTTCAGCGACTCCTGGTTGCTGAAAGAACTGGCGCATCATCTCTGCTCGCGCGGGAAACAATTTCGGCATTGTCTCCGGGAATGCAAGGTCGTACCCGATAATCACCGTGACGGGACCTGCCAGGATTTTTGGGCGATTGACCTCCATCGCAAGCGCCGCCAACTTCGCTTTGCCATCGGCACTTCTCACCCACACAAATCTCGCCGGACAGCAATTGGCGGACGTTGGCCCCCATTTCAGAAGATCGTAAAGCTCGCGCACCGTCTGCTCATCGACGGCTTTCTCGCTCCATTCGTTGTACGTTCTCGCTTCGTTGAACAATTGGTCTAGCGCTGAACGTTGAATCGTATTTGACACAATAGAACTCCAGACAAAACTATATTTCTCTTCAGGGAACCCGTGGTCTCCCCTTCACCAATATCCACACCTTAGCCTCTGCTTTTATCGTGCTAATGACTGAGCAGTTTTATACACAAGCGAGGATTTAGTTTCGCTATCGCCTTTGTCTCCCGAGAAAAGAAGGGTTCCTTGGTCTTCAACTGGACCATCTGTTCGTCCTATGCCAGCTTTCGAGAGGAAAGCCGCGGGGTCGAACCCGGCAGGCTTCGCCGAGTCATTTCGAGGGCCTCCTAGCTGGAGGAAACTCGCCGGTGGAATGCACCTCAAGCAACTCGCATGTATTTATCTTCCGTCTTTGCCATCACAGGTCCACCGCAGCTGCATTCCTGGCCATCCAAACGCTGCAGACATAGGCTTTGTTTTCAATGTGTGCTCCCAATCCAAAAGGCGACGGTCGAGTTTTGGATCAATTCCCCATTGGTTGGCCGCACGAGTGTCCTTGCCCGATCGGCTTTTGCATCATTGCTTGCTACTGTCATTTTGCTGCTTGCTTTACGCTGGCTGCGACGGGCTTCGGATCATGCCAGCCGCCATGCTCTGTAATGATGCGGTCCGCCTCCGGGGGTCCCCAGCTGTTCGGATCGTACTCATGCACAGGCATCGCGTTTCGCAAAACTGGATCGACCACATTCCAAGCCGCTTCCACGCTGTCTTCACTCACGAATAGCGTAGGGTCATCTCGAAGCGCATCCCCCAGCAGGCGTTCATAAGGTTTCATCTCATCAGCGTGAGTCTGCTGTACGACCAGTTCGAGTTGTTCACCGGCCATCGCTTCCCCGGGCAACTTCGCCCGCGCACCCAGTGAGATGGACACATCAGGGCTGAGTCGAAACCGAAAATAATCCGCCTGATCCTGGGGAATCGTGTCGAACACGTTCTGCGGGGGGCGCTTGAGTTCAACGAATACTTCGGTCGCAGTGACAGGCATCTGTTTGCCCGTTCGGATATAGAATGGAACTCCTGCCCATCGCCAATTGTCGATGTACAACTTGAGGGCAGCGAATGTCTCTATCTGCGAATCCTGAGCGACTCCTTTTTCACTGCGGTAACTACGGTACTGACCGCGGACAACGTCCCCCGGAGAAAGCGGCCGCATAGCTCGGAAGGCGCGCTGCTTTTCATCACGCACGGCATTCGAGCCTTGACCTATAGGTGCCTCCATCGTGAGCAGCGCGACGACCTGCAACAAGTGGTTTTGAACGACGTCACGGATTGCACCCAACTCTTCATAGAGGGCTCCGCGCCCAGGGATGCCGAAGTTTTCAGCCATCGTGATCTGCACATTCTGGATATAGTTACGGTTCCAAATTGGCTCAAGAAATGAATTGGCGAAGCGGAAGTACAGCAAATTTTCGACTGATTCCTTCCCAAGGTAGTGGTCGATTCGGAATATTGCCGATTCGGAGAAAGATTTGCGTAGGAGTTGATTGAGTGCCTGCGCCGAAGTCAGGTCCCGGCCGAACGGTTTTTCGACCATCAGCCGTGCTCCCTTGTCGCATCCTGTACTGGCCAAGCCTTCAGCCACGACCCCAAATGAGTCTGGAGGTATCGCCAGGTAGTAGAGAGGATGAGAGGCCGTGCCCAACGCTTTGCGCAACTCGCGGAATGTCTCCGGTGAACTGTAGTCTCCTTTGACATACTGGAGTTTTGCCGAAAGGGCTGCAAATGCGCGTCGGTCCACGCCGCCATGTTTCTCGATACTCTCGTGGGCACGGGCCCGAAGCCCTTCAATATCCTTTGCGGATCTTCCCACCCCAATGATCGGGATTTCGAAGTGTCCGCGTCGGGTCATGGCGTGAAGCGCAGGAAAAATCTGCTCATACGCCAGGTCTCCAGTTGCGCCGAAGAAAACCAGCGCGTCCGATTCGAGACTCTTCATTTCACACTCTCCTCTCACATCCCATCGCGTGCGTCTTTCTAATATCTGCCTCACGTCTCGCCGGATCACGGTGGTTTGGACAGTCAAACCGTGCAATCGGGTCAACGGCACCAAGATTGATTTGTCTTCTTTTTGTGGCGGCGAACCCGAAATCAGGCGACGATTGCCCCTCCCACATATCCTCTACTTGTATTTGTTATTTCTGCCTGTATCTGTGCGAGAACTCTGATGGCGATTCGTAGGTCAAACACCTCCTCCGTCTCGGATTTGGCAATGAACAGTTCGAGATATCGAATGAAGACGGCCTGCTCTGCCAAAGCAATGACCTTTGGAAGGATGACAAAATCAGACTCGATCAACGCTTCGGCATAGAGTCTATGCCATCCTTGCGAGACAAACATTCCTTGTCCTTCCGCTTGATTGAGAACAAACAGACTCGAGGTTCCCTGGACAGCTTCTGTAGGATTGACCTCTGTCGGCAGGTCGGTTTCGGATTGCGGCATATCTCCTCCCAAGGGCAAACAGGTTCGCGAGATAAAGCGTCTCAACCTTCGTGCGGCGCCATGGATAGCCTGCGGGATTTCTTCACCGGCGGCAAGAAAGGCGGGCACGTTCCGGTTTCCCTTTCAGTCTTCCGCCGCACCAACACCAGTCGATCCAGCGCTACTTTAGACACGCTTGAAATAACGATGCTGGTCAATAAGGAACACATGTTCAAATTGAGCTTCACAAGTATATCTGCGTATGCGGAAGGAAGCCGTAACTGGCCTGGCGGGCGCTACGGACTTATCGGATGGAGCTTGAGGCTCCAAATCCGCGACTGTCAAGCCGTTACGTGCCACGGCACAATTATGAGCAATATGGCACAGTTCTGAGTTTCTCGTAGTGAGATATTTCTCCAGTGTGCAGGCGCACCCAAACCTAAATCTGAGTTGTTCACTCTGTTTTGGTACGGGTTACCGCGCCTCCGTAGCCATGGGCGCAGCCAAGAGACACACCGTCAGACAATACACAGTTGTGTGCTATTTGGAACAGCATTGAGGTTGGCGCCGTGAGATATTTTGTGTTTCCATGCGAGTGCGATTCAGCTCGACAGGATGCTCGGAACATCTTAGCCGTTGTGATTTGTCGCTAATCCTGGCCGCAATACATAGAACGGCGCGCTCGCAACGACGCGCCCCATCAGCTTCGGGACGGTCGATGCGGGGCACTCAGTAAGTCGCAACCGCCCGACCCCGTGAGAGTTGATCTCTCAACATCGAGGGACCATGGCAATGTTTGGGAGGTGTCCTCTGTGACGCGGGAATCCGTGTCCATTTCCGTTGATCAAAGGTCCGTGCCCGAGGCCGTCGATCCGGAGAACGGACTATTGAGATCGTCTGAAGTCGATTTGGTGGCCGCAGCAAAAAGCGGACATTCGGCCGCTTTCGATGCTCTGTGCCATCCGCACACGAAACGACTTTCCCGAGGTACCTATCGCATTACCAGGAATCGCGAAGACGCGGAAGACGCCCTTCAGGACTCCTTCCTAAGAGCCTTTGTGCATATCCATAAGTTCGATGGCAGATCCAATTTCTCAACATGGCTCACTCGCATCGCTATCAATTCGGCACTGATGATTCTTCGCAAGAAACGCGGTTCGCGCGAAACGGCCATGGAAGTACCCGGGCAAATTGATGCTAAGAGACGGGAGTGGGAAATAGCGGACCACGCCGCGAATCCAGAAGAGGAATGCGCCCAAAGAGAAATAGGAAATATCCTCAGAGCTGAAATCCGCGATTTACGACCGACCCTCCGCGCGGTCTTTGAAACTCAACACTTACAAGAATTCTCGGTGAGAGAAACAGCCGTCAATATGGGTATATCCCTTTCGGCGGCGAAAGCCCGGGCGTTTCACGGGAAATCGGCACTGCGAAAAGCCCTGACACTGAGAATGAGCTACCGTGGCGGCGACCGGAACCTTCCTCACAATGTGGGCACGGCTCGTAGGAGAAGCCTGAGTCAGGAGTAAGACGCTCCAGCGAATCCAGATGAAGACTCGCTGCTGTGATCCTCAACTACGGGAAGATTTCAACTTTCCCACTACCGAATTCTGAGGAAGATATGCCATCGGCCACCACCGAACAGCAATGGAAGCCAAAGTTCAATCCGTGGATCATTGCTGCAACGGTGGCGATTGCGGCCTTCATGGAGGTACTGGATACATCGATCGCAAACGTCGCTCTGCCGCACATCTCGGGCAATTTGGCCGCCAGCACCGATGAGGGAACGTGGGTACTCACCAGCTATCTGGTATCCAATGCCATCGTTCTACCTCTGGGAGCGTGGGCGTCCAGCGTTATCGGTCGCAAGCGCTTTTTTCTGATGTGTATTGGCATCTTCACCGTCTCGAGCTTTCTTTGCGGGATATCTGTTTCTCTTCCCATGCTGCTCATCTGCCGCGTGCTCCAAGGCGCCGGGGGTGGCGGCTTGCAACCGATGGCGCAGGCCATCATGGCGGATTCGTTCGAGGAGAAGAAGCGGGGGCAGGCCTTCGCACTGTATGCGCTGGTAACGGTGCTGGCGCCCTCCATCGGGCCAACCATCGGAGGCTGGATTACCGACAACTACAACTGGAGATGGATTTTTTATATCAATATTCCGGTGGGAATACTTGCCGCGATTCTGGTAACGCGCTTTGTAGAAGATCCACCCTGGATTAAAGCCTCTCTCGATAATTTCAAGAAGCTCGACTATCTGGGTCTCGGCCTGCTGACCATCGCCATGGGGGGCATGCAGGTCATGCTGGATAAAGGAGAAGAAAATGATTGGCTGGCCTCCAACTTCATCCGCGCGTTTGCGGTTTTATTCGCAGTCGGGATGATCGGGCTTATCTGGCGGGAATGGAAGGCCAAGAATCCGATCATGAATATCAAGTTATTTAAGTTTAAGAACTTTGCCGTTTGTGCGCTGCTCATGATGCTGGTGGGCGGAATTTTGAACGCCAGTACGGTGCTACAGCCGCAATTCTCCCAGGAACTTCTGGGTTACACGGCAACGGTCGCGGGCGAGGCCCTCACTGGTGGTGGACTCGCACTTCTGTTACTGGCCCCGCTGGCGGGAGTGCTCAGCGACAGGATCGCGGCTCGAACTCTTGTGGCCGCGGGTTTCGCCTTCTTTGCCATGGCGTTCTACTACAGCTCCACTCATATCAACTTGTCCATGAGTTTCGGCTTTAATTCCTGGATGCGCATGCTGCAGGTGGCGGCCATTCCGTTCTGCTTTATCGCGATTACCAACGCCGCCTACATGGGCTTGCCAAAAGAGGCGAGTAATCAGGTCTCTGGAATCATCAACTTTGCCCGGAATGTGGGAGGAAGCGTGTTTATTTCGATCACGGGAGCGATCGTTCTGAATCGTTCGCTGTTTCACCAACATCGTCTGGCGGATTATATGCAAGCAGGAAACCCGGTATTTGCGCGGCGACTTGACGCGCTAACCCAAGCCTACGCAGGTGTATACGGTGGTCAGGGAGCGGAGGCCATGGCGAGCGGACGAATCTACAATCAGCTTAATCGACAAGCTTTGACGATGGGGTACCAGGATGTCTATCGCCTATTGGGCTGGATGGCCGCGGGGATGTTCGTTTGCGCTTTCCTGTTGAGCAAGAACAAGCCCGGCGAGAAAGCCCCAGTGGGCGAGGGAGCAGGATGATGTCGAACCCGTTCCGCGTTGGTTCAAAGCTCTTCGATCGTTTTGTCTTCGACGGAATTGCGCCGAAGAAGAACATTGATTCCGCGATCCGTCGTAAAAACCATTTAGGCTCCAGAACATGTCTTAGGTCTGCGGGCGTCGTTACGGGTGCCCTGACCATCTTTTGTTCCGCTAGCTTCGCCCAGCAAGCGTCACCAGAAATGCCCAAGGCTCAACAGGTGACGCCCTCCGGAAGAACGCCTAGCGGCGGCGTTCAGGTGCAGCAGTCCTCCAACAGTACCGGTAGCAGCGCCACCACCAACACCGTGAACAGCACAGTTCAAGTCTCCGATCCTTATCAGGGGAGCATTCGTGATCCAAATGCACCGCAGGGCCCGCTCACTCTGAATATTGCGGACGCGATCCAGCGAGGACTGCGGTTCAACCTGGGCACAGTAAGCGCGAGTTCATCGGTGAGACAGTTGCGCGGAGAACGGCTGGCAGCGCTCAGTCAGATGCTCCCGAATATATACGGGACGCTGTCGGAGACTGGATCCAAGCTGGATTTGCAGGCCGAGGGGATTACCGGAACCTTGCTAGGGCCGAGCGTCCCAACCACTGTGGGGCCTTTTCACTACTACAGTGCCTTCGCAAATCTGAGCGAGAACCTCAGCATGACCTCGCTGCACAACTGGCGCGAATCAAAGGCGGCCCTGGACGCGGCGCAGATGAGCGCCAAGGACGCGCGCGAAATCATCATCCTGGCAGTGAGCGGAACTTATCTTCAAATTCTCGCGAGCCAAGCCAACGTTCTGTCGCAAGAGTCGCAAGTAAAAGAGGCTGGTGCGACCTTTCGACAATCGGAGAGGGAGTACCAGGCTGGAACGAAACCAGTCATCGACCGTAACCGAAGTTTTGTGCAGTTTCACACCGAGCAACAGAGGCTCACGTCGTTGCGCGCCGATTTGGTGAAACAGTTCATGCAACTGGCCAGACTGACTGGTCTCCCAGTGAGTCAAGTACTTACGTTAAGCGAAGCATTGCCCGCCGAAGTGCCACCGGCTGTGCCCGTGGAAGAGGCGGTCAAACTTGCCATGGAAAACCGTTCCGATCTACAGGCCGCGAGAATGCAGTTGAAGGCCGCGCAAGAGGCCCACAAAGCTTCGAGGGCGGAATATCTTCCTTCTCTGGGCATCAGCGGCTATTACGGACTGCAAGGGATAAATCCGGACAAAGGTGTCTCCGTTTTCCAGGCTGCGGGAACGATCTACATCCCGATCTTTCAAAGTGGCCGAGTGAAAGCAGACATTGAGCAGGCCGATGCAGCTGTGAGTCAACGCCAAGCGGAATATGACGATGAAATGGGTGTGGTCGAGCTCGACGTGCGGCAGAGCTACGTCGACCTGCAGGTGGCCAAGGAACAAATCGAGGTAGCGGCCCAAAATCGGAAGATAGCGGCCGAAACGCTTACCGAGTCGCTGGACCGGTTCGCTGCAGGCGTGACCAATTCCGTTGAAGTTGTGCAATCGCAGGAAACCGTGGCCTCGGCCGAGCGAGATTACGTAAGCAGCCTGTTCACCCTGAACCTTGCCCGCATCCGCCTTGCCCGAGCGATCGGACTAGCGGAACAGTTTATTCCAAACATGCTGAAAGGAAATTGACCATGCCTACCGTGACCCAGGAAGATCCGAAAGATCAAAGTTCAAACGATGTCGGTCGGCAAACCAGTGAGAAAACGAGCTCGCCGAAGCCCGCTGACCAAGCGAAGAAATCGCAGGAAGCAGAGCCGCAAACTGGCGAGCCAAAAAAGGACGAGGGGAACAAGGAAGATCAGGACAAGAAAAGCGAGACGGAAACTACGAAGCCCGTCGATCCCGCTACCAAGCGTCGCAGGATCATCATCGGCGTCTGTATTGGCGCCGTTCTCTTGGTGGGTGGGGTCGCATGGTGGCTTTATTCCCGCACCTATGAATCTACAGATGACGCTCAGGTGGATGGCCACCTGAACCCCATTGCCTCTCGCGTGGCGGGGACGGTTCAGGCGGTCTACGTTGAGAATGAGCAGCCCGTCAAAGCCGGCCAACCGCTGGTGGATCTAGATCCCAGCGATTACACGGTACAAGTGGACCAAGCGCGCGCGAACTATGAGCAAGCGATCGCGCAGGCCTCTGCGCAAAGTCCAAATGTGCCAATCACGGAAGTATCGAATCGGACGCTGGTGGATACGGATGAAGCGGAGGTTGTAAACGCGGAGGCCGCCGTAGCTAGCGCGCAACGGGATTACGATAGCAATGCCGCGAAGCTCCGACAGGCGGATGCCAACAACCTTAAGAGCCAGGCAGATTTGGTGCGCTTCAAAAAATTGGTCGATAAGGAGGAAATCGCCAAGTCGGATTATGACCAGTACATCGCAAACGCCGGTTCGGGAGTGGCGACGGTCGAAGCGAACCAATTTACCGCCGCGTCTTCCGCCAAAGTCGTAGAGGAGAAGCGAGCGCTGCTGCTGGAGCGCCAGAGCAAACTTTTTCAGGACAAAGCGAATTCACCTCGCACGGTCACGATTCAGAAGGCAACCTTCGCCTCTGCAAATGCGGCCGCGGACTCCGCCAAAGCACAGATGGATGCCGCCCTGCTGAACCTAAGCTACTGCCATATCGTCGCCCCGGTGGACGGGATCGCCAGCCAACGCAGCGCCGAGGTAGGCGGAAGAATTTCGATAGGGCAGCAGCTCATCGTGCTCGTTCAAACGGCCACTGTTTGGACGACCGCGAACTTTAAGGAAACCCAACTACGAAAAATGCACGTCGGCCAGCGCGTGACCATTAAAGTCGATTCACTCGGTGAGTCCTTCGCAGGTGAGGTGGAGAATATGCCGGCTGCTTCTGGAGATAAATCAAGCTTGTTCCCCCCCGAAAATGCAACCGGGAACTACGTCAAGATAGTGCAACGGTTGCCAGTTCGGATACGCTTCGACCCGAACCAGCCGGGATTCGATAAGTTGCGCCCCGGCATGTCCGTTGAGCCTACGGTCCATCTGGATCGATGATTGACAACCTGAGTCATCAAGAACTGGGACTCGTGCTCGATTTCAGCTTGGCTGTGATTTGGTCGACTATTTGCGCGCGATGGAGCGTCTGTCTAAGTCTTCCAACACTTTGCCTGAATAGGTGTTGGACGAAGATGATCTTGCGCAGCGTCATTTGCGGCGAGGCGCATGAACCAAAAGCAGCGTCGTTAACAAATTTTAACTTTCACCGGGCGGCAAAAGCCTGGCACCAGAACGGATGGCACTGATGCCTTTCAGAGTCCAGGTTGGTCCGGCCCAGATCTCCGTACACGAGGGTCATACGGTACTGATCACCGAACCGGATTCGCAGATCCGCTGGCCGAGCGAGAAAGGGCTGTACTTCTTCGACACGCGCATTATTAGCAGCTGGACGATCTCTGCGAACGGCGAACCATGGGAACTGCTCAACGGTGGGGCTATCAGTTATTACGCGGCACGCATCTTCCTCACCAATCGACCCATTGGCGCGGTGGAGGGTACCATCCCTGCGCGCACTCTCGGGCTCACCATCAGCCGCTCGATCGATGGCGGCATGCACGAGGATCTGGACATCGTGAATCACAGCATGAAGTCGGTTAAATTCCAATTGGAGATCTCCGTTCGCTGCGACTTTGCCGATATCTTCGAGGTGAAGTCGGGCCACATCCTGCGGCGCGGGCGTATTAGCACGGACTGGACGGCGGCGATTCAGGAACTTCGCACTACCTATCGCAACGCCGATTTCAGCCGGGCGGTCACCATCGTTCCGGCACATGCGCCGACGGAGGCGGTGTACGCCAATGGCCGCCTGAGCTTCGAGGTCGCGCTTGCGCCTGGAGAGGCCTGGCACGCATGTCTTCTATACGCGCTCGACGACAGCGACAGGCATTTCGACGCACCGCAGTACTGCGTTGTGCATAGCCAGAAATCACCCCAGGCCAAAGCGCTAGCGGACTGGGTGCAGACCGTTCTCAAAATCCAAACAAGCAATGAGGAATTCTATCGCCTGTATCGTCAAGCACTCGAAGATATGGCCGCACTTCGTCTGCCGAGTGAGGGCACCGACCATATGGTTTTCCTACCGGCTGCTGGTCTCCCTTGGTTTGTCGCTCCGTTCGGCCGCGACAGCTTGATCGTCTCGTTGCAAAACATCCTTGTGTATCCGGAATTCGCCACGGGAGCGTTGCAAGTTCTTGGTTCCATGCAAGCCAAGGAAGATGATCCCTATCGTGATGCGGAACCCGGCAAGATATTGCACGAACTGCGGTACGGCGAGCTGGCGCACTTCAAACTGATCCCGCACACCCCTTACTATGGCGCCGCCGATGTCACGCCACTCTATCTGATCACACTGCACGCGGCTTGGCGTGCTATCGGCGATCGGGCGCTGCTCGAACGCCATCTTGACACCGCGGAGGGCTGCCTGTCCTGGATCGATAAATACGGCGACTTGGACGGCGATGGTTTCCAAGAGTATCGAACCCGCTCTTCGGCCGGTTACGAGAATATGGGGTGGAAAGATTCCGGCGACGCTGTCGTTAATTTGGACGGCTCATTGGTTAAGGGGCCGAAGGCACTCTGTGAGCTGCAGGGATATGTCTACAATGCGTGGTTGCGCATGGCCGAAGTGTTTGACGCTTTGGGCAAGCCTGAGCGGGGCGCAGAACTGCGTGCCAAGGCGGCGGCACTGTTTGATCGATTCAATGAGGCTTTCTGGGACGAAGAATCCGGTTTCTATGCCTACGCGCTGGACGGTGAAAAAAAGAAGGTTCTTACCGTCGCCTCCAACGCCGGACACTGCCTGTGGTCCGGCATCGTGCCACCGGGACGCGCCAAAAAGGTGGTGAAACGCCTGATGGCGCCAGACATGTGGAGCGGGCGTGGAATCCGTACGCTATCAGCTCTGCATCCTTCATTCAATCCGTATAACTATCAAACTGGATCAGTGTGGCCACATGACAACGGCATAATCGCATGGGGATTCAAGGCCTACGGCTTCGAAGTCGAGGCGGCACAGATCGCACGCGATATCAGCGAGGCAGGGTCGTACTTTTACCTCAACCAGTTGCCAGAACTCTACTCGGTTTTGTCTGGGGACGTAGAACCCTTGCCGGTGCAATATCTCGGAGCAAACGTGCCACAGGCTTGGGCGGCCGGGTCTGTCTTCATGCTGATGCAGGCTATGCTGGGGTTTTTTCCGGACGCGCCCCGCAACAAGCTTTATCTCGATCCGTCCCTCCCCGCATGGCTGCCAGACTTGACGGTACGCGACCTTCGCATCGGCAAGCATATGCTCGAGATCCGCTTCTCCCGCAACGATGACCGGACCGAGTTCGAAGTCTTAAAAGGGGATGCCGAAATAGTCGAGCGTTGCGACCTGCAGCAGAAGATCGCACGCCTCAAAATCGAATCTGAACGGATCTAACATTCGTTGAGTGGCGGCTTCTTTGATGACTCTTCCCCCGAACAGTGTGGACGTGTTTCGCGTGGAAAAGTCGGGCGAGGCAGTACCCGTCTTCCGAAACCGGGTGAAAAGCAGGCCGAAAATTCACAAAACCCAAATTTACCGGAAGTTTAACTGGAGGCCATTTCCCGATGGCCCAGATGCATAAACTAATTCAAAGACTTAGGCGCGACGGAACAAAAAATCGGCACGCAGAAATCGCGTGCTTGGGCGGCAGCGACCCCACTTTTGGCGTCTTGGCATAGCAACGCGATCAGCAGGCTTCTCATTGACCAAGTTCAAGCTGTCGCTCCACTACATGTGAATTGCAACAGTCAGTGGAACTCTAAGGCAAGCCGTCCTTCATCTATCTATCTATCTATCTATACGGAATCGCCCACCGATGACGCTTGACCTCCCGCGCCGCCAACGCTGCGAGACGGATCAGTTCCAACCTAAAAGCCAGCAGCACCCAATTCGGATGGTTGCAGACCCGCGACCACCATCTCTTGGCCGCCAGCGACCGTGCTAAGACCTGGCAACTCGCCTTGCACACAAGCAAAGCAAGTTTGCGCTTGTGGAAAACAGAGTGTTCTGTTCAGCACAGCCCCGCAGCTGTCTGGTGGAGATACTCGCGTTGGTAAATGTAGTGTGCGCGGCCAGCCCGAATTGGCCTGCACGAAGCTCGTCATCTAATCCATGAGAATGCGCCGGAAAGCGTCGGCCGTGACGGTGCCAACCAGCAATTCGACCGTACTCGTTTGGCTGCCAGGAAGAAGGCCGACGGAATTTCCCGACTACCTTCGGCAAACGGATGCAGAACTTCAGTGACTCGGAATAAAAGACGGAACTCGATGTATGAAGCTAATCCAGGAGGCTACACAATGAAGATTCTAGTGACAGGCGGAACCGGCCGCGTTGGGTCGGAAGTTGTGAAGGAGCTACAGAAGCGCAAAGCGGACGTTCGCCTTCTCGTACGAAAGAGCGACGCCCCTACTTCGGCGGGTGTTGAGTCCGCCATCGGCGATCTGCTCGATCCAGTCTCCGTCGCGAAGGCAATGGACGGAGTGGATAAGCTTTATCTGCTGAACGCAGTCCTTCCAGATGAACTGACACAGGGACTCATCGCCTACGATCTGGCGAAGAAATTGAAGCTACGCCATGTCGTGTATCACTCCGTCTTCCGCGTTGAGCACTTCAAGGATGTTCCACACTTCGCCTCTAAGCTGGCGATAGAAAGTGCCCTGCGGGAGTTCGATGTCCCGTTCACGATTATCCGCCCAAACTACTTCATTCAGAACGACGCGACGTTGAAAGATGCGCTTACGAAGACTGGGATCTACCCCATGCCTCTCGGCCAGGTAGGCATCTCCGCAGTCGACATCCGGGATATTGCCGAGGCCGCCGCGATTGCGCTTACCTCCGACGGACATTTCGGCAAAACCTATAACC
>Ga0182018_10002749_pt1 | contig 16971 bp, 8 predicted proteins | sample 812P2MmetaG_FD_120490 | JGI IMG/M metagenome (GOLD analysis project Ga0182018, IMG submission 120490) | Permafrost microbial communities from Stordalen Mire, Sweden - 812P2M metaG | ecosystem: Environmental > Terrestrial > Soil > Wetlands > Permafrost | place: Sweden: Stordalen | collected... | reverse complement strand
GACTTGTGCCTGCCGATCCCTTGGTCTTCGAGTTGGCCGGCACTCCGGACTATGTGACGCCGGGTCAGCGGGCTGCAGTTCAGGCGGCCTTCTTGCTACCTCGGGGTTCAACGGCAATCATCGGCCTGCCTACCGGCGGAGGGAAAACTCTCGCATTCCAATTGCCGGCCCTGGCGGGCTTGAGCCAGGGTGGTTTGACGCTTGTCGTCGTCCCGACGGTGGCACTGGCGAAAGACCAGGAGGACCGATTTCTTTCTTTGGCCAGATTACGGAATGCCGAAAACTCGCAAAGCTGGTGCCCTTTGGCCTATCACAGTGGTCTTGACGAGGATGCGAAGCGAAGAGTCCGGTCGGCTATTCGGGACGGAAGTGTTCCGATCGTCTTTGCTTCACCGGAGGCCATCATGGGACCGTTGCGCGGTCCGCTCTTCGATGCTGCGCGACAAGGAAGACTGAAACTGTTTGCAGTAGACGAAGCGCATGTGATTGCCCAGTGGGGGCAGGAATTCCGTCCTGAGTTCCAGAGCATTGCAGGACTTCGGGACGCTCTGCTGGACGCCTGTCCACCCACCGAGCAGTTCCGAACCCTTTTGCTCACGGCGACTCTTACTCCGGATTGCTTTGAGACGTTGCAATTCTTGTTCGGTAAAGGAAACTGCCAACTCATCTCGGAGTTGTCGCTCCGGCCCGAGCCAGGATTTCTGCTCTCTTCGGCTTCTCATGAGCCTGAACGGATAACCAGAATCATGGAAGGGATCAGGTATCTTCCGCGACCTCTTATCCTCTATACCACTCTTCGAGGTCCGGCGGAGGAGTGGTATTACCGACTGCATCGCGCGGGGTTTCGACGGTTACGGATGGTGCGGGGTGGAGATCTCTCCGACGAAGAGGGCGAAGCGATACTGCGGGACTGGCGGTGCGGCGCGATCGACATCATCGTTGCGACATCGGCATTCGGTCTTGGAATGGACCAGGCGGAGGTCAGGTCCGTCATCCACGCATGTCTTCCAGAAACGATTGATCGCTACTACCAGGAAGTGGGCAGGGGTGGGCGCGACGGAAACGCAGCAGCGGCTCTTCTCGTCAGCACTCCGGACGATGAATCAACCGCAAAGGGGCTTGCGCACCAACAGATCATTAGCATCGACCGCGGATTCGAACGCTGGGAAGCGATGTGGGTTCCCCGAGAGCCTATTGGGAACGGCTCAAGTGTGGTTTCGCTGGATGCTCGTCCGGCGAATATCTCAGATACCAGCCCCCGGAACGTCTCGTGGAACCTGCGTACCCTTGTCCTGATGGCCCGAACGGGGTTGATCACCATCGTGCCTCACCTTCCGCCGCTCATGGAGCTCGAGGAAAATGAAGATCTTGCCCAGTTCGAGTCGCGGCGCAAGGAGATCTTGAAGAAGTTCTCCAAGGAGGTGGCCGTTCGCATTCTGGATTCGCACCACTCGGACAGAGTTCACTGGGACAAAGTGGTGGCGCAAACAAGGGCGACTATTCGCAAAGGAGACGAGCGCGCACTTGCACTGGTCCAGGAACTTTGCGATCTGAAACGGCCACTTAACGAGATCTTCAGAGAAACGTATACCCTCTCCGACCCCCCAGTTCACCTGCCGCGCATGATGGGCAGTTGTCCGATCACACGCCGGAATGGCACTGTTAGCTTCGTCGCGGCCGATCCCGAACTCACGCTGCTTGCAAAGACGGCTCTAACGTTTTCGGCCCCCTTGGAACGAGCGCTTTCTCCCTGTTTGGACGAAGGGGGGCGTTACTGGGTGGCTTACGACGGCATACCGAGCGATCCCAGAGAGTTTCGGAGGTGGCATGAGAACTTCATAAGCCTGCTTCGTTATGCGGTTGCCGGTGGAATTGTGGAGTTGTCAGTTCCGGAAGGAACCCTGTCCCCCAAAGAGTGGTCGCAGCTTATAATGCGGTCTGCAAACAGTTTCATCATTCGGGCCTCGCAGAGCGAAGAGGGTTCTCGGGCAGCGTGGCAAGTTCCGCGATTGACCCTGCTTGGAGCGCAACCGTTGACTACCGGAATCGTTGAGCAAGCGATGATCGTTCATCGTCCGTACCACATCATCGTCGTTCCTCGTTCTCAATCGGATCCGCTAGCGCCCCACCGCCGACTTCTCGACGTTCGCCGCCATCTCTCGATTGAAGACATCCTCGCGAGGCTTCAGGTATGAGCATTCTCAACCGCCCCTCCGATGGCCTGCTGAGTGTTTTGATCGCCTTACGATCGGGACTACTGGCGTACGGACCCAAACCCGAGGCAGAACTGCTCGATCTGGTCGCACCGCCGTCCGTAGTTGGCGATGGGAAACAGGACATGGCGAAAATGACGCTCAGGAGGTGGAAGCAATTAGGTTTTTTCCAAGAGACAGAAGATGCTGTTGGCCTGAGCCCACTGATTGCATCGATTGCCGCCGATGACAAGGAAGGATTACGAGCCGCAATTCTGCGCCTGGTTCTTGTGCCCGAGAATAATCCGAGCCTCCAAGATAGTGATGGCGAGGACAACGATAAATCGTTGGCATCCGATTGCACGCGCGCACTTGCTTGGGTGCTTTCGCAAGACCCGTATTCTTTTCCATTGAGTTACCCTGGCGTGGAACTGCTTCAGAGCCGGCAGGAGGTCTCTCCGAGGGTCTTCGCCAACGATACGCGCTGGCCGGCCCTGGCCGAGTGGGCTGTTTTTCTTGGAGCTGGATTCACTTCTACGCGTTTCGGCCTGACACTTTGCCCGGCGTTTGCTGTGCGAACCTTTCTTGATGAGGTGTTTGAAGATTCAACCGAGTTGTCGCAGGCAGATTTTTTTCTCCGGCTGGCGGGCGCACTTCCCGTAGTGGATGGAGGCCAATACCGCGCAATCGTTGAGGCGCAGACTGCGAAACCCTGGCGGAAGCAGTTGCCTTCGGAGGTCTCGCCCGCCCTCTCCGCGGCGCTTGAGGCTCTCGAAGCCGCGGGAACGCTCCGTCTTGAAATGCGTTCCGATGCTCCGACGCGCATGCTACTCGGACGAGCGGGCGCGGAAGCGCATCGGATCACCCACATTATTCGGACGAGGGCGGCCTGATGCCTAATCGAGATCTATTGCTCTATTGGCCTCGTCAGGAAGATGTCGATGCATGCGTCAAGACCGATGCCGAGGCTTCGAGCGAAGCCGTTGCACTCGCGGTTCATCAGCCGATGCGATTTAATCGCCGTCTCATTGGAGGCGATGCGGGTTCACTCAGCTCATGCGACGAGTACGAGTTGCTTCGCGTTTTTACCCAAAAGAATTTGCCAGATGGCCGCGTCATCGTTCCAATCGTAGGCAGTTCTGGAATCGGTAAGTCCCACGTCGTGCGGTGGCTGGACACGCAACTCCGCCACATGGAAGGCAAGGATCGGCGAGTTGTTATCCGGATCCCGAAAGGGACCAGCTTGAAGGGCGTTCTTGGCATCCTGCTTAAAGATCTCCAGGGCTCCGAGTACGATCAATACCGGCAGGAGTTGCTCCGCGCCCAGGCAGAGCTTGATGTAAAAGAAAGCGCAGGGCTTCTGTGCGAAATGCTGGCGCACACGATTGGAGAATTTGGAGAAGAGGCAAAGCAGAAACTGCTACAGAACCCTGCGGACAAGGATGCGCAGGAGCGAAGCGCGTTCTGTCGCGCCGACATGCTTCCAACCCTGTTGCGGAACCAACTCCTCCGCGACCAGCACTTTGTCCGGAATCTCAATGGCGGCGATGGCGTCATCACACGTCTGGTCGAACAGCTTACGGAAGGAAGAGTCGCCGGAGCAGTGGACGACCGCCAGCATCAGTTCACCCCAGAGGATCTGGTTTTCTCCGATCGGATCGAACGCGAAGGTCTCGGCCGCGCAGAAGTTCGCGCGCTTTCCCAACTTGACCGAGAGGACTACAGAGTCCCCGCCACACGCATTCTCAATGCAGCGCTTGACGAAGCGAAACAACGACTCCTGCGGCTCGATCCAACCGTCTCGGACCTCTTTAACGCCGTTCGCGAGCAGTTGCTGCGGGAGCAGAAGGAACTCGTCCTCCTTATCGAGGACTTCGCGGTACTGTCGGGCATCCAGAAACAACTGCTGCAGGTGGTCATCAAGGAAGCATTCCGAGACGGACGTCAGGTGCTGTGCACGATGCGAACGGCGCTTGCCTACACAACCGGTTATATGGATACGGCGACGGTACTCACCAGAGCCAACGTTGAGTACAAAATCCCGGATGAGCCAGGGAGCGAGGAGGAGATACTCGCGCATATTGAACGGCTTGTCGGCGCCTATTTGAATGCGGCGCGACTTGGCCAGAGTACGCTTGAAAGGGCCTGGAAGAACGCGGATTGGTCCGAGAAATGGATTCCGTGCTTTGAAGCGTCAGTGGAACATGATGCTCGTGCCACGCTTGATGAGTTCGGCTCCTCGGAGGACAAGTACGATCTGTTTCCTTTTGACGCTCAAGCAATCCGGGAACTCAGCCGGGGTGGCTGCCTTCAGAACGGCCATCTAGTCTACAATCCAAGATTCGTCATTCAAAATGTCATCAATAAAGTGCTTGTCCAGAGAGACCTCTTCGAGCACGGGCAGTTTCCTCCCACAGGATTCGGCGCACAGGATCGACCGCTTCCTGCGAAGGTCGTTGAGGACGTCAAACGCCGGGTCCCCGTTGGAGAGTTGGATCGCTATCTGGGCTTCCTCGGATATTGGTGCGGATTTCCTTCCACCCTCAGCGAGATCGGCCCTATCGGACCGCGGGTCTTTCAAGCATTTGGCCTCGACAAAAATCGGCTTTCGCGCGGAGTTGACTTCTCCACCCACGTTGTCCCGCCGACACGGCCGGCCACTGAGACCCAATCTTCGCAAAAAGAGAGCGAGCGGCCTCGGAGTGATCTGGATCCGACCGAAGCAAAATGGGAAAACCTCCTAAATTCGTGGAGAGGCGGCCATATCCTTTCGCAAGTTGACGCCAATCAGCTCCGAAGATGGATTGCTGATTCGCTGAAGCTGTTCGTCGATTGGGACTGGGATCTCTATCGTCCCCTCAAAGACTTGGACGTGAGAGGCACGGACATTGACAGTTGGCGCGAGCACATTTACATCCCCGGAGCGGGTGGGAATGGTGGGCGAACCGCCGATGACCCGTTGACGATGGTCGCGATATGCGAGGACTCGGCTCTCCAGGATACGACGGCGAGCGCAAGCATCCAATCCGCCCTAATGGCGATCATCCGGTTTCACGCGGTTCGCAAGGGCAGTTGGGACTATCCAGGCGCTGAGGCTGACATGCCTCGCTATGCTGCGTTCATCGGGGGTATTGCGGATCGCGCGCGCGCCTTTGTTCGTCGCCGATATTTCAAGTCGGACTGGGATCCGCTCCCGGCGCTCGTCCAGGGTCTGCTGACGGGAGCACGCGCCCTCGGCGTTGAGCATGCAACAAAGGATAAGAATCATGCCTCGCTGATGCAGGCACTCTTTGAGACGATTCCGAGCTCCACTCCGCCGGTAGCGCCGGTTTCCGGAACGGATGAAGATACGACAGGCTGGAGCGAGTTCACAGACGCTCTTAAGCGCTGCCGGCGAATTAGCGGAAAGGAATTGCGAGACCAACCATCCTGGCAAGGCCATCTTCTCGATTTAGTCGGCGCCCGGCAAGGGCAGGCGGACTTAGTACACGCGATCAATGTCCTGCGATTGAAACCGGCTCTTGAGCAGACGGTCAGTTCCTGGGAATTCAACGCGAGCCTACCAACTCAGGCCGGGGTGGCGAGTTATTCCACTTTCAGGACTGTGTATCAGGAAATCAAGAAACTAAGCACCGCGATCCCAAAGGCGCAGCAACGACTGCGCGAGTGGCACGGAGAGATCCAAACGTGGATCGGCAGCGATTTCGAGAAAGACAATCTCTACCGCGAACTGAAGGAGACCATAGAGGGTGCACGGGACTCGGGTGTCGCGAAAGGTCTTGATTCAAAGGGATTGCTTGCGTTGCTGGACGAGTTTCGGACCGCCAGAGTCGCGCCCGCCCTGCAGGATGCCGCCAAGTTGGACACCGGCGCGCCACGCGGACTTGTCCTCACCATACTCGGCCGCGATCACCAGAGCGCGGTTCGCATCTGCCAGCAACTTCATACCCGGCTTGATACGTTTCTCGGGGCGATCGAAGGAGAACTGGCGAATGAATCGCTCAAGTACGGCGAAGATCCCATCAAGGAAGCTGTGAACTCGCTCACCGCGGAAGCTAAAGCACTCGATCAGGTGCTGGAAAGTGTGGGAGCGCTATGACTCTGCTCGAGCACTGCCGCACGGTGCGCTCCCAGATCGAGAGCAGAAACGCTCTGCGCGTTGCCCACAAAGAGGCCGAAGCGTTTCGGAACCGCGCCGAAGAACTGAAGCAAGCGCGCGATCAAATTGCCGCTGAATTGGAGCGGCTCATCGTCCTACGAGACAAGGGAGTGGCTGTCGTAAAGCCGCCGATACCTTCAACGGCTAGGGAAAATCTCAGTGAATTCTCGAATCGTCTTGCGACCGATACCCCGGATACCGGAAAGGAATTCGGCCGCCTCAAACGCGCCGTCGACAAGGTCGCGAAAGAGGTTACCAATGCGAAGAGCAAGGCGCTCGAGTCGGTTAGCCGCGACTTGCCGGCGATCGAGGAGAGTTTTCTCAGACAGGTTGAACAGATTCCCGGTTATGTAGAGCAAGTAGCAAATATCCGCCAGCGGCGCGACGCCCTTCTCCGAAACCTGGATCTGCAGTCGATGAATGCCCAGAGCCTTGCGGATTTTCTCGACAAGCGAGACCAACTTCGAGACCTGGCTGACCATCTCAAACCGGACGAATTCCCGAAAGAGGTTCTCGAATTCTTCAGGGCGACGCGACAGGGTGGCGCCACTCTTGAAAAATTCACATCTGTGGTGAGCGAATGGCTCGAACAGAGAGGGCAACTCAAGAACGTGCGAGTCACAATGATTCAACGCTGATCCGATAGATGGGGCAGGCATGACCGCCGAAAGTTGCGCAGCAGAGTTTCTGGGACAACTCGAACGGGAAGAGATGAGCGTTCTCACCTGGGGACTCACCGACGGCTTTTTTTCAGAAAACGAGCTTGAAGATAGAGCCGAGCAGTTTCTTGCTCGATGTCAAGCGCCCGGCATCTCGGTTCCCTTCGACTCTCCCTGGGAACTCGTGGAGGCCCTGCTTGAGCGTCAACTGGTATGGAAGTTGCCGGAGACCCAGAGGTACCGGACGCGGATGGCCGAGACACTGCGGCTTTTTGCGCGGCTTCGGCAGATCTTTCCCGACCCGCAGAACGTTGCTTGGAGAAAAGCACCCAATCTGGTCGCGGATTATCGTCTTATCGTTCGTCCACGCCTGTACCCGATGCGCGGCGTCCTACCCTCTCAATTGCTGGAGGAACTGAGAAGTCAAACCTCTCTATCCGAACTTGAGGAGAGCGTCATTCGCGCACTCCTCCGCGTCGGTACCCCGGAAGAGAGACATTTGGCCCGTTTCCAGGTGAGAGCGACTGATCGCATTCTTCGCATGGCGGGCCAGGACGGAACGTATGGAACGGTAGTTTCTGCTGGAACGGGGAGCGGCAAAACTCTAGCCTTTTACCTGCCGGCTTATACGGCTACGGCAGGCCGCCTGTCCGGAGAATACTGGACCAAGTGTCTCGCGCTTTACCCAAGAAATGAGTTACTCAAGGACCAACTGCGAGAGGCTCTTGAAAATGCCAGGCGGATTTCTGCGACACTCGTTGCTCACGGAAAGCGGAAGTTGGTTGTTGCCGCGTTGTATGGAGACGTTCCATATGCCGGAAGAAACATTCTGGCGGGAAAATTCGATTCCTGGCGTCAGCTGAACATTGATGGCAGGAAGGCGTTTGAATGCCCCTTCGTGCGATGCCCGAAATGCGGCCAATCGATGGCATGGCTAGAGAGCGATATCCAGAAGAATGTTGAGCGCCTGGTTTGCACCGAATCCCAGTGCAGTGAACGAGTAGAGCCTGATGAAATTCGCCTAACGCGCGAGCGGATGCTGGCCGAACCTGCCGATGTTCTCTTTACATCTACAGAAATGCTGAACCAGAGATTGTCCTCGGCGCGCTATTCTCGCCTGTTTGGCGTCGGCGTCAGACCGGACCGCCGTCCGGAGTTTGTCCTCATCGACGAGGCGCATGCCTACGAAGGAATTCACGGTGCGCATGTTGCTCTGGTGTTGAGGCGATGGAGATATGCTGCTCAGGCTCATCCGCACTTTGTGGGACTCTCGGCGACATTGGCAGACGCTCCGCGGTTCTTTGCGGAGTTAGTGGGTATTGGACCAGGGAATGTGGCGGAGGTATGGCCGGAGCCGGAGGAATTGCGTGGCGAGGGCGCCGAGTACCTGCTCGCACTGAGAGGCGACCCCTCTTCCGGTACGAGCCTTCTTTCAACAACGATCCAGTCGCTTATGTTGCTTCGTCGCGTTCTCGCTTCTGTGCGCCGTGATCCGAACTTTGGAAGCCGGGTGTTCGCCTTCACGGACAATCTGGACGTGATCAACCGGCTTTATCACAACTTACTGGATGCCGAAGGATGGGACTCTTTTGGCCGGCCGAATCCGGGCCGGGCGTTGGGATCCCTTGCAAATCTCCGCAGCCCCACTCTTCCAAACGCTCGCGAACGATTCGAGATCGGCCAGAGTTGGGCAATCGTCGAGGACATTGGACATGTTCTCGCGCCGGGCGCTCGGGTCCGGGTCAGCCGGACAAGTTCGCAGGATGCCGGCGTCGATGCAAACGCCGGAATCGTCGTCGCAACATCGGCGCTTGAGGTGGGTCTCGACGACCCAGAGGTGGGCGCCGTCTTGCAGCACAAGGCGCCTCAGAGTCCGGCTGCCTTCCTTCAACGGAAGGGCCGTGCCGGAAGACGGCAGTCGATGAGGCCCTGGACGGTCGTTGTTCTCTCGGACTACGGGCGGGATCGAATGGCTTATCAAGCCTACGATCAGCTGTTTTCCCCACACCTTCCGGCCCGCCATTTGCCTCTTGGGAACAGGGCGGTCCTCAGAATGCAGGCGACATTCGCCCTTTTCGACTGGCTCGCGCTCCGGCTGCCCAGGACCGAGTGGGCCGATCCGTGGGTAGACTTCTCCCAACCGGCATCCGAGACTCCAAACCCGCATTATGCGCCTGATGCAGCCAGACGTCAGAGCCTTTATGCCGGATACCTGCGCAGCCTGCTCGAAGAATCGACAGTTCGTGAAGAGTTTGAACACTTCCTGCGCCGGTCCCTGGCCTGCAATGAGCAGGAGGCGACTGCAATTCTTTGGGAGCCCCCGCGGGCTCTGTTGACCGAGGCAGTGCCGACGCTGCTGAGACGGTTGGAACGAGGATGGCGCAAGTCCGACGGCGCAGATCTTGAGCAACACAAATTTCGCGAACCGTTGCCTGAGTTCGTGCCGCGGGCCCTCTTCAGTGACCTACAACTTCCCGAGGTGACCGTCCGCATTCCCCGGCAAGGACAACTACCTCAAAGATTCGAATCGATGCCGGTGGCTCAGGCGATGCGAGAGTTTTCTCCGGGCCGTGTCTCTCGGCGATTCGGCGTTACGCATGGGCGGGAGCGCCATTGGATTCCGCCTGGCAATGGCTCTGACGTCGTGATCGACAGTTTCTGCCCTCCCGCCGACCGAGTTGATCTGGGCAAATCTCGCTATCTCAGCAGCGACGGCACCGAAGCGTCTGTACCTGTATTTCGGCCCTTCGCCATCGATGTCGCGCTGACTCCGCCAAGCGTTCAGCAGTCTTCAAACTCCTTCCTCGAATGGCACGCTGAGATTATTCCGACGGCCGCAGGCCAGGCGGTCGATATTCCGGACGGATCGCCCTGGCAGGAAATCCTCAAATCGATTCTCGTCCACTCGCACAATCTTGGCCTTCCGCTAGAGGTTCGCCGTTTCGCTGTTGGCGCGACTGCGTCGGTCGGACGGGGGACTGGACCTCAGGTTGTAAGCGACCTGAGATTTGTCTGGAATTCTCAAGAGGAGGCGACAGAACCTGCCGGCATCGGATTCGTTGGAGATGTAGATGGTATCCAGGTGATCTTCCAATATCCTGGAAAACTCCATCAACTATGCAAGCGCGACGATCGACTGCTCCGCGGCCTTAGGACGGCGCGGTTTCGAGATCTGGTTCGAACCACACCGGCACTGAATGGCCTGGCAAATGATTTTCAGCGCGAATGGCTTGCCCAGGTCTATGTTTCCACGGTGTCCGCAACAGCTTTGCTTGAATCGATGAGCATCGAACAGGCCGCGGATGCGGTGCACCAGGGAACATCCAAGACAACCACCAAGGAAGTCCTCGAGACCATTCTGCAGTGGAGCGACGATGATTCCGATTCCGATGGCAATGTTCAGTGCGCGGATGATGCCGCTCCGCGGCGCCTGAAGGAACTCTCCGATCTGCTCGACCATACAAGCTCGAAAGAAGCGCTTCATCACGCGATCGGTGCACTTTGGCACGACATCGACGAGGATTGGGAGTTCTGGCTGCGAGCCCGGTTCAAGTCAGGTCTTGGCGCGGCATTCATTGACGCAACGCAGACCCTCTGTCCTCGCATGGATTCCGGGACGCTCTTACTTGATCTTCGCGCACGGACAGAAGATAGCGAAAGTCATCGACGAGCCGATTCTCCCGATACCGACGAGATTTGGATTACCGAGTCGACTATCGGAGGGATGGGTTTCGTTGAAGAATTCCTGAAAGGATACCTCGATGATCCGCGCAGGTACTTCCGTCTGTTCGAAGCAGCGCTTGCTCCATCCGATCTCGAGTTCGCATCGGAGGAGCTTGGACGCGTGCTTGAGATGGTCACATCCGGACGCACGGAATGCCAGCCTCTGAGTCTGGCGTTTGATTCGGCTCGCGAATCCAGTTCCCACGCGGATACAACGATCGCGCTCAGGACCATCCGCAATGAACTTGCCCACAACGGGGTCCAGCCGACACCGACTCTGATGATCTCGTTGAATACGCGCATTCTTCAGCCGGGAAGCAATGCGGAGACCGACCGGTTTCTGGCCCGGTCCCTTGATGAATGGAAGGACGCCGAGCGGCGCCTTGGAGTCGACATCGATACGCGCGTCTTTGCCTTTGTGAAGAGTTTCGATTCTTCTCTCGAGGAAGCTCTCAATCTGAACCTGGACGCCAATCCCAATGACGCGAGAGTGTGGCGGTACGGGGTCCTGAACGGGATGTTTTGGCCGCGCGGAGCGCAGATTCGGGGCGAATCCCTTCGAGCATGGAACCCCTATGAGCGGCTTCCCGACTGCGACCGGTTGATGCTCCTCACGGCGCTCACGCGTGTGACACGAGAGGTCCTGGTTTCCACCGCGTCCTGGTTCGAAGAACTGGCCAATCATCTTGAACAATATGGGGCTGCGGAGTTGGTTGCCGAAGGTGGACAATCGAGAGCCCTGGCCGAGGCGCTGTTGCGCATAGGCGGACAACCGGTCGATTCCGGGGCACTGCTCGTACACGCGCGCGTTACCGGTATTCGGCGCGAAGGTGTTCGAATCATCGCCGAAATAGAGTTGCCGGAGGCCTTCCAATGAGCGCCCGCCGACAGTTTCTGCAAAGCGCAGCCGACTCGCGAAATTCCGTGCGTGAGCTTCTGCAAATTATCTTTACCGCCGAGTTGCTGTCGCCGAGTCGTTGCTTGTGGATTGTTTCGCCGTGGCTTCGGGATGTTCCGGTGCTCGACAACACAACTGGCTCGTTCCTTTCTCTGTGTCCAGATTTTCCTCGGACTGAGGTTCGTCTCAGCCTGGTGCTTCGGGAACTCGTACGTCACGGGTCGCAGTTGATCATTGCCACTCGCCCTGAGGCGGCCAATCGTCAAGTCTCTGACCAATTGCGATCGAGCCTTGACGACGGAGAAGTCGCTTATCTCGAGCGAGCGGAATTGCACGCGAAGGGAATCGTGGGGGACGGATTCTCCCTGAGCGGATCGATGAACCTTACTTTCAATGGAGTTGACCGGCTCACAGAGATGCTCGACTTTCAGACCGAGAGAGGGGCAGTCGAGCAATTGCGTCTTTCGTTTCAGCGGGAATATGGGGGACGGTTATGAGCTTCGAGACCGAATTCTTCGGGCCGGGGAACCGCCTCCGTTGGGAAGCCATTCAGGCGAATACGCTTTCCCCCGAAATCCGACAGAGACTTGGACCGTTCCTCGAAGACTTCGCAAGCAATCTGGAGGTCCTCGCACTTCCTTGCGTACGCGAGGACGGCCGAGTCCAATGGTACATCGTGTGCCGATCGCCGCGCGTAACAAGGGTGGCCCGCGACGAGGTACGCGCTTTTCTCGGACCTACGTACTCGGATTTTGAGGGGAAGCCAAAACCGCTCGATCCGAATGATCCAGTAGAGGCCGCAGTCCTGGCGGAATATGGCGAAAACGCATTCCGCATCGCCATCGGAAGCCGAGAGATTCTCGATGTGGCGCGCGAACGCCTGCGTCTGATGATCCAGATCCAGGGTGAAAGACCGACTCGATATGCAAAACGCATTCGCGCGGTAGGCAGAATCCTGCGCGATTTTGAGTATGCTCTCCTGGTCGCGGATGGGGTTACGGCAGAGGAATGCATCGAGGAGCTGCGCGCGGCAGGGAAACTGAGCGCCTCAAATCTGCTGTTCCTAGAGATCAGACGGCTCGCTACCTGCGGGAACTGGGACGCGATCCTTGCCCTCCCTGAACTCGACACACTTCTGGCAATTGCGCGGCCACGTCGGGTCACCGAAGCTCTAATTCGCGCCGTTTATAACTCGCGCCTGAGGGGCTTTGAAGAAGAGAACCAGCCAAAAGAAGCATTTTCGCGCTTTCGTACAGAGATCTTTGAGCGTTTTCGCGACCTCTACAAGACTCGTGCCAGCCTCGCGGGGTGGGAAGTCGACGCAAGCTTCCTTCTGGTTGCGGCTCAATCGCATGAAGGGCGACAGGGGGCCGTCAATCAAATCCTCGAGCGTTACCCCGGAGGCTCCACTCAGCGCACCTATCTGGAGGCGATTGCCGGCCAGATTACAACCACGGAGCAGGCACCGCATTCAGCACTGCTTGCAACCGCCCGAGCGGCATTCTCTGAAGCCGACATCGATCGTGCATTCGAACTATCAATCAAGTTGCCGCCGTCGTTTGACCGCTCTGCATTGCTGCTTCGTTGCGCAAGAGATATGGGCACTCTCGCCACGGCAGAAGCTGCAATTGCGTCTCTCGAAACGCTCTCGGAGAAGGACCAAAAGCGGGTCGATCAGCATGTTGTTCTGGGCAAAATTCGTGACGACCTCGCGCAGCTCAGTGCAAATGATTCTGCCGGGTCGCCGGAATCGGCCATCGCCGCAGAAATCCCGAGGGACTGGATTGCATGGCTGAGACGTCTTACAGTTCCTGAGCCATGGAAGGCAGCCGTTTCCGTCGCTGAGACCGCAGCGCGGGAATGGGCTCTCGAAGGCCTTCTTGAAAATCCTTCTGATGTTCAGGAGATCGCCGATTTGCTTCTCGCGCCGCGGCCGGAATGGGGGCAGTTGGCGCTCCAGGATGCGCTTCCATTTTTCCTTGAGTTTTGTGAACGCTCAGAGAGCGACACGAGGCTAAGAGCGGTCTATGAGAATCTGTTCCTGACAGTGGCACTCGATGCATTTGTGTCCATGCCGCAGGTCTTCGCGTTGCTCAGAATCACGTCCGCACGGCTTCAATTGGGAGTTTCAGCTCAGGACTATGTCGCGGTTATCCAGGGTTTGTCCTCGGCAATCCGAGCCGTTGAAAGCCCGGCTGTGGCAGAGAGCGCGCTTGACGCAATTGAGATGCTGATCGCTGCGCCTTGTCCCGACGTCCGAGAGCGGGAGCAGTTCTTCCTCAACGTAAACGGCGTGTTCCAGCGCTGGTTCACGAGGGTAGAGTCATCCCAATTTGCTCTTCTAAGAAGCCTTGGCGAAGAGATTGGGGTAAGCGGCGGCGTCTCCGATCAAGATCTGGGGACAGGCTCCGAGGATACAGGCGCAATATGGGCGTCGCTCAGCGGAAAGAAGATTGCCGTCTATTCTCTGCAGGAGTCAGCACTGCGCCGCGTTGTGAATGTGCTTCACTCACTTTGTCCCGACGTGCGTGTCGACACTTTTCACGACCACGTGGGAGGTTCCCCGTCGCTTCGGACCGCATCCGAAAGGGCTGATATTTTCATCCTCGCAATCGCGGCGGCGAAACACGCCGCTACTGGGTTCATCGAAGATCGGAGGCCGAAGGGGCTTGTCACGCTGTACGCCCGCGGTCAGGGCAGCGCAGGCATGCTACATGCACTAGCCCAACACCTCACAGTACGAGGGTAGCGTGTATCGACCAACCACGCGCTATGTTCGCTACAACTTCCGCCCATCGATTTACCGACTACAGTAGGTAAGTGCACCTAGATCCTTCGCGACTTTGTCGAGTGACGCGCTCACTTTTTGTGGTAACCACGCAATCAATGCCCGATGCTCGATGAGCGACCGCACACAAGTCTTTGCGCTTTGGTCACTCTTTCGCAATAAAGGATCGAGCTGAATCCGAAGAATCAGTTAGGGGCTCCAGCAGATGCGGGCCATTTCCTTGCAACCTGGCCACTCGCCAAGCTTTCATATCTTCTGCCGGATATGTTCGAACGAGGTCAATCGGCAGTTGCGAGGGTTCCGCCGGAGCCAGCCATCTCTCATAGTCCTTCGGTCCGATGATGAGCGGACAACGGTTGTGGAAAGGCTCCAGAACTTCATTCGGGTCCGTCGTTATGATGCTGAAGCTTTCGACAACATTCTCACTCTTCTTTTCGCCTGGGCCTTTCCATTTATCCCATATACCCCCGAAGGCGAACAGGCCATCATCCGCAAGCGAAACTGCCCATGGCTTGCTGAGCTTCTTCTTTTCCTCCTCCTTGGTCAGAGGCTCCCATTCGAAGAAGAAGTTGGCTGGGATGAGACAACGACGGTGCTTCCATGGTTCTCGCCAGGCTCCGCTGCTTTCTAGCTTGTCGGAGCGCGCATTTATGGAACTAAAATTCGCCTTTGGCGTCTTCGACCAGTAAGGGAGGAGGCCCCACTTCGTGAGTGCGAGAACGCGTTCACCCGTGTCACGGTCGAGCCGCACGATCGGCTGAATGTTTTCCGGGGAAATGTTATAGGAGGGCGCGAGGCGGGTGCTGTTGATCTCGTAATACTCGCCGTTGAACACATCGGTGTTGTGGGTATGGAACCACTCTGCGATCCGCTGCTTGTCTGCTCTCCGGCCGTAACGTCCGCACATGAACCGAGGCTACCACCTTACTGTCGGCCCACTCGATCCAAGATCATTCGCGCCAGGTTCACGCTGTCGGACACCACGGCGGTGAGGCGAGGAGATGGACGGCTTATGTCCGGGTCCCGCGCCAGACGAACGGCCGCAATAATCGCGGCGGCAATGATCAGAGTCGACTTCATTCGCGTCTGCTCCTGCATTTGCTCCGCCCAGGCCACCCGCTCGCGCGCAATGGCTCGCTTCATCTCGCCCATCAGTGCACCGCGGTTCGCACCGGTTTGGGACCAAGTCTGTACGAGAGATTGCCTTGGAAAATCTCGGATGGAAGGTAGTTTCTCTTCCCTCCGCACAGCGGACACTGCGCGGCAATCCACGAATCCGGCATGGTGCCTATCGGAGCCGGGATGTTCTCACCGCACTTCTTGCAGCGGATCGTGAAGTCGCAGTGCCGAGTTTGCGGAAGGTTGAACACGAGTGCCAGTATAAGAGAACAAAAGGCGAAACTGCAATGTGGATTTCTCCGGAACTGAGCCCAGGAAAATCGTTGAGATGTGTAGAGACGGACGTAATCTTATCCATTTCAGTGGTTTATGGCGGGGCATGTTGATTCGCAAGCGGGGATATGGCACTATAGAGGCCAAAGTGATCGGGCGCTATGCGAATCGCCTCCCCCACCGTTCGCATTGCTATCGGTTTGCTGCTTGCCGTCCTTCTGAGTGTTGTCGGGTATGAAGTATTCCGGCAGTCGAGTTTCTACGCTCCAGAAGCGCTGCTGAAGCAAGCCGATGAGATGTCGTGGCTGAACAGCTGGATTGAAGCAGAACCTCTTTACCGCCAAGCCGAGCAGGAATTCATTCGGAGGCATCAGCTCTCAAAGGCCCTCTACGCGCGTGTCAGTCAGATGCCGGCGCACAGCGAATCCTCCACTTCGATCCCAAGCCAAATTGCTCTGCTTCTACAGGATCTGGATCTTCCGGAAGCGAAGGATCCTGAAACACGTCTTCGCATCCTGACCATTCTTGGGATGTTCGAAGTGAACTACGACTCTGGAATGGCGCGCCAGACCTGGACGGAAGTAGAGGCACTCGCGGACCGACAGCATCACTACCTGTTGTCTGCGCGCGCGATGGGAGAACAGGGTGTCGCAGCGTTCCTGCTTGGCGACCTCGCGACCGCGAAAAAGAATGTAGTTAGAGCGTGGACGGTCGCCAAAGTCGCCGATCCAGGCGCACACATTCGATATGCGAGCCTGTACGGCGCGGGCCTGGTGGAAATGCATAAGTACCAAGAGGCTCTCGGACCCCTGGACGAAGCGATCAAGGTTGCCGGGAAGACTCGCGGGGCCGCGTACCCGACGATCGCAGTCAACGCAAAGATTGATGCACTGAGCGGCCTCGGAGAAAACAAAGAAGCACTGGCGCTAGCCGCAGAGGAGCTGCGCAGAGTCTCCGTCTACCATCTTGCTGGACATCTTTACGAGCTCTACCAGCAGAGAGCCCGCGTATACGAGCGGATGGGACAATGGGATCAAGCGGTATCTGACTACGCCCTGTCCGCCCAATATGCGAGGCAGCTTTCGTATTGGCGCGGCCTGACCCAGGTCGATGGCTTGCTCGCAAAGGCTTATATCCATCAAAAGGAATTGCAGCCGGCG
>Ga0182018_10002748_pt1 | contig 16972 bp, 11 predicted proteins | sample 812P2MmetaG_FD_120490 | JGI IMG/M metagenome (GOLD analysis project Ga0182018, IMG submission 120490) | Permafrost microbial communities from Stordalen Mire, Sweden - 812P2M metaG | ecosystem: Environmental > Terrestrial > Soil > Wetlands > Permafrost | place: Sweden: Stordalen | collected... | reverse complement strand
GGATCCACCGGACCCGTCCAACCGCGATCGCTGTAAGCATAGTACTCGGCCAGCGTCAGTTGGCAGCCGCTGCGCTCCACCAGCGCTTGGATCCGGCGCAGGTCGTATTGGACGAACCAGCCATGGTCTTCCAGGCGGCCGAAAGGCACGGTCACCAGCAGACGCCCTCCGGGCCGCAAAAGAGCAGCCAGGCCGGCGGCCGCTTCCAGGTCGCCGAATTCCCTCGCCGGCTGTTCACGGACGCCATAGATGGAATTGTCGCGGCCGATGTGCTCGATCACGGAGACCGCGAAGATCAGATCGAAAGCGCCCCGCCGGAAAGGAAGCGCCAGCGCGTCGCCGGCGACGCCGGCAATGCGGGATTGCGGAGCCGCGGCCAGGTCCAACCCCACCAGGAAGGGAATCTTCAGCGCGTCGCGCGCCTGCAGAAAGCGGGGCTCGGCATTGGCATAACCAATATCCAGCACCCTTGGTTCTCCCCGAAACCGCGCAAGGAGCCAGGGGATCTCGATACAGCGCTCCGAATCGTCTAATCCGTAGAGCAGTGTATCTATCGAGAAAGCGCGGGTGCCCGGCCGGTTCAGAACGTATTGGCGGCCGGTAGCGGTGCAATCGAACACCAGCGAGCCGTCCGGCCCTCTTTCGGCTTCCAGCACCAGCGGCGTGTAGCCACGGTCCGACGCCCAGAAGCGGCGCTCCACGACTGGCTCAATCCGCAGGCGGTATCGCCCCGGCGGTAACGGAACGGTCAACGGCAGCACCGCAAGTCTGCCTTCAGGGCCGCGGCAGGGGACGGCGCGTGGGCCATCGAAGAGAATTACGCGGCCGTCCGCGGGGTCGAGAACATGAGAGGAGAGATGGAGTCCGGTACCCTCGGCCTCCCGGCGGAGCGCCGCATCGGGGACCCACGAGAGGATGGCTTCGATCCGGCCTGTGACCTCGCGCACGGCAAGCAGCCGGAGGTCTTCGCCGCTCGCGCCTTCGACGGCCCCACCGGATGCAGAGTCGCCGGACATCAGTGCCGCTGCCGCGAGTTTTCCAGGTTAGCTTGCATAGAACGGCGAACCCACTTTCCGGAGCCGGAAGCCGGCGCCATTCGTCGCGATCCCGGAACAACTACTTTCGGGAACGCCAGACGAAGCCCAATACCAGGAATCCCGTGCTCATTAAGCCGAAAGTGCCGGGTTCCGGGACGTCGGGATCGTCAACCACAATGCTGGTCGCATAGGCGTCGTCCACGCCCGTGTCGCCGCTCGAGCCGTTCCCGTTGGCAAATGTCACATCGTACAAAACGAATTCGATCGAAGGAGTGCCCGGTAGCGTGAAAGTATCGATCCAGGGCGTCCCGCCAGCCTGGGAAGCTTCCGTTCCCACGGCGGTACCGCCTTCCAGCGTGGCCAAGTCCGAACTGGTCCCCGCGTACACGCTGAAGCCGATGGATCTTCCGGGGTTGCGACTCCCGAAATAGTGATGCTGTCGACGGGATAAACGCCCCCGAGATCAATCAGCAGGGTAGGGTCCTGCGTTCCGCCGGGCGCGACCCATTCGGTGCCCGGATCTCCGTCGATCGGGTTCGATGGCAAGTACTGAGTTCCCGCGGGATAATAATAGATCAAGTAGCAAAGATCGGGATAATTCGGAAGCACGATCGTGCCGCCGCAGGTTGCCGTCGCACCCATCGAAGTGAGGGCAATGTTGCCCGCATAGGTTGGGATTGCCAAGGCAAGAACTGCGACTAACGCGGCTACGGAAAAACGCATTCCTTTTTCCTCTATTCGCCTACCCCATCAGTATACGATCGTTCGGCTGAATTCAAAGAGATCCGCACCGCTGGCAAAGTACTGGAAGTACTGGTTTAGCGAGACTTGGCAACGAAGGGGGCGGAAGTGGAAGTGGTAATGAAAAGGGCATACTCGAATGGCTCTTCGGAAGAGACTTTCGTGGTTGACAAGCTGCGTTTGCCGCGATTTCATAGGGCCGGCAGGCATAGGCGGGCATGATAAGGTTGCTGTGACGTCCGGATGTACACTGGAAAGTCGCCTCGATACATCAGGGAAAGCCCGTGGCAACTGGGTCAACCGGCGCTGGCCGAGAGAGACGACCAGTAAGCCAGGCGCTTGGCATACTGGTGAAAGGCCGCGGGCGTGGCTGCCGACCTGGCGCCCGTAGAAGATCAAAGCCAAAAGGCCGGCACCCCTGGCAAAGAGGCGGAGGATAATGGCTGAATCACAGAGGGCAGAAGGTGCACTATGAGTGACGGCTTTACGGTGGAAGCGATTGTCGCCCAAATCCGAAGCAGAATCGCCGGCGAAAAGGCACGAGAATCGAGCCCTTCCCGCTTACCGGCGGGCGAAGGGCCGTCCTGGGACGGCATGCGCTGTCGTCGGCGCATGGAAGAGGATACCGCACGTTTTGCGGACCTCGACTTGCGGCTCGAAAATGCCGCACGAAGGATAGGCGAGCAGCCCTTTGCTCCGCCAACCTGGCGCGGGCGGGCTGGTGGGTGGATGGTCCAGGGACTTCGCCGGCTCCTGTGGTGGTATGGACTGCCCATCCAAGAATCCGTCGCGCAAATCGGTCTCCGAAACCGCGAGCAAGCCATCCGCCATCGATACCTGCGGGAAGACCTGTTGGCATTCGGCGAGAGTTTACAGACGGCTGTGAGCCGACTCGATGGCCTGGATCAGGCTCAGGGCGATTGCCGGACGCAGGCCGGGTTGTCGATGGAACGGGTTGAATCCGGATTCAACGACCTGCGGAAGAGCCAGGATAGCGCCGCCGAAGCTGCGGCACGCGGACTGCGGGAAATGCGGGAAGACTGGAGCCACCGGGAGGGTGGAACGGCACAACAAATCACAGCGCTGAATGACCAGATTCAGCAACTCAAAGCGGCTTATGGCGTCTCCGAGTCGCTGCGTGCGAACCTTGCGTTGCGGGTTGAAGGCCTGGAAGCACGGCAAGAATCGGAAGCGAAGGCGCGCGAGGCACTTGCCGGCAGCCTCGAGAAGCATGCCGGCAGGATCCACCGGTTCGACGAGGCACTGGGAAGTCTGGGGGAGAGGATTGGCGATGCCATCGGCAGGGCCGAGCGTCTGGAGCATACCACCAGTGCGCTGAACCTGCAGCTTCAGGCGGAGGCGCTCGCTCGGGAGGTTCTGGCTGGCGTGGTCAACGGCCAGGCCGACAGGCTCCAGCAGGTGGCAGGCGCCATGGAGCCTTTGGCCAGCTTGCCCGGCCACGTGGCCGATCTGGCGGCAACCCACGAAGAGCACACCGGCAGGATCCACCAATTCGACGAGGCACTGGGAAGTCTGGGGGATAGGATTGGCGATGCCATCGGCAGGGCCGAGCGCGTGGAGCATACCGCCAGTGCGCTGAACCTGCAGCTTCAGGCGGAGGCGCGAACACGGGAGGTTCTGGCCGGCGTGGTCAACGGCCAGGCCGACAAGCTCCAGCAGGTGGCAGGCGCCGTGGAGCCTTTGGCCGGCTTGCCCGGCCGCGTGTCCAGCCTGGCGGTAACCCACGAAAAGCAGCGGTCGGCGCTGCTGCTGCAGGAGAACCGGATCGGGAGGTTTCTCCGTGAGGTCCGCCACCAGCTTCCGGAGCCGCTGTCGAAGGCGCAAGTGCAGCAGTTCACGGAGGCGCCAGCGGATGCCCTCGACGCCCTTTACGCGGAGTTCGAAGACACGTTCCGGGGACCGCGCGAGCTGATCAAAGAGAGGCAAGAGGTCTATGTCCCCAGGCTGATACAGGCGCGGGCCGGATCGATCTCCGCCCCCGTGCTGGATCTGGGCTGCGGCCGGGGCGAGTGGCTCGAGTTGCTGGCGGACCGTAATCTGGTGGCCAGCGGCGTGGACTCCAATCCGGGCATGATCGAACGGTGCCGGGCCTTGGGCATCCATGCGACCCTGGGGGAGGCGCTGACGCATCTCCGCGGTCTGCCGGATCGCAGCGTGGGAGCGGTTACGTCGTTCCACATGGTGGAACACTTGCCTTTCGAGACGGTCATCGCGCTTCTCGACGAGGCCTTGAGAGTGTTGAGGACCGGGGGAGTGCTGATCCTCGAAACCCCCAATCCGCAGAACGTCCTGGTGGGATCGCAGACATTCTGGATCGACCCGACCCACCTCAAGCCAATTCCAAGCCAGACACTGCGTTTTTTTGTCGAAGCCCGGGGCTTCTGCGAGGCGGAGGTTTGGAATCTGCAACCCTATCCGGAAGCGATCCGGCTCCCGGAAGACGCGGCTGGAATGGGAGCCAGGTTCAACGACTACTTTTACGGACCGCAGGATTACGGGATCATCGCGCGCCGGCCATAGCGGGGCTGCGTGGCGGCGTATCCGGTTTGAAGAACCGGCGCGCATTCTCACCCAGAGCCGCCGTGGTGGCGGGATTCCGGACGAGGTAGATCACACAGGCAATGGCTTCCTCCAGGTCCCGATAAAAAAGGCCGCAGTTGCCTTCGATGCAAGCCTGCGTGAGAACCTGGGACTGCTCAGGCACCAGCAGCGGAATGCCACACCGCAGCGCGATCCGGATATCCGGCAGCCCGGCGGCGGCATCCAGCACCCAATAAACCGCCGCGCGCCGGAGCTGGTCCTCGGCGAGCCAATCGCTCATCACGAATTGCAGTTTCAGACCGGGACAGCTCGCTGCGATTTGCGGCACGGCCTTGGTGCACAACTCACCCACGTTCCGCCCGAAGCAGGCAATCAGCCAGTCGCGGCCCGGCAAGGGTGTCATGCCGGGCTTCCAATCTGTTCGTACAGGTCTACAATGAGCTTCACCTGGTTGGAAAACGTGTTCCCGCCGATCGACCGAAATCCCCGCTCGCCCAATGCGGATATGCTTTCAGGAGCGTCCAGGAAGCGGCTCATGGCTCGGGCGAGATCCGCCGGCGAACGCGGTTCCACCAGATACCCCGTATTTCCATCACGGACCAGCTCGGGATTTCCGCCGAGCCGCGTGGCAATTACCGGAGTGCGGCAGGCCATCGCCTCGGTAATCGACACAGGTTGATTCTCCGGCCATATGGAAGGGAGGATTAGGACGTCCGTTTCCCGAAACACGGCTTCTATTTCCGAGTGCTTCACTTTGCCCCAAAATCTCACCAGTCCGGAAAGGCCGCGCTCTTGAACCTGCCGTTCCAACGCGGGCCGCAAATGCCCGTCTCCCACGATATTGACCCGGAACGAGCCCCGCTCTTTCAGCAGGGTCACGGCATCGAGAAGGGTCCCGACTCCCTTGTGTTCTCCCAGATAGCCGATCAGAGTGAAGCGGACCAGTCCATTGGCGCGCGTCTTGACAATCCGTGAAAAGCGGTCCACGTCAACACCGTTCGAAATGACGTGCATTTTGTGCTTCGGAATGCCGGCGCGGATATAAGTATCGGCGAGAAACCGGCTGGGCGAAATGAAGGCGTCGATTTCGGCAAACTGCAGCGCCATGAAATCGTTTCGCATGCGAATGGGGAGCGCGCGTTGGTTGTCGACGAACTCGGTCTGGCACTCATGGCAACGGGAGAAGTCCTCGCAGATCCGGTTATCGGCATCGATCAACGTGTTCTTGAGACAGAAACCCCAGAAGTCATGGAGCGTCATCACCGTAGGTACGCCAAGGCGCTTGGCGGTGTGGACCACCCCTAGCGATAACCCGATCAGGTTGTGCAAATGGACGATGTCGGCGCGGCACTTGACGAGCAGGTCCTCGAATTGCCCGTCCACCGGGGGGTGAAAAAAGTTGACTAAGCGCGAGTCAAAATCGTCGCAGGACAGTTGCACCCGATAGACGGGAACACCCTCGAACATGTCATGGGTGACCGCATAGTGGGACAAGCCGGGTTCGGACCGGCCGGCGAAAACGACCGGCTGGTGGCCCATTTGCCGCAAAGTCCGCGCATGAGAGGCGACGATCAATTCGGCGCCGCCAACGAAATTGGGCGGATAGAGGTTCGAGCAGAAGAGGACGGTTTTGCCCATTAGGAACGATTCTATGCAATCCGGGACCTTTTTGCTGGGAAGCTCGACCCGTACGATTGCGTGTTGCCAAACCCAATGGGCAATTCGGGTAGCGACCTGCCTGGCGACGTGGCACTATGACAAGTCCGAAACGACCGCCCTCGTGGAGTACTGTAGGTCCTGTAACTTTTTCGCAGCTCCACGCAGCGAGGAGGGTGAAATGGCCCTTTACATGGAAAAAAAGGGTTGCAAAAAAGGCAAGCAGATGTAACACTCGCTGTAGGCGGGCGCTAAATGCCGGAGTCTGGGATTATGGAAGTAAACGTTCTAACATTCTGGATTCACCGGTTGGGCGCCGGACAAAATTCTTTGACACAGGCAGGGATACGATGAAGGCGTTTCTTCGAAATCTCATTCCGGCGATGGCGGTCGTGGCGATAGCTCTCATACCTTTCCCGGCGCATGCTAGCGCCATCAGCATGACGGCCACCTACTTCACGATCGCTTCAACCGACCCGGACATGAACCGCAGCCTGACAGGCGGCGCCTTCGGCGACGAAGTACTAAGCGGATTGGGACTGGACGGTCTGCCGGTCCTGAATCCGGCGTTAGAGCCCCTCCCACTCATCCTCCCGTCGGATCTGTCCGTGGATGGATCGGCGGGCGCTCTGGAGAGCGGCGAGCTCACTTGGTGGAGCCCAAGTCTGAACCCGGACATAACGGAGACGGGGAGCGGGATCATCACGCTGCCCTACACCTGCCCGGCTGGCTATACCACGATCCCGTCTTGCTACCCGCCAGACGGGAGTGGCACGAGTGACGGAGGGTCGTCGGGTTTCCAGGCGATAACGCTTTCCACCGTCCTGGACGTTCTTTCCCCGGAATCGATCAGCTTCACCTACAGTGCCGACGACGTCGCATTCATCTATCTGGACGGAAGCAACGTTTGCCAGCTCGGTGGTGTGCATAACGTCACTCCGGGCACTTGCACCGCCAGCTCCTTTGCGCTCACCCCGGGCGACCACACACTCGAAGTGTTTTATGCCGATACCGAGGTATCGAATGCGGCACTGACGTTCACCGCCACGATAAGCGCAGTACCTGAGCCGGCCTCGTTCGCGTTGGTCTGCATGGCCCTCGCCGGTTTTGTTGTCAGTCGCCGCCGCCGAGCCCGCTAAGCCGGATTGAACGCGGGTTTCAGCTTGTCGGGTTTCGTCGAAGGACGCTAAGCGGCGGGTCTGCGCTCATCGTAAGTGGTCCCGATTGTAGAGATAACTTCGGTTTCGACAGCTTCAGGTCTCGCACCCTGGCGTTACGCTTGCGCAATTCTGGTGGCGATGAGCGTGCTGCGTTGAACGTTTTGGCCACTGGGACAATGGTGTGCGCGGGATGGCCGAATGTCCACGATCGCAAAGCCGACATTTCTCAAGACTCGTTCATAGAGTCCCCGCGAATAATTCCACCAAGTGATATCATCCCGCGGATTCGTGAGGGGCAACAGCGGACGGGCAATCAGTTCATCGGTGTCGATGATCGGTGTAAATGCAATAATAATGGTCTTTTCGGTGACCCGCGCGATACTGCCGATCACGCTGATCTGGTCGTTCATGTGCTCCATGATCGCTCCGGCGATCGTGACCTCAACCGGCCCAGGCAGGGCGCGATCCAGGCGGAAAATATCTCCGTAAACCACTTTGTTCCGGGACTTGAAATGACGGTGAGCATACCAATAGCTATTCTTCAGCCTTTCCAGGCCACACTCTTTTTGCCTGTCCCACTCGTCGCGGTCCTGGAAATACAAGTTGGACGCGAATGGGAGATGAAACCTTTGAGTGACTGACACCATATCGAAGGAAATCACACGAGCTCCCCGGCGTTCCGCTTCGAAGGATAGATAGCCCGAGGCAGAACCGACGTCCAGCAAAGTCCGGCCGGCAACATCGAAGTTGCCGATGTACTGATCGAAATCGCCGAGATCCCACTCGCCTGGAATCACCCCATGGCCGGGAAGGTCCATGGTGGTATACCAATAGCACTCTTCAAAAGGAATTGGGCCATCCGGAGGTTGCACATACGGTTCCTGCATGGATCCTCCCTCCGGCGACTTGGACGTTGGAACGCGGGATCTCTTTGCCTGGAAATCCGCGGCCAGCGTACGGAACAAACTCTCGGCCGTACGGTTGACGGTCAGCGGGCCCTTTCGCGGGCTTGGCTGGAAATAGGCAACGGCCAGTCCTCCCCAGAGTTCTCCCTTGGCAGGTTCGTCATTGTCCACTGGCCTGCCAGGCACCAGGTCCAGCTCCACCCAGTGGCAGTAGGGAGAATCATGCCAGGCGCTTTCCAGCATGGCCTGACGGCACCCCGGGTTGAGGCAATCGTGCATGACGACGAACAGCGGCTTCACCGGCACGTATTGAAGGACCAGAGCGATGTCGCGCTTCAATCCATCCTGGGAATGATCGCCATCGATCAGGATGAAATCCACGGCTATTCGAGCCGCCGTAAGTTCCCGGAACAGCACCGGCAGAACCTCGGCCGAATCACCCGTCAGGAGGGTGACATTGGGCATGGGCCGCACCCGATCGGCCACGTCCGGATCGATATCGATAGAAAACACCATATCCGAGAATTGCGCGATCAGCGAGAGACTTCCCCCATGGAAAGTGCCGATCTCGACGCTGCAGTGCGGCTTGTGTCTGGCAAGCAGGGCGAGCAGCGCCAGCCGTTCTCCATCGTGCATCTGCCAGCGATCCAGGATGCAGGACGGATACAGCAGATCTGTCCAGGGCACGGGACGGTCTTGTGCCTGAACATTCTGGGGCGGCGCGGCGGGGCGAACCGGCGGAGGCGACGCGGAAAGAACGCCCATGAATTCCTCCCCATAACTATCCCAAGTCTTCAGCTTTCGGGCTACCGCCTGGTCGAACAGCCGGTGCCGGAGCTGCCGATCCTCGGCCAGGGTGGCGATGGCTTCCGCGAGGGCCCGCACATCCTCGACATCCGCCGTCAAACAGCCGCCCTCCCGGGCGAGTTCCCCCATCACGCCATCCCGCGAGCAGATGCAGGGGCGCCCATGCCAGATGCTTTCCACAATCGGCAGGCCGAAACCTTCCATCACCGAGGGATAAACGGTAAATGCGGCTTCCCCGTACAGCCGCCGGAGGGTGTCGTCATCGACGATACCGAGCCATTGCACTTCCGGGTGCTCGCGGCTCACTTCTTGAATCCAATCGGCGATTTCGAAGGCGCCTTGATACTTGTTCCCGACCAGCGTCAGTTTCCAGCGCAGATGCGGGTGGGACTGTTTGAGAGACACGCACGCTTCCACCAGACGCCGATGATTCTTGCGCGGTTCGAGCGTCGATACGCATAGAATCCGGACCACGTCCGAATCCGAGGGGGGAGCGGTCATCCGGCCGGATCCGCCGAATTCGCCGGGCAGCACATCGGCGTGAATCGCACAGCCGGCGATTCCTTGCGCGTCCCAAAAGTCGCGCAAACACTGCGCGGAGTACCGGGAAATCGGCACCACCACGTCGCACTCCGCGAGGCCCGTCATATAGCCCCGATGATTGGCGCGGGCTTCTTCGTTGCAAAGATCGGGGCGCAATACCGGGATGGCGTCGTAGAAAATGGCCGCGGCGCGCAGGTCGAGCTTTCGAACGTAGCGGCGGATGTGCTGGAATCGCGCCTCCATCATGGTTTCGCCGAAGATTATCCACGGATCCCGCCGGCCAAACCGCTCCAGGGCCTGCTCGAGATCGACCCGCTCGGAGCCCGAAGGCGAAAGCCGCTCCTCGCCGGTAAGCAACGGGCCATTGAACTGTCCCAGTTGAGCGAATTCCTCCCGGGTAGGCAGAACGTAGCGGTTCGCGTCGCCTTGCCAGACCACGAACAACGGATCCTCGCAACACTGCAATGTCCGGCCAAAACGGCGCGTGACACGAACCACACCGGAGTTGGCGGGGTCTCTGGTGGAGTTGCTGACATCGATCACCAGGCGCACCCCGCTGCCGGGGCGCCCGGCGATCAATTGCTCGTACTCTTGCACCATCCGGCTCCAACGGAACCGCTGGTGGAAGCGCTCCGAGGCTTGCGCCTGAATTTCTCCGGAGAGCCCTCGGCCGGAGAGAATCGCCACCGACTTCCCTACCATCTCGGCGAAATCGCCGCACAGAAACCACGGGTGCAGAATCACTTCGGGATGGGCCGCCAGGTCAAAAGCCAATGCGGGCCGGTCAAGCCACTGCATTTCCGCCAGCGGCAGATTGAACCCTTCCCAGCGGGAAAGCGAAACGCCCAGGTCGCACTGGCGCATGACCTCGGCCAGTTCCGCGTCGTCCGGGAAGCCCAGCGGATGCACGGCGTCCTGAAGATCGGACGGGATCTCGACGCCGGCTGGGGCGAGGATCGCCAGGATAGCGGAGGAAACCTGTTCACGGATCGCGCGGAGCAGGCCGAGCGCTTCCTCCGAGTTCTTGTAGCATCCGGGTTCCCAACGGCCCAGCGAAAGAATCACTTTCCGGCCAGCCGCTTTGAGACCGGCTACTATCGCCAGGGCTTGCCCGGCCTTGCCGCCCTGTACCTGTCCCGAGGCCCAAAGGCCGTGCTCCACATGGTCGGCGCCTAACAAGATCGTCTGCGTTGGAACAGCGCCGCCGGAATCCACCACGCTCTGCGAATCGCGAATGAAATCGCTGATCGCCACGATACGGGAAGCCTGGGGCAGAAACTCGGCGCGCAATTGGCGGAGCTTCTGCTGGGTCAGCAGCGCGCCGCCCTCGTACCCTTCCGTAGGGACGGCGCCGAAATCGACGTAAACCACTTCGGGGCAGACGGAGCGGAAGAATGGGATGGCGGCAAAGAAGGGCCATCCCCCCACGATGACTACATCCGGACGCGTACGGTCGTCAAACAGCGATTCCCAGGAGGTGCGGAGCCACTCCACGGTGTCCTCATTCAAATAGTAATAGCGGCCCGGAGGTTCGGGGACGTCCACGATGCACGCGGCAAACTGCTCTACGATAGGGCGGTCGTAGCGGTTCGCCATGATGGATACGGTGTGCCCCCGCCCGGCCAGACCTTTGCCCAAGAGAATCAGGGCACGGTCGGCCCCGAAACGGAACAGGAAGCGTTCATGGCAAAGAAGGGTTCGCATAGACCCGACGGGTTCGGGCAGAGTAGATTGCTGGTTCGGTAATCGGCCGGTCCAGCATCACTCTGTCCGCGCAATCCGGACGTCATCCCAGAATATAGTGCCGTTTCCCTCATTCCGAAACAGGTGAATGCGGGCGACTCCTTGCGCAGCGGCGCTCACCTTGAACTCATACTTCAGCAACTGCCAACTCGTTGCTGGATTAATGGCATTCGAAAAATTCGCAACATTGCTCCCAGGGTCGAAAACCGCCATCTGCGCAGTCGCGGTTGCATCCGGCGACCCGGACACCCACGCGGAAATGGTGTAACCGACCCCGGGTACGAGCCCTTTCACATCCTGATATACGCTGCCTTTCGCCGCACCCTCCGCAAGGCTGAACTTGCCCCCGTGAACCTGGATGCCGCCGACAGCGGCCTGCACGGATTGAAACACGGCCCAAGGTTCCATGGTGCCATTCTCGAATCCGCCATTTGGTACGGGAACTCCAGCGTCCTGGTCGGCGCTATGGCTACAAGCGATTGTCAATGAAACTACAATAACCGTGCTGCCCAGTATCGCGAGAGATCGAACTTTATCCACCAGTTTATTCTCCGTTCCTGTTCTTCCGCCGTCGCCTGTTCAGGCAACAGGACAATCTATTTTAAAATATAGATGCTCACGTCGTCCCAGTAAATAACCCCCGAGCCTTGGTTCCGGTATAGATGAATACGGAGGTTTCCTCCGGGGCCCACGGTGACAGACTGTTCGATCGGTTGCCAGACCGGATCGGGGCTCACCGCCGGAGAAAACGTCGCGACGTTCTTGCCGGGATCAAACACCGCAATCTGGGCGGTGGCGGTCCCATCACGCGACGCGGCCACCCAGGCGGTGATGCCGTAGACATGTCCGGGCCGGAGGCCAGCGACATCCTGATAAAGACTGCCTTCGCCCGATGTTTCCATCAGGCTATAAGTTCCAGTGTGAGCGCGTGCGCTGCTGACGCCAATTTGTACGGACAGATAAGTACGCCAGGGCGAAAGGTCACTATCTTCGAAACCGGAGTTCTTGATGAACCCTGGGATAATTCTGGAAATCAGGGCGAGCGAACCGGCAGGCGCCAGCGGGTCAACCGGGAACCAGCTTCCTAAGGCAAAATCAAGTCCGCAAAGGCCTCGATTCACGCCCCGGCTCCGGGCCCACAGGATCGCCGCATTACCGCCGTCATCCCCAGCCTGAGACAGGTTCCAGCCTTTTGGGAACCAGCCGCTGTAGCCGTTGAGAGTTGGAATCTCGAATTGCTGGGCTATCGACATGGCGTCGGTTTGTGTCACCAGTGGATTTATCTCTCTGGGGCCTTCGTTGAAAATGAAGAACGCGGAGCAGTTCTTCGGAGGCGGCGGAATCCTTTCGAATCTGTGCGCTTCCCCAAGCCTGCCGATGATATGGGTCGGCATCGAGTTCACTTGCTCGGCGAGCAGCGCGAGGGGCAACAGAACCGCCGCCAGACGAATCCACACCCGGCGGCCGGATTGGGCCTCCAGGAATGCATTCAAGCCGGCCACGCAGACCACGACGACCCCCACATTGAGCACCAGGCTGATCCGTTGCGGTACACGGATGGCGGAAGCGCCGGGAACCAACCACCAGACGATCGCCCACCCCGTGATGGATCCACGCACCCTGACGCTGGTTGACCACAGCGCGATGCATGCCAAGGAGATAGCGCTCAACAATGCCAGCAACTGCTTCTCGCGTGAATACCGGCTGTACCGGGCGCGATACAGGCGATGGGCGAAGTAAACCGCCGAGGCGACAAAGACACAGACGGTAAGGACCGGCCAACCGGCCGGGTATTCATGCACACCACCCGCGGTCCAAGCGTCTTCGATTCGGCGCGCGAGACCTCCCCAAATCAGGTTCTCCCTGCCTACGTCGAAGCCACCCAACAGGCCAGGCATGTAGTAGAGAGCTTCTCCCAGGCTCCTTCCCTTGTTGTGGCCGAGCACTGGCAAGTACAGAGCGAGCAGAGGAACGAGGGCCAGGGCGAAAGCGCCAAAGCCCAGCAGGAGGTCGAATTTTCGCATCCAGAGGAGTTGGGCTCCTCGCCGCACAGGCCAGGTACTCCGCTCGCTAAGGATGGAACAAACTACAAAAAAGGCAAATACCGTCATGGAAACGAGAATCGCAAACCAGCCGATGTAAAAGGACGTGAAGAGAAGAAGGGCCACGAAAATACCGACAGCCGCGATGTATCCCCGCGCCATATTTCGGTTGCTTGCCCGCCAGTATTCGATCGCCAACAGGCACAACAAGGGGACGAATGTTACCGACGCCAATTGGGGGTGCATGATCTGTACGTAATAAATATTCGAAACCGCAAACAATGACGCTCCGGCGATTTGCATCCATGGATCGACTCGCAGAAGCCGCCGGATCAGACAGAGCATCGAAGCGAATCCCACGCCTGTAACCAGCATCATCGTGGCTTGGAATGCAAGGTATCGGCCCAGGCCAAGAAACCTCAGTGCCGCGTAGGGAAGCGCATCGAGGAAAAGCGTATCGCTGTAACCCAGAACTCCGCGCTCGGGAAAAAAGAAGTTCGGCGATGCCGCTTGCGCTTGCCCATGAAAAACCTTGACCCAGTGCTCCAGGATCGTCACACACAGCCGTCCGTCTCCAGCGTCGCTCAGGATCCGATCGAAGTGCGACATGAAAAACGGTCTGAAGACGAGGATCACGCAGAGGAGTCCGGACACGCATGACAGGACGGGAAACCAGCGTTCGGCGAACGGCTCCGGCGATCCGGGGTCGACGGCGCCGTTGACCCCGGCAGAAACCCGAGGAACGGATTGGATCGTGCCGCTTGTCTTCGGAGTCTCCATCTTTGCGCCCGATTGCCAATTGTAGTCCGAATTGCCTCAGGTCGATACTTCGACGCTTCGGTTGTGGGCCGCGGCCCTGTGGTAGTATCGGAACTTCCGGCATATGCGGCGGTTGCTTCGCGCAGTCGAACGCGAAGGTTCAGGCCACTCTCAGCCCAAAACGGGAAGACCGATGCCCTCGGATTTCAACGACCTTACCACCCCCGGAAGGCCTTCCTGGCATCGCTGGGATCCCATCGTCACGACGACCCTATTTCACTGGTTTACGCCGACCGATGGCAACCTAAGCGGTCACTGGACACCGATGGAGGGCCGCGAGAACTGGACTGGCGAAAAGGCTTTTTGGGTGGCCCAGATCAAGCAGATCATGCGCGCCAACATCGACCTCGTGTATGTCCACTTGATCAACCGGTTCGAGCAGCAACGGGTCAACTTTTTCGCCGCCCTTCACGAACTGCGAAAGCAGGGCTGGGACGTCCCCAAAGTCGCGCCGTTTCTCGACCCGTTCGGCATCTGGCCACCGGCAAAGCTGGACGTTTCCAGCCGCGAAGGCAAAGACGACATTGCCGCCCTTTACATCCGCTGGTTCCAGCAGTACTTCGACGCCAACCCGGATCCGCTCGCCGAAACCTGCCTCGCGCGGATCGACCAAAAACAGGTCCTGCTCATGTGGTGGGCTTATTCCATATGGGAAAACCTGCCGTCGCTCCGCAAGGACGATATTGAGACGCGGCTGCGGTGCGCACTAGAGCATCGCACCACCAACTTCAACCATGGGATTCACATGGTTTCGACCGCATTGATCGACCCGGATATCGAGTTTGCCGATGAGCGCGTCGTAATGTTCTCGGGATTCAGTTATTGTATGCAGTCGACCCACAACACGGTGCATTCCTATCACCTGCAGGGCGGCTACTGGGACCAGAACATCCGCCGCCCCGGTTTCTTCCTGCCCCGTGCCGGCGGACGCCATTATCGCAATGCGTGGGAGTATGTCCTGAGCTGCGTCCCGGTGCACCGGATCTATGTGGAGAGCTGGAACGAGTATGACGAAGGCTCGGGGATCTTCGCGGCCGACCCTTCCGGACCGGCGAACCGCGCGCCCGATCTTCCGGGGGATGTGTGGTCGTCCACCGGCGATCCGTTCGAGTACATCAAGATTACCGCCGACGGGGCGGCCCGCTTCAACAAGCTGCCGGAGAGCGACGCGCGGGTGATCGCGCACAACCTGCCGCCGTCGATGCTCCCGGGTGAGACCCGCAACGTCCGAGTGGTGGTGAGGAACGACGGTAACGGGCTGTGGAACGAGGCGCGTCAAACGGCCTTTGGGTTGAGGCCCGAGTCGGGATTCGGAGCCGCTGGTGCTCCGGTCGTCGATGCCCACCACGAATGCGAGCTCTACGGGGGCGTCTTTCGCGGCCGTCCGGTGAACCTGCGGTTTCGGATCACCGCTCCCGAAACGCCGGGCGAGTACCGCACGGTGTGGAGCATGCGCCACGGCGATAGCGATTGGTTTGGCCAGGCGCTCGAACTCCCTATAATAGTTTCGAGGCAGGTTCCATGATCCAGTCGAATGTGACTCTTAGCGAAGGCATCGACCGAATGGTTCTCCGCGACACCGGCATGTACGGCTCGCTCGAGGGTCTCCCCCCGATTTCCCAAAAGGGCCACTATCGGCGCGCGGAATTGCTGGACGGCCTGGATATCGGCGATGTCTCCGGCAAGGTGATTGCCGATTTTGGAACCGGGAGTTGGGGCATTGCCGGGATTTATCCGAGGCTGCAGCGATGCAAGTTCGCCTACGGTCTGGACGTTTCCCAGGCCGCCCTCGATACCGCCGCGAAGTTATCGTGCGAGGGGAATTTCGCCTACGGGCAGAACTTCGAATACCGGCAATCGGATGGGCTGGATCTGCCGTTTGAGGACGAATCGCTGGACGTTCTTTTTTGCGGCGAAGCGATCGAGCATGTGCGGTTTCCCAAGCGGTTCCTGGCCGAGGCCTACCGCGTGTTAAGACCGGACGGCCAGATTATCCTGACCACGCCGAATCGGGATGCCCTGCTCTACAAGATGCAGGATGACATTTACTGCTCTTCACCCGAGCATTTCTGGCTCTTTAATACACCGGAACTTACCCAGTGCGTCGGCGAGTTCTTCGACATCAAGGAGTGTTACGGCTTCAACGGGTCAATCTACCGCGACCTGGACAAGACAGGTAAGGATGACCTCGCCTGCGAGGCTTGGTCAAAGATGTTCCACCACCAGCCCGAGCTTGGAACAGGCGTGGTTTTGAGGGCGGTGAAGAGCCGGTCAAATATCATCAAGCGGTACCAAATGACGACCATCGATTCCGGGCAGGCCGTTGTAACCGGCGAATCCCAAGTGCTCGATTTGGAATTCGGGTTGAAGGGGACCATGATCGACTCCCCGAGTTCGAAGATAGAGTTCACCGCGCCGCCGGCGGATGGCCTGGTGGTATTTTTTTGGTCCCATAACTGGAGCGGCTACACGCTGGTGCAGTGCGGCTTTCGGGTAATGGAGCAGAATCTGTGGGCAAGAGATCCGGGATGGAAGCCGGTGCATTTCGAGATGACGAAAACGCTTCCGGAAAAGGTCCGCATCTATGCCTTGGGGCGCAAGGACGATCGCGCCGTCTGCCCGCAGGTGATTTTCTTCGAAGCATTCACTTATACCGTGTAGGGCTTCGCCTTCGACATCCGATCCGGCGGGCAAGCTCGCGGGCGGGCGCCAAAATTGCCGCCGAAAGGCTGCCAGCCGGATGCCGGATTTAGCGGCGTGGAATCGGGCGTCGGAAAGCAACCGGCCGGAAATTACCGTTGGAAGCCAAGCCCGGCAAGCTGCCGGAACCGGTCATCCGAGAAACGGCGGTTGAACGCGATCTCGTCTGCCAAACGCCCGAGACGGTTGGATTTCCAACTGCTGCGCAGTTCACCATTCGGGTGACAACCAGCGCCTTTCCAATCGCTTGCAGGCGC
>Ga0182018_10002747_pt1 | contig 16975 bp, 14 predicted proteins | sample 812P2MmetaG_FD_120490 | JGI IMG/M metagenome (GOLD analysis project Ga0182018, IMG submission 120490) | Permafrost microbial communities from Stordalen Mire, Sweden - 812P2M metaG | ecosystem: Environmental > Terrestrial > Soil > Wetlands > Permafrost | place: Sweden: Stordalen | collected... | reverse complement strand
TCGGGCAGAAGCCACGCGCGCCGCGCCGAATCCACCGAGAGGAGCGCCAGAAGGAGGGCCCATGCGATTCGCAGGCGGCCCTGGAGGGCTCCGATCCATCCGGCGAGAACGGCGCAGAGGACCAACGCGGGCAGGAGGACCCGCATCGAATAGTTCCATCCGCCCGCCGTTTCAGGCATCGACCACACCCAGAGTGCGGCGATCAGGAGGATTCCCGCCGCTATTCCCAGGCACCGGGACCGGGCGCGGACCAGGCCGACGCATCCGAGGATTCCAACGGATCCCGCCACGGCCAGGAGCACGAGGGGAACCCAGTGCAGGGAAACCGGCGAGGTCGCAAGGCCCCAGTAGTTTGAAATGTCGCGCATGATCTCCACGTGGACCCCGTTGGTGGGGAATATCCGGCCCATGGCGGGGAAAACGGGGTTTCCGGTCTTGATCCAATTTCGGAGGTACCAGGGCGCGGCAACGAATGTCGCGGGAATGAGGAACCAACCGAGGAGCCGGCGCTTTTTCCGAACCAGGCAAAGGAGGCAGCCCAGGATGATGAAATAGAGGCCGTATTCGCGGCTGATCGCGCCGATTCCAGCCGCGACTCCCGCCCAAACGGCGGATGGGGCCGCCGGCTCTTCGGCCGACTCGGCTCGTTCGAGGAAATAGACCATCGCCACCAGGGCGATCGCCGTGAGGCCGGTCTCCTGCTCGATGGCGAGGCCCCAGATGAATAGGGCGCAGCTTCCGAGGACGGCCAACGAGGCCCAACCGGCATTCCGGCCCCAGAGATCGCGGCCGAATCGATAGGTGAGGCACGCTACGAGAAGGAACTCCGAAACCGGCCTGAGCATGATCAAACGTGGATCGGCGGCACCGGCCACCGCATAAATGACGAAGTTCAGGATCGGGGCCAGGGGAGGAATTCCATCGCACCAGGCGTAGAGGTCGAAGTCCTGCGCCCGGACGGGTGGATAGCCCGCGAGCGAATGGTGGGAAAGGATCAATCGCGCGAGGTAATCCCAGCGGAACGCATTGTCGTAGCCCGCCAAGGGCTCGACGAGCGTGTTCGCCACGATCGAGGTGAGCGCGAGTGCGGGCGGAATGAGCCAAATCCAGTCCAACCCCCTGGGCACCCCGGTCGGCTCGTCCGGCGCCGCGGTCCGGAACGCCGAACGGCGGGAGGCGAAGAGGGCAATGATCCCCGTCGACGCCGCAAACGCGCATCCCACGGCGCGCAACCCGATCGGCAGCCGCACGGCGTCCAAAAGCAGGACGAGATTGAACAGCAGGGCCGCGGATCCCAGGAATGCGGTTACAACGGGCAGCGGTGACTTGTAGATGCGCCCGAGCAACCAGCCAGGCAGCAGGAAGAACGCGAACGCGGGGACGAGGAGCGCGAGCCGGACGAGGTGGAGGGCAGTCGGAATAGGGGGAACGGGGCCGACCCGGACGTGGGAAGGATTCTTCGGAAGTGCCGCGTCAGGCCAAGCCAAGAAATTCACCCGGGCGTTGGCGGAAACGTGCGCAAACGGCGGAAAAATGGGGCAATAGTCTCGCGAATAAAGCACAATAGGACTTGTCTTACAAAGAGACCTAACGACGCTCGCTCTCCCATGGATCCCGCCGCTCCATCCCTTCCGCACGATGTGCTCTCGCTCGAGGAGGAGGGTGCCCTCGTTATGCTCAGGGAGGCACTGGCCGACCTCCGCGCTCGCCGGATTCCGCTCGACGTCGCGGTCCTGGACCGTGCCCTGTGCGGCGTCGGCGCCTCGCGGGCGGACGAGAGCGGCGGATCCGGCCCAGACTGCTTCACGTTCCGAGGGGCGCACTTCTCGATTCGATCCGGTCCGCCTGGGGCGGGTGGCATCGAGGTGAATTTTGTTCGAAGGCAGCCGTGAGGCAATCGGCGTCGCCGCCGGCCGGAGCCCCCGGACGACTGCGCTCTTGAGCCACACACCCTCCGCCCCAACAGTAGGACCCTGATGAGGCTCTATTTCATGGGTGTCTGCGGTACGGCGATGGGGAACGCGGCGCTCCTCGCGCGTGCGGCCGGGCACGAGGTCGTCGGCGCCGACACGGGCGTGTACCCGCCGATGAGCACCGTTCTGGCGGATGCGGGCGTCAAGGTGTACGAGGGATATGACCCCGGCCGGCTCGCATCGCTTAAGCCTGACATGGTGGTGGTGGGCAACGCGATGATGCGGGGCAACCCGGAAGTCGAGTGGCTCCTGGACTCGAGGGCCTTTCCGTTTACATCGCTGCCGGCGATGCTGCACGATCAGGTTCTCCGGCATCGGAACAACATCGTGGTCTCCGGAACCCACGGAAAGACCACGACCACGGCGATGGTTGCGTACCTGCTGCGCGAGAACGGGCGCGACCCCGGGTACCTTATCGGCGGGGTGCCCCAGGATCCTCCCACGGGCAGCCACCTCGGGACCGCAACGGATCCCTTTGTCATTGAGGGCGACGAATACGACAGCGCGTTTTTCGACAAGCGGAGCAAATTCATCCACTACGCCCCCAAGGTCGCCGTGTTCAACAACCTCGAGTTCGACCACGCGGACATCTTCCGCGACTTGGCCGACGTGCAGCGGACGTTCACCCATTTTTCCCGAATCATCCCGCGCAACGGCTTTGCCGTGGTGAACGGAGACGACGGCAACCTCAGGGCGCTTGGAACGATGCCCTGGACCCGGGTGATTCGGGTGGGCGTGGAGGAGGGCAACGATGTCAGGATCACGGATTTTTCCGAATCGTCCGCCGGATCAAGCTTCGGCCTGAAATGGCGGGGTGCCCCGTGGGCGAAGGTCCAATGGTCGCTCTCAGGTCTCTACAATGCGCGGAACGCGGCGATGGCGGCGACCGCCGCGGGACTGGCGATCGCGGGGGATCCCCCGACGTCCCTTTCGCTCGAGGCGCTCGCTCGGTTTCGCGGGGTAAGGCGCCGGCAGGAGATTCTCCTGTCGGTGCCCGGACTTACCGTGATCGAGGATTTTGGCCACCATCCGACGGCGCTCGGCGAAACACTGCGCTCGTTCCGGGCGCGTTTTCCCGGTTCGCTGCTCACGGCGGTCTTCGAACCCCGCAGCAACACCGCGCGCATCAGGACGCTCCAGGCGGGCTTTGAGAGGGCGCTGTCGCACGCGGACGAGGTCTACCTCGGCGCGGTCAACCGGGCCGAGGCGCTGCGCGAGGACGAGCGGTTTGATTCGGAGGCGGTTGCGGAGAACCTGGAGGCCCAGGGCCTGCACGCCCGGCAGTTCCCGAGCAACGCCGCGCTTCACGACGCCCTCGTGGGGGACACGCTTCCGGCCCGGGGCGCGCCGCGCGTCGTCATCTTCTTCACGAACGGATCCTTCGACGGGATCATCGGCCGCTACGCCGCGGCCGCAAAAGCCTGATTCCCGCGCCCTACTGGGCCTGCTTGGCCACTTTGTAGTCAGCCGGGGTTTCTCCGGTCGGAAGCGCGAGCAGGTCGTAATCGTGGTGGCCGTTGATCGTGACCTGCGCGAAGCGGCCCACGGGAAGCTCGCGCGGGACATACACCCGGCCGTCAATGTCGGGGGCGTCGGTCTCGCCGCGCGCGACGCCGACCTCGTCGACGAGGACCTTGACGGTCCTTCCCACGCTTTGGGAACTGACGGAGGCAGCGATGTCCTTCTGGAGGGCCATTAGGCGATGCCACCGGCGCTCCTTCTCCTTCGAGGGAACCTGGCCCTCCATCTTTGCCGCGCGCGTTCCCTCCTCCTGCGAGTAACGGAAGACCCCGAGGCGCTCAAATTTGCTTTCGCGGATGAACTCGCAGAGTTCGTCGACGTCGGCCTCCGTCTCACCTGGAAAACCGACGATGAACGTCGTCCGGAGCGCGATGCCCGGGATGCCGGCGCGAATCCGTCGAACGAGGTCGCGAATATACGCGCCCCCCGTCTCCCGCTGCATGGCCGATAGCATCCGGTCGCTGATGTGCTGAAGCGGCATGTCCACGTAGCGCGCGACCTTCGGGCAGTCGGCAATGGTGCGAATCAGCTCGTCGCTCCAGTGGGCCGGGTGGGTGTAGAGGATCCGGATCCAGAAATCTCCCTCGATCGCGTTCAGCTCCCGGAGCAGCGAGGTGAGCGCGGTGCCGCGGGACGAGTCGACGGGGGTGCGCGGGCTGGGCCGCTCCTCCCACGTGTCCATGCCGAAGAACGTCGTGTCCTGGGAGATGAGGTTGACCTCCTTGACCCCCTCCGAGACGAGCTGGCGCACCTCAGCGACCACGCTCGCCACCGTCCGGCTCCGGTGCCGTCCGCGGATCTGCGGGATGATGCAGAATGTGCACGGGTGATTGCAGCCCTCCGCGATCTTGACGTAGGCAAAATGAGCCGGCGTCAGGCGGAACCTGGGCGTGTCATAGTCGGGGATGAACGTGGAGTGCCGGGTGACGAAACTCGCCGGCGGAACGCCGGACCCGCGCTCCCGCGCAAAAATCTCCTCGATGATCGGCGCCACCTGGGTGATCTGGTCCAGGCCGATAAACGCGTCGACTTCCGGCATCGAGCCCGGCAGGTCCTTTGAGAACCTCTGGGACATGCAGCCGGCCACGATCAGCTTCTGTCCGCGGCGGCGTTTGCGAAGTCCGCGGTTCTCGTGGACCTCCAGGATGTGGCTGATCGACTCCTCCTTGGAGGAGTCGATGAACGAGCAGGTGTTGACGATGACAACGTCCGCCTGATCGGCCTCCGGGATCACCTTCATCCCCGCCTTATGGAGGTGTCCCACCATTATCTCGCTGTCAACGAGGTTCTTGGCACAGCCAAGAGAGATGAGGCTGACCTTGATCATGCTCGCGGGGAAGCGGCCTGTGACGCCTTCGCCACCAGCGGCCTACTTCTTCTTCGCTGTCGCGGCGGCCACCTTCTTCCGCTTCAGGTAAGCGGCGCGGCGTTTGCGTTTGATGATCTTGTTTAGCTGCTGGCCCATGATGGTGTGATAAGGGAAAGGGGCCATCAGACCGAAACCTGAAAGACGAGTCAAGATCTAGGCTTGGGGGTGCGTTCCGCCGAGGACCGTGCGGCCCTCCCGCGTCCATTGGAAGACGAGGGGCCGCTTTGATCGGCCGAGTTCCTTGTAGAACGCACCGTTGTTGCGCTTCATCACGGTGAGCTCGGCAAGTCCCCCCTCATCGCAGCTGAGGAGGCGTGCATAGGGCTTGAAGAATTCCGGACGGCCGATCACCCGGGCCAGCCCGGCCCCCTTTGCCTCCCAATGACGGTCCAGCGCCACGAAGGAGTAGGGGAGGCTCCTCAGGTCGATTCCAGCTCGCTGGCCGAATTTGACCCAGTTCGAGTCCGCAAAAATGAAGGAGGGCGGATGGGCGAAATGGTGACACCAGTGCCGTTCATTGCCGGGCAGGCGGATCGGGCAGCCTTTCGCGTGGGTGCACGGCGCGACGACATGGAATTCCTTGATCCACTCGTCCCTCAGTGAACCGAGGGCGCGGCTGGTTTCGTGGGTTCCGGGTTCCGCCCAAAGGACGGCATCCGATCGGTCGACCAGGGAGCGGACGCTGTCGAGCGCCGACGGAGTAAGTTCGTTCAGAACGTGGCTGATCACGAGCAGGCCGATGGGGTCGCTCCCCTCCAGGAACCCGGGGGTGGCCGCCGAGACGGGCAATCCAGGGAACGCCTGGCGGCCGAGGTCGCGCGCAAAATGCGTTGCTATGGAAGAATGGTCCCAAACCAGCAGGGATCCGAATCGTTCCGCCCCGAAACGCCCGACCACGCGGCGGCCGGCGATCCCGCTTCCGCAGCCCCAATCGAGCACGGTGCCGCCGCGCGGGATCCATCCGCGCATCTCGAGTTCATCGAGGACGGCGTCCCACTTCCATCCGATCCGTTCGCCGAATGTCAGGTCGTAGCCGGCAAGGTCCTCGGTCGAGGCCCAGTACGGCGTATCGCAGGATGCGCCGCTGAGAAATCGCGCCCGGTGCCGTTCGAGTGCGTTCCAGTCCAGCTCGGCCCAGGTCATTTGAGTTCGAAACCGAGGTGAGCCGCCAGCGTCTGGCGCCCGATGCCGTAGAAGGTCGCGAATTCGCGGATCCGGGCGGCAAGCGACGGATCTCCCTTGGGCCCGCCCCGCACTGCGGTGATCATCACGTTCTTGGCCGTATGCTCGGTCGAGATGAACTCGATGACCCGAGTCCGGTAGCCCGACCATTCGAGGAGCTGGGCCCTCAGCGCGTCGGTGACGAACTCGGCCTGTCGCTCTTCAAAAATTCCGTGCCGAAGCGCGTCCGACAGAACCGGCGGCGAGGCAAATTGGGGCCGCACTTCTTTCTGGCAGCAGGGTGCCACGACGATCAGCGCGGCGTGCGCCGCAATGCCCTTAGCCAGGGCGTCGTCCGTGGCCGTGTCACAGGCGTGGAGGGCGATCAGGATATCGACCGCGTCGAGCGGGGTGGCCGCGATCGAGCCTTGGCGAAATGAAAGCCGCTGGGCGAATCCTAGGTCCGCGGCGGTGCGGTTGCAGAAATCGACGAGGTCCGCTCGGGCCTCGACGCCCTGCACCTGCGCCCGTTCCCCGAGCAGCTCGCTCGCGGCGAAGGTCAGGTAGCCCTTCCCGCATCCCATGTCGAAGACCCGAAGACGCCGGTCCTTGGGCAGCGGCACCTCCCCCAGCAGGTGCCCGAGGATTTCCGCAAATTTCTCAATCTGCCTGAATTTGTCCGCCATAGCGGCAATGGGACGGCCCTGGCCGCCCGTCACGCCGAGCGCCCGCAGCCATGGTGTTTCGGCCGCGATTGCACGGTTTTTGACCCGGTCATTGCCCGTCGGAGGGTTTGAATCCTTGGCCGCAGCCTTCATGCGGAACCGGTCGCCCTCGGGGCCCGTCTCCAGCTGCGCGTTCTGGGTTGGCGTGAACAGGTGGGCATCGAGGAAGTCGGCCCCGATCATGGGTTCGAGCAGGCCGAGGGCTTCGTCGGCTGCGTAGTTTTTCGTGACATCCTTCGTGGCGTGGCGCCAAACGAAGGCGAACCGGTGCCCCGACTTGAGCGCGACGGGGCGAACAAAAAGGTTTTCAAGCGTGGGATCCCCCCCGGAAGGCTTGCCGAGCGTGAGCTTGGTCATGTTGCCGTTTTGGACGGCTGCGCGCACCAGGGCGAAGAATTGCTCGCGGCCAGGACGGCTCATTTTGAATCAGCGGGAAGGGACACCGGCGATATATAGAAATCAAGGGGGGTGCGGCGCCACCAATTTCCAGTTTGCGACCTCTCGGCGGCGTCCGTGAATTCATATCTATAGCGCACGACCCTGAGGTACAGCGGCGCGTGATCGGGAAAGGGATTCTTGGAGAAAAGCCCGATCACCGCGGCATCGCCGGAAAGGAGGCGTTCGCAGAGCGTGCCGACCCAGGGGTTGTCGTCGGCCGGCGCAAGCGCGGCAAACCAGAGCTGCCAGTCGAGCCTCGGTTGGTAGGGGGCGACCCAGCCGGGCCGGCGCGCGAGATCCCCCGGCTTGGACGGCAGGAGGTACTCGCGCCAGTCGCGGCCGTCGTTGCTGCCTTCGATCACGAGCTCGGGTCGCTCGACCGTCATGACCGCGAAAAGGCCGTAGTTGTTGAAGCTCTGGAAGGGGCCGATCACATCGTCAACAGTCCGGACGATCGGGGACCGTGCCGCTTCCCCCGAGACGGACGCCATGGTTTCAAAGAAGGTCAGACCGACACTGAGGGCGGCGAACCATCGAGTCGCCGTCAAATGCGCACGTCCGGGAACGAACGGTGCCGGCCCGGGTGCTGAGTCGGTCGGGCGCTCTTTCCAGCGACGCCGGCGCCACCACGCATCGTCGAGGCAGGTCAGGCAGAGGCCGAGGGAGAGCAGGTTAAAGAACGCATAGTTCCCAGTGAGCGCGATCAGGATCTGCAAGCCGGCCAGGGCCAGGGCCGCCGCATGACGGACCGCCCTGGGTCCGGGGAGGCAAAGCGGCGCCAGCAACTCGACGGCAAACAACACCGCGCAGGAGAGCTTTTGAAACCACAGCGGAAACTGGTTCGCATACCAGGCGAGCGGAGTCGGCAGCGGCTGGGTTTGGTAGTGGAAGGTCAGAGCTATCAGATGCCTCCATGTCGGGTCGCCACTTTCGAGCTTCACGATTCCCGAAAGGAACATGAGGCGGAAAAGCAGCCACCAGCAGACATAGCGCGCCAGGCGGGGAGGATCGTAAGGGCCTCGTGCGCGACCGAGTTTCCATGGCACCAGGAAGATCGCTATCAGGGTGCTTTCCAGGAGCAGGCCGTCCCACTGAAAATCGAAGAAGATCTGCCCTGCCGAAACCAGCGAGAGGTAGCAGGCCCAAAGCAGGGCGAGGCAGGCGGCCTGGGCGTATCCAAAAAAGAGCAGCACGGAAAGGCCGACCCCGGCGGCGCAGAGCAGGTCGATGAAGCGGCCGCCGCCGAAAATCCAGCAAAGCGAGGGGGCCTCGAACCACGCGCGTGTGCCCAATTGAGCGTGTGCCGCCGGAAAGAACTGGGAAGCGGGCAGGATGCCCGACGGACCGATCAACCCGGCCGACTGGACCCAGATGGATGCGAACGCCACCGCATGCGTGATCGCAAGGATGGACACAAAGAGCCGAATTCCCGTGGCGAAGGATCCTTTATTTACCTGCAACATTTCCATGATTAGCCAATATTTAAATGATCCTTGGATCGAGCCAATCCTCGCCGGGACAAGATCTACGATATGTTATCATGATTATTAGAGGTAGATGACTTGCTATACGCTGCGTCGCTTATACAGTTTGCGGACCATGGTAACAAAACAGATCAAGGAATTGGAGGCCGCAAAGGCCAAAATTGTCGCACTTGAGAAAGCGATCGCCAAACGACTCCGCAAGGAGCTGGCTTCGCTACCGCACAAGTTCGGCTTTAGCACGCTGGAGCACTTTCTGGACGCACTCAAGGCGTCTTCTGGCTCGCGTCAAAAGGGCCGGCGAGGCCGACCCGCCAAGGCCGCGAAGGCGAAGCGCCGGAAGCGGGCCATTATCAACGACGAGACGCGCGCAAGCGTGAAGAAACTCGTGGAGTCGGGCAAGACCGGCTCGCAGATTGCCAAGGCGCTGGGCATCTCCCTTCCGAGCGTGCAGAACATAAAGAAGGCGCTTGGGCTGGTTAAACAGCGCGCCTGAGGACGGCGAAGTCTTGCCAGGAGAGACCGGCCCCCGCTTTCTAGGCGGGGGCTTTTTATTTGACGACGTCACGAACAATGCCGAACCACTATATTCAGGCGAATACGAACGGGCGACTGCATCCGGCGAGCGAGCCCTCGATCTCGCCGCTCAACCGGGGGTTCCTTTACGGCGACGCCGTCTACGAGGTGTGGCGAACCTATCATGGCGTTATATTCGCTTGGCAGGAGCATTGGAAAAGATTGCGGGCATCGGCGCAGGCTTTGCATATGCAGCTGGCGGTGACCCCGGAGCAGATGCTATTGGAGATGCGCCGCACGGTCTCGGCCTATCGCGCAATGACATCCGACTCCGGCGAACTCTATATACGACTGCAGATCACGCGGGGCGCAGGCGCCATCGGATTAGATACAGGGCTGGCGGACAATCCCGACTACGTTCTTCTGGTACAGCCATGCCCCGGGATTTCTGACGAGAAGGTGCGCAACGGGCTTCGCCTGTCGATAGCGACGACCCTGCGCCGCAATCCGGCCCAGAGCCTGGATCCCGCATGGAAGACGGGCAACTACCTGAACAACCTCCTTTGCCTCCGCGAGGCCCGGTCGCGCGGCGCGGACGAGGTGCTCATGCTCAATCTTGAGGGAGAGATCACCGAGGCGGCCGTATCCAATGTTGCCTTTGCACGCGGCGGCGCATTCGTGACTCCACCCCTGTCCGCGGGGATCCTCGGCGGCATCACTCGCAGCCTGCTGCTTAACGGGATTGCCGCGTCCGCGGGCGTTGCCTCGGCCGAGGAGAGCGTCCGGCCCGAGGGTCTGCACCTGATGCAGGAGTGTTTCCTGCTCTCGACGACCAAGGACGTCGTCCCTGTCGGGGCGATCGATGGGACGGCGTTTGCGGTCGGCCCGGATTCGGTGGCGTCCCGCCTAAAGGCGGCCTTCGCGCGCGCCGCCCTAGATTACGCCTCCGCGCACCCGGAACTTACCGCCTGACTCGGCCCCTTCATGCGCCTGCTTGGCATCGATTTTGGGACGCGCCGGGTCGGGCTGGCCTACGGCGATGAAATTGGGGTGGCGACGCCCCTGCCGGCACTTGTCGCCTCCGACCCGAACAAGCATTGGAGTGGCCTCGCCGCGGTGCTGAAGGATCGGCAAATCACGGATGTGGTCTTGGGCCATCCCCTCAATATGGACGGGACGTCCGGGCCGAAGGCACGGGAGGTCGAGGCCTTCGGCCGGAGGATCCAGTCTGAATTCGGCCTGCCCGTGCACCTGGTCGACGAGCGCCTGACGAGTTATGAGGCGGAATCGACGATAGAGCCGTCGAAGCGGAGGTCGGTGCGCCGGAGCGGCCTGATCGATTCCCGGGCCGCAACGCTGATCCTTCAGGATTTTCTCGATGCCCGCTTCCCCGGTCATTTTCCGGAGACCGACGCGCCATGACAAGGTGGAGGTGCACCTGCGCGTATGACGGAGGCGGGTTTTCGGGCTGGCAGAGCCAGGCAAGGGGAGTGGCGATCCAGGACGTAATCGAGTCGCGCCTCGCCGCCGTGCTGGGCGTCCCCACGCGCATCCACGCGAGCGGGAGGACCGACGCAGGCGTGCATGCCATCGGGCAGGTTTTCCACTTTGACGCCGACTGGTCTCACGGCGCCGACAAGCTGGCGGCCGCCCTGCGGCACCGGCTTTCCACGGCGATTCAAATTGTCTCGATTCGCGCGGCGGCGCCCGACTTTCACGCGCGGTTTTCTGCGACCGGAAAGATCTACGCCTATCACATCCATCTGGGGGACGCCGACCCCTTCACCCGGCCCTTTTGCTGGCCGATTCTGAAGCCCCTCGATATCGATGCGGTGCGCGCGGCGGCCGCGGTGCTGGTCGGCCAGCATGATTTCAAAGCTTTTTCCGCCCTCAATGGAGCCGAACCCGGGGAGGCGGCTGGCACCGTGCGCGATCTGCGCCGGCTCGACGTCACGGCAAGAGGCCGGAAGGTGCGGGTGGTGGCCCTGGCGGACGGATTTCTGTACAAGATGGTCCGCAGCCTGGTCGGCGCCGTGGTCGCGGCGGGCGAGGGAAAGCTGACCCCCCAGGATATCGAGGCCCTGTTGCGATCCAGGGTGCGCACGGCGAGGGTCCAGACCGCGCCGGCGCAGGGTCTTTTTCTCCAGCGCGTGCTCTATCGGTGACCCGCGAATTCGGTTGCCACTTCCTGTGGAATTAGGCACGTTTTCCATCTCGCACGCTCCATGCATTTCGACAAGCCGACCTACTCGGTTCGCAGGACGAAGAAGAAGGGCATCCCCGAGGGCCTTTACACGAAGGATCCCGTCACCGGCGAGATCCTGTTCAACAAGGAAATCGAGGACAACCAGATGGTCGTCCCGAAGAGCGGACACCATTTTCCGATCGGCGCCCGGCAGCGGATCGCGCGGTTGCTTGACAGCGGGTCGTTCGTCGAGTCCCACCGGGATGTCCGCGCCGACGACCCCCTGAAATTTGTCGATTCGCAGCCCTATTCCGAACGCCTCAAGCGCAACCAGAAAAAGAGCGGCCTGTCCGAGTCCGTTATTTGCGGAACCGGGGCGATCCATGCGATCCCCGTGGCGATCGCGGTGATGGATTTCCAGTTTTGCGGCGGCTCAATGGGTGCCGCCGCGGGGGAGAAGATCACGCGGACCATCGAGGATGCTCTGGCAAAGAGGATTCCATGCATCATTTTTAGCTCCTCGGGCGGGGCGCGCATGCAGGAGGGAATCTATTCCCTGATGCAGATGGCGAAGACGAGCGCGGCGCTCGGCCGCCTGGCCCAGGCGGGAATCCCGTACATCTCCGTGCTCACGAATCCGACCACGGGGGGCGTGACGGCCAGCTTTGCGACTCTGGGAGACGTCATCCTGGCGGAACCCGGTGCGATGATAGGATTCGCGGGCGCGCGGGTGATCAAGGACACGACGAAGCAGACGCTTCCACCCGGATTCCAAACCTCCGAATTTCTCCTCAAGCACGGACTCGTCGACCAGATCGTGAGCCGGACGGATCTGCGCGACCGGATCAGGGACATCCTATCGGCGCTCTACCTGAAGAAGGAGCCTGTCGCCGCAGGCGCCTGAAGCGTCGCTGGAAATGACGTCCGAATTGCCCCTGGCCGGCTATGCGGCCGTCCAGGAGTATTTGTTTGGCCTGAAGACGGCCGGGATGAAGTTTGGGGTCGATCGCATGCGCGTGCTTTCCGATGCGCTGGGTCATCCTGAAAGGGCGGTCCCCTGCATTCACGTCGCCGGCACGAACGGCAAGGGATCCGTGTCCGCAATGCTCGAGGCGATCCTGCGGGCCTCCGGCCGGCGCACGGGGCTTTACACGTCGCCCCACCTGGTCCGTCTCGGCGAAAGGGTCCAGGTCGACCGTTCGATTCTCTCCGAGGACGAGATCATCGCCTACGTCCGGGAGCTGCAACCCGTCGCGGACCGGATCGGCTCCGAGGGCACACCCGATGACCGCCCCAGTTTCTTCGAGTTCATGACGGCGATGGCGTTCCTGCAATTTGCTCGGAAGCGCTGCGAGTGCAGCGTCATCGAGGTGGGCCTCGGGGGCAGGCTGGACGCGACGAACATTGTCGAGCCCGAGGTGTGCATCGTTTCATCCATCGGCATGGACCACTGCGACATGCTGGGAAACAGCCTCGAAACCATCGCTGCCGAGAAGGCCGGGATCATCAAAGCCGGACGGCCGGTCGTCATCGGCAGGATGCCCCCCGCCGCCGAGGCGACCGTGCGCAGCGTGGCGGCGTCGAGGCACGCACGGGTCGTCTCCGTTCGCGAGGAATTCGGGGAGGACGTCGCCCGGTACCCGAGCACAAACCTGGAGGGGGACTATCAGCGGTGGAACGCGGCGACGGCGACCCTGGCGGCCGGCCTCCTTGGGCCCGGGTTCGGCATTTCGGTGGAGTCCATCGAGACCGGCCTGGATGCGGTGGACTGGCCCGGGCGGTGGCAGCGCATCCTTTTGGGCGGCCGGCTGACCTTTCTCGACGCGTCGCACAATCCTGAGGGAGCCACGGTGTTGGATGCCAACCTCACCCGGCTCCGGACGGAGACCGGCCGCATGCCGGTGGCGATCGTGGGCGCCCTCGGCGCGATGAGGGCGGGACCCCTGCTCGAGGTCCTATGCCGGCACTGCCGCGAGGTTCACCTGGTCGTTCCCCACCAATCCCGGGCGTCGACGCATGCCGAGCTCGAGGCGCTGGTTCCGGCCACGTTCCAGGGCCGTATCGTTCGCTCAACCGTACCCGGGCTTTTCCCCTCGTCGGGGACCTGCACGGCCGGCGGCGCGGAAGATGTGATCGTCGTGACCGGGTCCATCTACCTTCTCGGCGAGGTGCTCGCGCGCATCGAGCCCCAGCGCGGGCCGGGCGAGGGAAGGCTGCAGGACTTCTGAGCGACCTGCTTTCCGTCCCCTCAAACGAGCTTTGCCAGCTCCGCGGTCGGGGGAACGTCCTTGATGACCTGTGAGGGCCCTGGCCCCACGCCGAGGTAGCGCAGGTTGGGAAGCGCAACTGGCCTCGCTTCACCGGCATAGGCGACGTCAAGGATGCCTCGAACCATGCCGCCGACATAGCGCCGGGCGTTCATCGGCAGGTCCCCAAAGCGGCGGACATTGGAGATGTCCTCGGACCAGCCCGCGAAACGCTCGAATACGGGGCTAAGCGTCTTTCGCACCGCCTCGTTGCGGGGAACGTGGGTGCACCGGCGCCCGTCGGGCGCCTTGTAGGCCATGCAGATCAACAGCTCGCCCTTCCACTCGCCGGACCAGCTCAGGGCGTCCAGCTTGTTGATCATCAGATCCTGGAATCCGCCGTAGCGCAGGGCGTCGCCCTTCTCGACGGCGTCGTACCATCCAACCATGCGCTGGCGCCCGGTGCTGGTCCCGAACTCGAGGCGCTTCAGCTTGTCGCTCAGGGGATGGCCCTCGTCCATCTGGGTGAGGAAGGTGTGGGTGCCCACCTTCGTGTCGTACGCCTTGGCGACACCGAAGGTGTGGATCGGCTGAACCGGAATGTTGGCGCTCTCAAAAAACTCCGGCGTGTAGGTGTGGGACGAGGTCGAGGAGAAACCGTGGCGTTTATCGAGCCAATAGGCCTGCCCGAACTCGCCTATGATCGTGTGGCCCGCGCGAAGCTCCTTCAGGATCAGCTCGCGCACTTCGCCGATGTTTGGGCCGAGCGCCGTGCCGGCCTTCCAGTAGGTATTCGCGAGGCGTTCGATATCCAGAGTGAAGGGCTCGTTCCCACGGTATATCGCAAAATCGAACTCGTCCTTGGCGAACACCCCGTCCTCGATTGTCTCGGCGTTTGCCCGCAGCTCCGCATCGGTGAGCCGGTCGAAAAAGCCGTTCCATGATGCCTCGCTGACGCTGTAGACATGGCGGATCATCCGGCACGCCCGGTCCACCCGCTGCGCCAGACGGCGGGCGAAGAAATTGGGCCCGGCAAGGAAGTCCGAGAAATGCATCTGCCAGTGCCCCGTCTCCTCGCAATATGCAGCGGAAATTCCGCGGCCCGTGGCCCCGCGCGGCTCCTCGGAAAGGACCCGCACGCGGTAGTCCTCCTCGGCCAGCTCGAGCAGCCGATGCGTCAGATCCGAGATCATCGTGCGCTCGTCGATCAGGAGCCGACCCAAAACCGAATAGCCCTTGCGCTCGAGCGGGGCCGCCTCCCACAGGAATTTGCGGGGATCGGCCACGACGCCGCTCCCGATGGCCAAATGGGGGATCTCACGCTCGACCACGCCTGAGGGCAGAAGGTTCAGCTTCACGCCGGCGGCTGTGTGGCCTGCGTTCGCCCCGCCGTTGACCTTCATGACCACGGTTACGGGCCGGTCGGTGGAGCGCAGCTCCTCGGCAATCTCCGGAACCAGGCGTCCCTTTCCCTCGTCACCGAGGGAAATGCCGACGTCTGCAATGAGCTGGCTGGAGAAGGGGAGCAGGGACATGGTGCTTTCGGCAACCGAAGTTCAGCACCCCTGTTGCAGAGGATTGAAATGGGGAGCCCTGCGCCGAGGGCAAGCCCCAACTGGCGGCCTCAATTGCTTCGCGTTGACACCTCGACCACGTCGTGGGGGGCGGCTTCCTTCTGGCCTGCCGGGCTGACCCGGGCGAACCGGGCCTTCTCGCGCAGGGCACCCAGCGTACGGGCGCCCAGGTAGCCCATCCCGCTCTGCACGCCGCCGATCAGGTGGGTCAGAACCTCATCGACGGAACCGCTGACCTCCTTCAGGGCTTCGATTCCCTCCGCCGTTATTTTGCGATTGTCTTCACTTTCCTGACCGTAACGGGCCGCGCTTCCGGCCTTCATCGCCGCAAGCGAACCCATCCCTCGGTACTGTTTGTAGACCTTGCCGCCAATTTCCATGATTTCTCCCGGAGCCTCACGACAGCCCGCAAGCAGGCTGCCGCAGATCACCGCATCGGCGAGGGTCAGCGCCTTGACGATGTCGCCGGATTTTGCGATTCCCCCGTCCGCCAGGATCCTGACCCCGCGTTTTCGCGCCGAAGCCGACGCGACAAAGAGGGCCGTCAGCTGCGGGATGCCGACCCCGGCGACGATGCGCGTCGTGCAGATGGCACCGGGGCCCTGGCCCACCTTGATGGCATCGGCGCCGCAGTCGGCGAGGTACTCGACGCCGGCGCCGCTGGTCACGTTTCCGGCCATCAGCGTGAGCGAGGGAAAGGCGCCGCGCACCAGCTTGACGAGCGCGCCAACGCTCGAGGTGTGCCCGTGGGCGGTCGAGACCGCTACCGCGTCGACGTGCTCATCGACGAGATTGCCGACATGGGAAAGGGTGGCCTCCCGGTCCAGCGTTCCGTCGGCCTTGCGCTTCGGCGAAAGCGCCGCACCGACGACCAGCCTGAATTGGGAGTCCCTGGCGGGCTTTCTCCGGGATTTGATCTCCCCGGTGATCCTTTCGACGTCCGAAGCGGTCACGAGTCCCCGCAGGTGGCCGTGACGGTCGACTACGAGCATCTTGTTGATGCCCACGTGGGCGCTGAAAAAGCGGTCCGCGGCCTTTATCGGATCCTTCGCAACGTCGGATTCGTTCTCGGTGATAAGCTGGGCGCGGGCGGTCATGACGTCGGCGACCTTTTTGGCGCGGTAACGCTCCTTGACGACGTTTCCAGAAACCAGCCCGCAGAGGCAGCCCTCGGCGTCGACGACGGGGAAGGTGGAAAACTCATAGTGCTTGGCCTCGATCACTGCCAGCAGGTCCCCGATGCTTTGGTCGGGGACCACGGTGATTGGATCCTGGATCAATCCATGAATATGGCGCTTCACCCGCGCCACAGCCTTAACCTGGTCCTTCGCGGACATGTTGTAATGGATCAGTCCCATCCCGCCGTTGAGGGCCATGGCGATGGCCATCCGGGTCTCGGTGACCGTGTCCATGTCCGAGGAAATAATGGGAATCTGAAGTCCGAGCGAATCGGAGATCGACGTCGAGGTATCGGCATCCTTCGGGAGGATCTCCGAGTACAGGGTCGCAAGGGTGACGTCGTCAAACGTGAGGGCCGTCGGGATGCTCGCGCGGAAGAACGCGTCCGCCGGGAGATAGAATTGGGTGTCGACGGACGACTTGGTTTTCTTGGCAACCTTGCTCATGGGTTGCCGGGAACCAAGTAATGCGGTTCAGTAATAGTGCAAACAAAATGGAATTTCGCTTCGCCTATCGCCGCTATCGCCTGCCGTTCCGGGCGCCGGTCCGTACGGCGCACGGGGTGTGGCCTCTGCGCGAGGGCCTGTACGTCCGGGTGGACCGCCCC
>Ga0182018_10002745_pt1 | contig 16980 bp, 17 predicted proteins | sample 812P2MmetaG_FD_120490 | JGI IMG/M metagenome (GOLD analysis project Ga0182018, IMG submission 120490) | Permafrost microbial communities from Stordalen Mire, Sweden - 812P2M metaG | ecosystem: Environmental > Terrestrial > Soil > Wetlands > Permafrost | place: Sweden: Stordalen | collected... | reverse complement strand
GCGCACGGCATTGCGGGCGGGGCGTTCGGCTTCCGTGACATTGCCCCTGCCGAGGAGGAGGAGCGTCAGCTCATTGGTGGCCCAGAAATTATTGGGCTCGAGTGCGACCAAGCGTCGGATGAGTGCGGCGCTCGCCGCGGAATTTCCCTGAGCTTTTCTGATCTCGTACAGGATCGCAAGGGTGCGGGCGCGGCCGGGGGCCAACTCCAGCACATCGAGCGCCAGGCGTTCGGCTTCCTCGGTAGCGCCGCTGCGCTGAGCCTCCACGGCGCGATCCTCGAGCGGCGCCAGGTGACGGCTCGCGTCGCGTGCGCCGAGGCTTGCGAGGTTCAACTCGCAGCAGCGCGCGCGGGTGAGGCCGCTGCCGCAAGCACACAATTTACTCGCGCTCGCCTCCCGTATACCGCTGTTCATCGGTGCGCAGCTTGCGTGCGGGGCGCAGAAAGCACGAGCGGCCCTATTTCGTCAGCGAAGTCACGGCCATGAAGGTCGGTGACATTGATAGTCAGCGGATGCTCCGACCGATCGCGGAGTCAGAGTGAGGAAGGCCAGCGGCTGCTGCCCCTGGCCTTCCTTTTTTACCCCACCCTCACGGATTAGACAGCGTCTGCGGGTTGCCCGCCGCCGTTGCCGATGAGGCTCCCATCAACTTCTTCACAATCGGCGTCCCAACACCTGTGGACGCATTGTAGGTCGGGCTGATGTTGGACTGAATAATTCCATTGAACCCCGGGATTTGGGTATGCAGGAATTGAAGGGTCCCGTTGTTCGCCTGGTTGGCGGCGGTCCGATACAAATATCCGTTCACGTTGCCCATTCGCCCCTTCTGCTCGATCAGCAGTGCCAGGGCGCCGGCAAATTCGGGTGACGAGAGGCTGGTGCCTATGAATCCAAAGAACCCGCCGCCATCTCCAACGGCGAGCGCGAAAATCCCGTAGCTTCGGTCCGTATTGCCGTCGCCATCCTTCGGATTGTTGTTGCCATCGCAGAAACCGCTCTTCTTGTTGACCTCGGAAATGCCGCCCGGGCAGCCGCCCACCTGCATCCCGATATCCGGCACTGCACGCCCGGTGTATCCCGTGGCCACCAGCGACTGATAGGCGGGCGCCGGCCACATCGCGCTCACACCGCTACCGGCACCCCACACGCCACCGGACACATTTACGCCAATACCATATGGGTCGTACGGTATTTCCGGATCCGACCACGCATTCTCGGTCGCATATTGCGAAGCAAGCGACCCCGGTTTGTACACCGTCACGAGGTTAGTACCGCCTACCGCCGTCACATTCGGGTCGGACGCTGGGGCGGCAACCCCCGCAATGAATGTCGCCGGACCACCCTCAAAATAACTTACGGTGGTACATTCCTTGCCGGCACTGTCGCCGGAACTGGCCAGGAACGTAATCCCCTGCGCGTTGCCCTGCATGAACAACTCGTCATAAGCGCGCAAGATGCCGCGGTAATCCTGGCCGCCATTGTATTTCGGGAAGTAAAAAAGCTCGCACTCGCCGAACGACGCGCTCAGCGCATCCACCTGGTTGTCCTCGATTGCGTCCACATAACCGGCAAAAATGCTGCCGTCCGACAGGTCCGGTATGTCGAACAGGATGACATGCGCGCCCGGCGCGCCGGTGATCTCCGACTGCGTATCGATCGAGACCTCGGCAAAAGCCCCGCCGAAGAGCCCGCCACCGCCATTGATCGCAATGTCCTCATACAGGGTCGGGTCCGCCTGACCGGTGATCCCGGACCAATTCTCGTTATCGAACACCGCCTTGACATCGCTCGGCAGATAGTCGCTCGACATCAGCACGCCGATCGTGGCCCCCGTGCCGTCCAGCCGCTGCGTGTGGCCATTCACGCTCACCATGGTCTCCCACGACGGATATTGATAAGCCTGCTTCAGGTCATCGAACCAATAGCCGCCGTCTTGACTGTTACGGTTATAGGGGCCGCCGGCCAGTTTCGGCGTGACCTGGTGCGACATGACATGGGCTTCGTTTGGCCCAAAACTCACCACCGTGGCGCCGGCCGCCTTCAGCTCGGCCGGCAATTGCAGCGCGCTGCCCGAAACGACGCGGGTGCCTCGCGCGTTGGTATCGGTGTGCGCCAGTTGCAGACGCGTGCCGAGTGTGCTTTCCACCAGCGCCGCCGACCCGCTGACATGCAAGCTGCGTGTATGGGTTTGTACCGAAAACCCGCGCGCCTTCAGGGCCGCGACCACCCGGCCCACCGTCGCCGTATCGGGCCCGAACCGCGTCCCGAACTGCGCCGGCGTCAGCCAATGATGGTATTGCGAATTGGTCGGATCATGTAGTGCCGCGAGCAGGTCTTGAAGCTCGTCCACATTTCGCAGCGGCAGCGCCACCTCGAAGGTGATCGGGCTTGCCGCATCCGGCGTGCCGACGATTGTCAGCCCGGGCGCGGCTGCCGCGACCCCGGACCCAAGCAGCAGCGTCAGGGCGCCGAGCAGGGTAAGTTTTCTCGCGATGGAGTTCTTGTTCATTCTGCGGTCTCCCCAAGGATTGAACATAATCAGGCAGTCGTTCGTCGACTCGCGGCAGGCTCAACTCGCTGCTCGCATTGGATTTATAATAAGCCGCACGCTACGCCCGTACATGAGCGCATGTCAATGAGCGGGAGTGTGATGGATTGACTTTGATGCAGCAGTGAAAGCAACGCGCCTGACAGCATCGTTACTGCGTTGTGAAGTGATGCTAGATGTGTCAGCAAGCGACTTGTCGAATATGGCCACTCGAATGACGATGTCTCCCGCCCATGCGCCGGAACGACAGCTATCTCATTGAGCAACAAGTTAAGATCAGGACAGCTCCGGGCCAGGCTCGGCTTAAGCCGCTTCGGTCAAGGAGGGAGCCCGGCCGTCGCGCCCATACAGTCTGCGACGCGCGACCCCTTGGCCCACCGCCACCAGTCGCGAATCTGTTGCCAATGCGGATGGCATCCGCGAACATTGCCGAAGCGTCGAAGAGGGGCGCGCGTGGCTGAAGGGCCTGCTCCGCAGGGTGCTCGAAATTCGGCGCATCTGCTCAGCAGGAAAATATGAACTGGCTGCCCGGAAAGACAGTGGTTCGCATTGTGCCAAGACTGTGTGGAAACGCGCGTTTTGGGTTGCGGCACTCGTGTGGTTGGCTGGCGTGCGCGGGTGGCGTATTGAGTTAACGGTTGAATCGTCTTTACACAATTAAGGTCCTTATATGGGCTTTCGCAATCTCCGTGAAGCCCTTGGGGCGGTGACGGGGCGGCTCGAACCCGACACGCCACCTGTCGCGACCAAAGAGCGCGCCCGCGTAGCTCAACTGCGCGCGGCGCTGACAGAGGCGGAGGCACGCAGTGAGGAGCGACGGCTCGCGCTCGAAAGCCGCATTCAAGATGTCGGCTTCATGCGCATACAGCTGCGCGTGCGCAACGCGCGCATCGCGGCGCTCGAGAAGGAAGTGAGCGACTTGGGCGGCGCGCTTGCTCAGCGCAACGAGCAAAGCGGCGAAATGAAGCCCGATGCCACGTTCCTCAACGACTCTATCGCGGCACTCACCGCAACTGTCGCGGAACGCGATGCGAGCATTGCAGCCCTCAAAGCCGTGCAGCTCGCGGAAGGTGCAACCCTCGCTGCCCGGCAAAGCGACTTTGTGCGCGCAAGCGCCGAGAGCGAGGTTCAGCGCAAGAATCTAGGCATGCTGGAAGCGGCACTCGCCGCTGCCAACACGCGCCTCGCCGAGGAGCAAGCCGCCGCTCTTGCGGCGCTCGAGCTGCGCAACTCGATGGAGGCCGCGATCGGCGAGCAGCGTCAACGGATCGCGCGACTCGAAGTTGAGCTCGCAGGCGTCGTACGCGACTGTGACGCGAGCGTCGCGGCCGCTGCGGCTGTGCAGGCCGAGTACCTTGAACAGGGTACACGTCTCGCGACGGCCACTGCTCGCATGTTGGAGCTCGAAGCCGAGGCGCTCGATCAAGTGCATGCCATCGGCGCCCTGCAGGAGGAGCCGCGTGTGAGCAGCGAGAGCGCGCGCGCTCTAGAGGGCGGTCTGCACGCAGCCGACTCCATTCACCGGCCCGAGGCGGATCTGCGCATCAGGAGCGCGCGCCGCGACGTACTGGTGAAGCCGCACGACGACTCATGCGGCACGAGCGCCACGCACGAAGTGGCCCCGGAGGGCGCCGCACCCCTCTTCATTCGCACCGGTGAGCCGGAAGTCGTGCACGTGCTCGGCCGCAAGACGACAATTGGACGCACGCCCGAAAACGATGTGCAGATCGACGCCCAATACATCAGTCGCCATCACGCAGTGATTCTTGCTGAACGGAGGCACACAATCATTGAAGACCTGAATAGCACGAATGGCGTGATCGTCAACGGACGGCGGGTGCTGCGCCAAGCTCTGAAGGACGGCGACATCGTGCTCATCGGTAAGGCGCCCTTCCGCTTCGCCATGCGCCCCGTGACCGAGCGGCGCTGAAGGCCTCGCTGTGCTGCCGCATCAAATACCCCTATCAAGAAATCGCCCGTCGGTGCTCAGATCGCCCAAGACCATTCAGCGACCCTCAGTGGTGTCGACGCTAACCGGAGCAGAGCCTGTCAGCAGGTCGCCGACAGGAGCGGCAGCGCGAACAGTGCTAGGCAGATGACGACGACGCTTCTCCCGGTGCGGAACGGCGCTACCCATAACGCCGAGAAGAATGCAGCGTAGATCAGATACAGATTGAGGCAGATCCTTGCAGTGAGTTGCGCTCGTGCACCGCTCAGGAGTGCGTGCCTGCGGCGCTCGTTTCGAGCGCTGATCTACCCAATAGCGCTGGCGTACCCGACTTGAATTCTCACGGTACCGGCTCGTACGTTGCGGCGAACACGTCGGCCCTGCACGGATACACGTCGCCTTTCACGCCGCATATGATCCAGTCCGTGAGATTGGCGCGCAGCGTGCCAGCCGGTGTCGGGATGAGGATGTGCGGCCTACCGCGGTGCTCGACGGTGCGGTTGGCTCCGGTTTCAATGTCCTCGTAAAACCACCGTGGGTCGATCCATGCGGGCAGTTCCTCGCACTGTCCGGCCGGCATGAACTGCCATGCCTCTACAACGAACGGTTTTCTGCGCCAGTGGCTCACCGCAGCTCCGGTGCGATGGAGGCGTAAAGTCCCGACGATACTCGGCGACCTTCGGCATCCGGTTCACAATTAATTAGCTTACTCCGCCGACGAAAGCGCCGCCCGCGATTGACGACACTTTCTTGCCGCTACTACGCGGACATGGGGTCCGCCGCGCTGGGCCAAGGGGCGGTTCTCGCCAAAACCCGACTTAGAGTTGGTCAAACTGCCTTTCCTAAAGCAGCCGGTCCACGACAGTCGATAGCTTCTCGGTTGCCAAACCGGGAGAGGGTCGAAGAACATAGCCGAAGGCTAGGGAGAACTGACATGGCTGGAGCGTGCTCGGCGGAATCGTCGGCGGCGAGGAAGAGAAGCCGGAGGACCGATGCCGATGAAATCAGACAGCACCGGTCGTTTCGCGGGTGCTGTGTATGTCGTGGTCATCGTGACCGGCATGTTCAGCCTGGCCTACGTTCCGGGCCAGCTGCAGCTAACGGGCTACGCCGAGTCCGTCGTTCGTAGCATTTCATCAAACGAATCGATGTATAGGCTTGGCATCGTATCGTGGTTCATCAACTGCGTCGCGCGCCTACCCGGGCGGAGTTGTGGTCAACGCGTACGTGACCAAGCAGTAAAGCGCCTGTGGAGACAATGCGCTTTCGCGGCGTGTTACGTGACCGGCTGGGCGAACTCTCCGGTCGCCTTGGCGATGCCGACTGGCTCGATGGTGCGTTCAGCGCGGGCGACCTGATGATGGTGGCGGTGCTCCTCAGGTTGAAAGCATCGGGTATTCTGGAGAAATACCCGAACCTCTTCGCCTATGTCGCCCGTGGCGAATCGCGGCCCGCGTACAAGCGTGCTTTCGACGATCAACTGGCGGTTTTCACTGGCAAGCCACCGACCGGCTAACAAAGGTCCGCTCTTGGCTCACTCGAGCCTTTCATGGCCTGACCTTTAGACCGGAGACGACACGATTTTCGCATTTATGCACATTGAGATCCGTCAGCCGCGCAGTCGGCGAAAGCGCAATGCCACAAAGCTGCCGGTCACCGATGACTGTAGTGGGCCGCCAATCTCGGTCAGTTCACCACCAGCCCCGTGCGGAATGGCGGAGCGGCCGCTTCCCGGAAGGGCACCCGCGACTCCCGGCCCAACTTCGGCCGCTCGTCACCGGTTATTCGCCGCCGCAGAGCGGCCGGTCATGATTTGGATTCCGTTTAAGTGGCGTCACCTGCTACGTTATCCGTCATCAGATCGACGGATAAACCAAGTTAGGCCGCCAGATTTGATGAGGAATAATACGTGACGGAGCTCGAGGGGCTTGAGACACTCTTTATCAGGCTGGAGCGGAATCCGAGGGGTACACGATGAACATACTGTTGTGGGTCCTGCAGGTCCTCGCCGCGCTCCTGTACGGATCGTCGGGCGTCATGAAGGTCTTCATGTTCGACAAGGTAAGCCAGGACGTCCCGTCCTTTGGCGCGTTGCCGCGCGAAGCCTGGATGACCCTGGGCATCCTGGAGCTCGTGTGCACGGTCGGGCTCATCGTCCCCGCCGCGTTCCATTGGCAGCCGGCGCTGACGATCCTGGCTGCCACGGTCTTGGCGGTCGAGAGCCTCGTGTTCGTCGGGGTGCACGTCAAGTACCGCGAGATTACGCCCATGATCTTGAGCGGCGTGCTGGGCCTCCTCATGGCGTTCATCACGTACGGCCGGCTGGTTCTGAAGCCAATCTTCTAACCGGCGGGCCTCCAAATGCGACAGGCAGCAGCCTAACAATTCATTCAAGCCGACGCCGCTTCGGCGGCGCGGCTTTATCAGGCGTTAAAAGTCGAACCTGTCTGTCGCCGCCACACACGCCGCCGCCTTCTATCGCGAAGTCACGCCCAGTGGGACAGTCTGGACGATCAAAAATGGCTTCGGTTTTCCCGCGCCAACCGGGAGCAGCGAGCGCGCCATGCCATTCTGATCGTCGCGGAACCGGGCGGAGCAGATAATCCGGAGCGTTCCGGGGTATCCCGGCTTCACTCCGGTCGAACTTGAGTTGAACGTGTTCCTCAACCGTTGGATTGTTGGCCTTACGCGGCACCAACTGCGTGTGGGGTCGAACTGGTCCGGCGAACATGCCACAGGCTATGACGCAGATCCGGGCGAGGGGGCTGAGCGGCTTCCAACTCTCGTTGGAGCGAATCGTGACGGATGAAGTGCCCGGAGTTTGCAAGTCGAACTCTACAGAGCCGCAAAGCCGACGTTGACCACCGGCGGCAGAGGGTCCACGAAGCGACCGTCGGCGGGTGAGTACGGGTGGAAAGTCGCTGATCAGCCAAAACCGGTCCATCACCCCACCGATTTGACCGCCAGGAACCGGACGTTCCGCCGCGGCATTAGAATGTAACTTCTGGAGCGGACTCGTTAAGGCGAATCGAGTGGCACTCGTTGTTTTTCTGAGAGGGGTTAACGTTGGGGGCCACAGGACCTTCCGACCGACCAAGCTCGCCGAAGCACTGAAGCACCTCGGGGCCGTCAATATTGGCGCGGCCGGCACGCTAGTCCTTCGGCAGCCAATGACCCAAGCCCAAGCACGCGCCGAAGTGGCATGCATGCTTCCGTTTGCCGCCGAGATCGTTGTTTGCCAGGGCCGCGAAATCGTGAATCTACTGTCGAAGGATCCTTTTCAGGGACAGTCGGTGCGACAAGGTGTTGTCCGCTTCGTCAGCGTGCTGTCGCGGCGCCCTCGCTTGGCGCCATCAACGCCCATGCAATTTCCTTCCAGTGGCCAATGGCTGATGAAGATCCTCGCGCGACGAAACCGATTCGTCATCGGAATGTACAGGCGCCATATGAACGTCATCGGATACCTCGGTGCGCTGGACCGGCTCTACGGTGTCTCAGTGACCACTCGCAACTGGAATACCATCGCGACAATTGCCGGGGTGCTCCATAGCGAGTCACCTAAATAAACAACGATCGCGGTGGCCCGGACTCCGACTCGACCTCCGGCACTATTTCGCTGACGGGATCGAATTAGACGCTTAAATTACGGATTTTCAAAGCTCACGCCATCAACGTCAAAGCCCTGTACGCTCAAATCTACCCCTGTCGAACCTCGACAGGCCGTGCGCGAGTGGCGGTGGCCTGTGATTCTCCTACAGCACCGGCGAGCAGAGCGGCAATCAGCAAAAGTCCCCATATACTTCGGGTCATTGTGCAACGAGCCGGACTTGCCAATCGGCTGCACGGCCAGACGCAGCCCCATCGCCCTAAGCATGGAAGTCATGCTTCTCAACTCCGGGTTTCTTTTTTCGAAAGCGTGCGGTAGAGGGTCGTAGCATTAAGCTTAGTCTTACTTGCAAGCTGCGGAACGCCACCCATCACGTCGGCGATGCGTCGCATTGCAACCATCAGCTCCTGCTCGTCGCCTTCCTGAAGTACGGCGTTTAGGTATTCAACGGCGAATTTTGGGTCCATGCGAAGACTCTCCACGGTGACCTCGTCGTGGCCACGAGAAACCGCACGCATATTTTTGCGAGTCATTGTCGTCTCCGTTCATATGCGGCCCCTCCTTGCCTCGCGGGATCCGCACGCAAGATGCGCCCCGGTGAGCAACGTCGCGGGGAAGCCGAGCGAGAGTCAACTGTGCGCGAGCGGTAGTGGCCTCACCCGTGCGCGCTGCTGCGAACTTGCCCCCCCTCGCGAATCTCGGGGCACGCGAGGCGAGCCGTCATCTGGCGCCGCTTGAGGAATGCGCCGCCGAGGCGCGCCGCACCGGCTCGCTCCGGAGAATGCGCAGTCGCACTACATTCAATGGAGGGTTGTCAACGAGCGGGCGGAGACACCACGGGATCAGAAACAGCATGAAATCCAGAGTTTTATCCCTAAGCTGAGACAACATGGGACGTAGCGGGACGCCGTAGAATCTCTGGGAAATTGCTGACGGGATCAAATTGACCGCATAAGCCATTGATCTTCAACCCGCGCGCCTTCGACACCAAAGCCCCGTACCCTCAATTCTACCCCTGTCGAACCTCGACAGGACCTGCGAGAGTCGCGATGGCCCGCGATTCTCCTACGGCACCGGCGATCAGCCCGAGTGCTCGTTGTGCAATTAACCAGATTTGCCGATCGGCTCCACGGCGAGCCAGAGCCCCATCGCCCTGAGCATGAGAGTCATGCTTCTCAATTCCGGGTCCCTTTTTTCGAAAGCGTGCGGGAGAGGGTCGCAGCATTAAGCTTAGTCTTGCTTGCAAGCTGTGGAAAGCCACCCATCGCGTCGGCGATACGTCGCATTGCAACCATCAGCTCCTGCTCGTCGCCGTCCTGAAGTACGGCGTTTAGGTATTCAACGGCGAATTTTGGGTCCTTGTGAAGACTCTCCACGGTGGCCTCGTCGTGCCCGCGAGAAATCGCACGTATATTTTTGCGAGTCATTGTTGTCTCCGTTCATATTCGGCCCAATATCCGACACCCTTGGCAATGTCGGATGCTTGAGTCCGCTTGGAACCAGCGCGGTAGATCGTGCCGTTGCGGCGGCCCCGTCAGGGTCGGGCAATAATCGCCGCCAATTCGCGATTCGACGCGCCGAGCGCAAAGAGCGACTTCACGAGCAGATCGAGGGACACCGTAGGGTCGCCAGCCTCCATTTTGGCAACGCGCGATTGGCTGGACTTGATGGTCCGGGCGAGACCCACCTGGGTGATGCCTCGGGATTGGCGTCGCGCCTTCAGGCCCTCGGCGAGTTTCAGCCTCAGATTGACGTACGCCTCCTCCTCATTGGACATCCCGAGGAAGTCCTTTGGAGTCCCGATTCTCCAGCCCTTGGCTTCAAGCTTCTTGCGCTTAGTTTCCTGCATTGTCGTACTCCTGCAGACGCTTTCGGCACGTGGCGATCACGGCTTTGGGGGTCACGCCAGTCTTCTTTGCGAAGACCTCCAAAACCACGATGGCATCGCTGTCGATTCGATACACCAGACGCCAATTGCTGCCAGCGTCGTTGATTCGCAGCTCGTGGCACCGCGCCCCTATGATCGGCATCGGGCGAGACTGGGGCATCGACAACGACTCGCCACGCTGGAGCCGCCGCAGCAGAAACCCCGCCTCAAGGCGGGCCTCCTTAGAAAACGGAGGAGTCTTTACCTCGCCGTGAAGCCAGGCCAGCGGCTTGTCTTTTGGGCTCACGGAACGCAGTATATGCCAGGACTGACATATCTGCAAAATAGTGGTGGTCTACCCGTGGAACGGCTTTATCCTCGGGACCACGACGAAATATCAGCGCGCGACGCCAGTGCGCTCGAACCCCGTATGGTGATGTCGCATTTTGTTGCAGAGGGTCGCCGGGCCTCAATTGTGCCCGCGTCTCGCGACGTACGCAGAGAGCCTTTCGTGTGTCGATTCGACAGGAAAGGAGCGTGTGTTCGTCGCTTGATGGATTTAGAGTGATATTCGTAGCGCGTATCGGCAGTCACAACTGAGAGCTGCTCAGAGGTCCCCCTGAGTTTGGGGTGATTTCACCCCAAAACTTCGACCACACGGACTCGGCGACCCTCGCCGGGGTATTGGCAACTTTTGACTCAATTAACTAGCTGGCTCGCTCAAGTTTCGCAGCTAAGAGCCTAGACACATGAGCTTTCCAATCTGGCTACGCCGACGCAATGTATTCGACGGAGGGATTTATGCAAGACCGTGCCCTGTACTCGATCAAAGAGGCGCGAGAGCTGCTCGGAGGTATCTCCCGTAACGGCATCTACGCCCTACTACGAACCGGTGAACTCGCCAGTGTCGTCATTGGATGCCGACGGTTCATCTCTGGGGCAGAGATCGCAGCGCTCATAAGCCAATCCACTACAACGGTCAGTCCATCCGAGGACGCTGTTAGGTCTCGACGGCCCCTTCAAAGGCCGGTGGAACTCTTCTCGCCCATCGTCTTCCGGCCGGCCTCTCGGAGGCCGCCAAGCATCTAAGTTGTTAGCGTTCAGCGTTTGTGACTCCTGAGGAACGTGCAGATCTATTTGAGGGATTAGGGAACGCGTGCGGAGGTGAAATCACCGCTCACGTTGCGCCCCACCTCGCGCAGCAGAACGCGGACACTTCGCTATCCTGCCATCAATCGAATTTCACCCCTCGTCCCTCCATCACGGCGCGCCTCACACCGGAAGAGAAACTTCGTTTCACAGCACTCGCAGCTGCTCGGGGCGTATCGGAGTCCGCGCTTGCATTGGTCGCCATACGCGATCTACTCAGTTCCGCTGCGCCTGTCTCGCGCTCACTGCTGCCGGCGTCGACTCGTGAGCCGGCCATTGATCGGATCACGATTCGGCTGCGGCCGGGTGATCGGCAAACCGTCCGCCAGCGGGCGGCGCAACGCGGAATGAAGGACTCGGCCTACTTAGCTGCGCTGGTTCGCGCTCACGTGGCCGCAAACCCGCCGCTGGCAGCTGATGAGCTTAGGGCCCTAAAGCTCGCTGTGACCATCCTCGCAGGCTTCGGACGGCTCCTGGCGCGGACCGCTCGGGAGGTGACTCAGGCTCGACTCATGAACCCTGATCTTCAACAGGACTTGAGCCGCACGAGAGCGCTGGTCGCGGCCCTGGAGCAGCGCACGCACGATCTGGCACGTGCGGCGCTCGTGAGCTGGGAGAGCTCGCTTGACTAGACGGCCCGTGAGGCTTCCCTCGGGAGGGCCACCGCTTTTTGAGATCTTCAGCACCGGCCGCGCAGGTCCACAAAAGTCCGGCCATTTCAGTCGGGCCCAGATTGAGCAGATTGCGCGCACCGTGCGAAGGACACCTGAAGTCATGGTCAAGGTCACCGGCGGTGGCGCCAAGGTCGGCGCCGTGTCGGCGCATCTGGGTTACATCAGTCGCCAGGGAAAGCTCGAGCTCGAAACGGACGAAGGCGAGCGCATCACGAGCCGCGATGAGCACAAGACGTTGCTGAAGAGCTGGCACCTTGAACTCTCAGCCGGTCAGTACCGGCAGCAGAACGAGCGACGGCCAGCCGCGCGAACGTTGAAGTTGGTGCACAACATTGTGCTCTCGATGCCAGCGCCCACGCCGTCCGAGAAGGTATTGGCGGCGGCCCGTAAGTTCGCGAAGGAGAAGTTCGCGCTCCAGCACCGATATGTTATGGCGCTCCACACCGACCAGCAGCACCCGCACGTGCACCTGGTCGTAAAAGCGGAGAGCGAGCTCGGGCGTCGACTTCATATCGACAAGCTGCTACTGCGTGAGTGGCGAGAGGATTTCGCCCGAATGATGCGAGAGCAAGGCATCGAGGCCAACGCGACTTCTCGCGTCGTTCGGGGAAGGAACAAGAGCCAGCCGCGAGATGCGCAGTACCGAGCGCAGCAACACGGGAAGTCGACGGCGTACCGCAAGCGAGTCATGGCCATTGCGCAGGAACTGTCGCAAACCGGAGCGGTCCGCGACCCCGCGCACGGGAAGTTAATAACGACCCGAAAAGAGGTCGTCGCAAACTGGCTGAAGGCCGCCGACATGCTGGACGCCCAGGGCGAGATCGCTCTTGCCGGCGACGTCCGTTACTTTGCCAACCACCTGCCGCCCGTGCTCACGGACAGGCAGAGGCTGGCGCAACAATTTATCCGGCACATCAAAATGCAACGTTCTGCGCAGCTTGAGGGAGCGCTCGAGGATCGAGCTAAACAACCGGAGTTGACGCGATGAGGCTCAGAGTGTTGCATTCCGTAGCGTAGACCAAGCGGTTCACCCCCGAGAATTCCCCATCAAAGAACGCCTTTTTGCTGCGCGCCGGCGCGCCAACCGTTGGCCGAAAGCCGGCTCGGCCCAAATGCTGCCGGTCACTGCCTGACTGAGCACCTCTGAAGCTGCCGTTCGCGGGTTGCGGTAGGCTACGCAGGCAATAGATGCAAACATTCCCATTTTTTGAATGAGGGCTGTTAGAGCCAGCCGACTGAGGCAACCCATCTTGACGGGGGCGGATCTGACGGATAGGGCTTCGAAGACGCCAGTCACGTCGAACCGCGGGCTTCATAGAATTCGGCGGCGTAGCCATTTTTCAGGGACTGAAGCCAATCAATGAACCGCAATGTTAAGAGTCGCTTAAGCCGGACCGGCCATGTTTGGTAGCTGGCTCAAACGGCGTGCACAATTGAACGCGGTCCGTGATGCTACGGCGGATTTAGAGCGATTTGTTTTGTCGTTGAAAGGACAGTCGGCAAACGAACTCGGCATGCTTGTCGCAATCGCCGCGGTCATACGAATGAACATGCGGCAAGAAGACCGGTTGCCCGATGAAGCTCTTGGCGTTGGGGTACCGCTGTCTGACGATCAACAGGACGCCATCCAAGCTAATTTGTCGCGACTGATTCGAGAATGGCAGAAAATGAATCAGCCGATCGATGCCGCTGGCGGCATGGTGTGGTTGCACTCGCTGCGAGCTTACCGATATCCGGAAGTCCGTCTGTTGGGCCGCCAAATGTGGGGCGAATTGCAAAGGGGTTTTCCAACAGTCTTTGAGGCTTTCGACTTCATAGAAAAAGCGACTCAAAAGCCGTTGCCGTTGGGTTGTCTTCAAGCATCGCAATTTATTCCCGTTGGTCTTGAGCCTTTCGAGAAGAGCAATCCGGCTTTGGAAGTCGGGGAACATCTTAAAATCATGGGATACGACTTGACAGGGTACGGAGCGGCAGTGGCACTACTAGAGGTGCAAAGCGGGTACAGCCCCGTGGAAGCGGCCTCACATATCGCGTTGACAACAATGGCGTTGGATATCAAGAGCGCCGAGCCGGACTTCGAACGATTTATGCGGTTTCATTCACATGCAATGGCGCTCATAGAAGTATTGAAAGAATATCGGGACAAGAAGATGATCCGTGACTCTATGTGGCAAAATGATGCGAAGGCCGTATATCACATTGCGACAATCGATGGACAACAGGTCCAATGGATCGACAAAATTTTGAGTGATCCGATTGCCGGCAAACAAAGACTTGCCAATAGCCGCATTAAATACGCCTAACTAAATGGGTGTGTAATCGCTCGCGCAGATTGGTTTCGACATTCTTCCTATAAAGATCCATCAATGCACGTATTCAAAGTCCGGCTGGCTTGCTTCGCAGGGAATTGAATCCTCTAAGGTGCGCGGCGGAAGCGCAGCACCCAAGCATTAAGTCAGAGTCTGTAAGGATTTATTGCCGATGCACCGACCCGAGCCACAGGATTTCGGCATAAATTCTCATGACATAGAGTGGGCTAAGAAGGTCGACCGAAGAGTACCTCAAACTGCCTTCGTGGTATCGGCGGTCGGGTGGGCAATATACGCATTAATCCACGTCATACCGTCTCATATAGATTTACAGCACCTGTTCGCACGAGCATTTCACGCCGATTTAGCGAACCTGTTCGCGCTAGCACTGTTTTCTCTCGGGAGTCTGTTCGTAGGTTTAATGATTGTCACCTTTACGACGATCGTAGGTGCTCCGTGTGGCCTAATGCTGCTACTTCTTGTGCCACGTTACCGTCAGGTACAGCGATACCAAAAGGCGGTCGAATTGTTCCGTGCCTGGTGGCTGCGCACACAGAAGGAGTTCTGGATGTCATTATCGGGCAAGCAGTTTGAGGCGGAACTTGCTGGCGTCTTTCGGAAAGCGGGGTTTCGCGCAGAACTGACCGCTGCCTCTGGAGACAAAGGGGTCGATATTTGGCTATACACAGAACGCGGTAAAGAAATCGTCCAATGCAAGGCGCACAGCGGGCCGATTGGACCAGCAGTCGCCCGCGAACTTTATGGAACGCTTCAGCACTTCGGCGCGCCTGCAGCCATCCTAGCAAGCACGTCTGGGTTCACAAAGGGCGTAAGGGCCTTTGCTCACAACAAGGCGATAGTATTAATGGACCTATCGGATATCATTGCACTTCAAAAGCGAAATTCAGGGCTCTAACTTCCCCGTCAACACGCACGCACGTGGGCAGGCTGCGCGCACCAGTTGGCGCAACGGCATAAGCTATGGATCGATGGCTGATTGCCAGTGTTAAGGAAGCGAGTTATGGCTGACAAAGGAAAAAACTGTCAACTTCGGGGGAGTCAGGCTTGTCTTGAAACTGACGCCAATGCTCGATTATGGAAGAGTACCTTGCTCGGAAGCGGCCGGTCGCATCGGGCAGCTTCTGGTCAACTCGGACCGATTGTTCGAATCGCGAAACACTCCCAATCTGGGTCCTTTGTGGGAATGTTCAGTCTTACGCGCGCAAGCATCCTCTTCGTGTCATCTGTTCATTACGGCCATTGCTGTTTCATCGACTGCAATACTGTTGCAAGCTGAACCTCGGCTTCACTTGCGTAACTGTCAATAAGCGCACCGAGCTGCACCGTCTGATTGCTGATACCTCCGCTACATTGCCACTGTTCATATGTGAAAGCCGAATACCCACCGAATTTACGGCCCATGAACGTTCTGGATATTGGTGAGGCCGTCGGGCGGTCCTTCTTGGCTGGATGGCCAGCGCAGATGTTGCGGACCGTTCTCAACAATTGCCACGAGGTGAGTTTGTCCGTTTGAAGTGGACGACCCGTTACTGCCATATGCAACTCGGATATAGAGTCCTGTTGAATGAATAGCGCCTGCATTACCCCCCAAAACTCAATGTAGGCTATGAGAGGATCAGAAGAAAAGCCCTTAGCACGATGGGTCATCAAGCTCTCGGTGGTGTCTTGCAAGAGATACATGCTCGTGTAATAGGCCGCGTATCGTTCCTCTTGCGCAGCGGTGAAGAAAAATGTCGCACATCCAGCGCTTTGGTGGAAGTAGTTGTAGATATTATCTCTGGAAGTGGCAACCCGTAGCATTAAAACACCCAGCGGTTCCTTGAAACGTTTCAATGTCCTTCGGCGCTAGGATCGTCACTCACGCCGCGCGCTTAATCGGCACGACGTTGACACCTGCGCGCAGCCCGTCAAGGTAGTCGCTCCAATCCTGCATCATCTTGCGACGCTCATCGAGTCGCTGTGCCCGGTTGTAAGCGTCCCGAACCTTGTTGCGCTCGGCATGCGCGAGCTGTAGCTCGATCAGGTCGGGATGCCATCCTTTTTCGTTCAATAGCGTGCTCGCCATTGTCCGGAATCCGTGTCCGGTCATCTCCTCATTCGAGTATCCGAGTCGGCGCAAAGCGGTGTTGAGGGTGTTATCACTTATCGGGCGGTCACAACTTAGCAACGACGGAAAGACGTAACGACCGTTACCGCTAAGACGCTGCACGCCACGCAGAATGTCGACGGCTTGCGTTGAGAGCGGAACGATATGAAGCTCGCCCTTCTTCATACGCTCGCCCGGTATGCGCCACTCGGCTGCGTCGAGATTAAGCTCAGCGTGTTCCATCTTGCGCAGCTCGCCAGGGCGCACGAAAACGTACGGAGCGAGCTTCAGGGCTGCGACCGTCGTCGGCTGCCCAACATATCCGTCGATTGCGCGCAGGAGCTCCCCGACGCGCGCCGGGTCCGTAATCGCGGCAAAGTGTCGCTTGACCACGGCGGCGAGCGCCCCTTTCAGGTCGTCGGTCTTGACGTTATGAGGACGCCCAATTTGAGCCGCATAGCGCAAGATGCGCACGCACGAACTGCGTACCCGGTGCGCCGTGTCGGTCGTACCCCGTGCCTCGATCTTCTTAAGAACCGTGAGAATCTCAGGCGTCGTGATTTGCGCGATTGGCCGACTCCCCAAATCGGGGAAAACGAATCTATCCAGCTGGCTTCGTTCCCGCTCTAGCGTGCTTGCCTTGATACCGTTCTTCAGCAGCTCTAGCCATTCGCGGGCGACAATTTCAAAGGTGTGGCAAAGCGTGGCCTTGTCTGCTTGGCGCTGAACGTTCGGATCGATTCCGTCAGCGACGAGCCGGCGAGCTTCATC
>Ga0182018_10002743_pt1 | contig 16997 bp, 19 predicted proteins | sample 812P2MmetaG_FD_120490 | JGI IMG/M metagenome (GOLD analysis project Ga0182018, IMG submission 120490) | Permafrost microbial communities from Stordalen Mire, Sweden - 812P2M metaG | ecosystem: Environmental > Terrestrial > Soil > Wetlands > Permafrost | place: Sweden: Stordalen | collected... | reverse complement strand
TTGGCACGCTCGACAGCGGGACTTTGACTCTTCAGGGAGAGACGATTGGCGGTCGCGGTCTTACCGGAGGAGGTTGGCCCTGGAATCTTGGTGAGAACGCTGGAAGAGCTCCTGTCCGGGGGAGGAACCAGCAGATCAACTTACCGCTGCCGAGTACTGATCCAAGTACTGAATCAGAATCCTGTGGTTGGCTTTGTCGGTTTTTCCACAGGCTGCATGTTCATTCGTCACAGACACCTCTCGCCGTACCGAGCTATCGTTGACCGCCCGGATGTGGACTCTTCGAAATTCAGTTAATTTTCGCCTGGTTGTGACCTGCAAGGCTAGACAAGGGCCAAGTGAGTATTCAAGACTCCTGAGGTGTATGACGTGCATGACGAAACGGACCCTAAGCACTCGGAAGAAAGGTTGCGAACGTCTGAGCTCGGATATCGCCGCCTCTTCGAAACCGCCAAAGATGGAATCCTGATTCTCGATGCGAAGACGGGAAAAATAACAGACGCCAATCCCTTCCTGGTTAGTTTGCTGGGTTACTCTCTCGATGAGTTTATCGGAGCGCAACTCTGGGAGATCGGACCATTCAAAGACATCAAGGAATGCAAGCTCGCCTTTGCCGAATTGCAGGAAAAAGAGTACATCCGATATGAATCTCTCCCGCTTGAAACCAAAGACGGGCGCTCCATTGCCGTGGAGTTTGTTAGCAACGTCTATGCGTTGAGTACTGAAACGCGGGTCATTCAATGCAACATTCGCGACATCACTCAGCGCAAACAGATGGAGGAGGCGCTGCGGCAAAGCGAGGAACGGTTCAGACTAGCACTCCGGAATTCTCCGATTTCGATGTTCAGCCAGGACCGGGATTTGCGCTACACGTGGAGCTACAATTCCCATCTTCAGACGGGCGAAAATCTGGAAAGGACCCTAGACGAACTCCTCGAAACTGCAGAGGCCGCGAGCGATACCAAAGTCCGACGGCAGGTAATGGAAACCGGTGTCGCCGCGCGAGCAGAAATGCAGATCACCTACGGCGGTAGGAAGCACTACTTCGACACAACAATCGAACCGGTTTTGGACCCGGCGGGCGCGGTGATTGGTATCACCGGAGTCAGGATGGATGTCACCGAGATCCGCGAGACAACTGAAGCCTTACGCGAAGCCACGAAAAAGCTCACGGAGGAAAAACTATACCTTGAGCAGGAAATCGATACAGAGCTGGGGTTCGGGGAAATCGTCGGGCGGAGCAAGGCCCTGCAATCCGTAATGGCAAATGTGCGAACAGTGGCGTCCACCGATGCCACCGTGCTGCTGTTAGGTGAAACGGGAACCGGCAAAGACATGGTGGCGCGCGCAGTTCACCGAACAAGCCAGCGCTCCCACGCAAGTTTCATCAAAATGAATTGCGTGGCCATTCCGTCAGGCTTGCTGGAGAGCGAGTTATTCGGCAATGAGAAAGGCGCATTCACGGGGGCGGTCAACAAGAAGATCGGACGGCTCGAACTGGCGGATAAAGGCACACTGTTCCTGGACGAGATCGGCGAGATTCCGCCGCAATTACAACCAAAGCTGCTGAGGGTTCTACAGGATCAAGAATTCGAACGGCTGGGCGGGTTAAAAACGGTGAAGGTGAACTTTCGTCTGATCGCAGCCACGAACCGTGATTTGGAAGAGGCCATGCGAAACAACGAGTTTCGCAGCGATCTGTATTACAGGCTGAGCGTGTTTCCGATCCGCATACCACCGTTACGGGAACGACGGGAGGATATCCCTTTGCTGGTGGAACATTTTGTGCAGAAGTTCTGCTTGCGCATGAAGAAATCGATCACGAGCATTCCGAAGAGAACGATGGATGCGCTGAAGGGTTTCGATTGGCCGGGGAATGTGCGAGAGTTGGAAAATGTTATCGAACGAGCAGTGATTCTCACACAGGGTTCGGTGCTGGTGGCGCCGCTGAACGACATAATGCAGATACAAGAAGAAAGAAGCAAGGGTCAAACTCTGGAAGCAGCCGAACGCGACCACATCGTTCGAGCCATGCGGGAGAGCCATTGGCAAGTCGGCGGGATGAACGGGGCGGCGGGGCGACTGGGGATGAAGCGAACGACGTTGCAATCGAAGCTGAAGCACTTGGGAATCGATCCCCGGTCAGGGAGGCCTTAGCATTAGTTCACCAGGCACCCGAGAGATTCGGATCACATTTTCCAGGTTCGCGCCGTAGCGAGGGCGGAGTCCGGCGATACTGGCTCGTCAAGCGAAAGAATGGGCAGGATTTTGCGTCGGCCAGGTTTCATCCACACCCTGTTTACATCGACGCGGTACAGGTGCGCAAGAAAGGCCGAATGTCCACGGTAGGTTCCGACGCTGCGAAAACGCGTCAGATCTCCTTGCCTCAACACCGCTTCTGATCATCGACTGCAAACTGACTAAACCGTTTTCTATGTAACTGAAAGAGGATAGCAAGAGCCTCCGCTTCTCCTCGTCGTGCGCACTGAATTAGGTCGGTTCGTTTGCGCCACCGCTGAGCACGCGAATCTCCTGTGGGTCTCAGCGCCCGTCAAGAGCAACACTCGGTAATTGTCGAGCCTCGCGATTGTTCCCAAAAAACAAGTCAAGTACTGACTGGACAAAAGAGGATTGGGAGCAGAGCCTTCACGGCCAGGAGGCTTTTCATATTCAACACTCTCTATCGTTGTCCACGCACCATCGCACGTCACGAAAATGGTCCGTTGCATGAAACGAGGCGTCGTTACGAACGGAACCAACGGAATCGGATTCAATTTCACCGGACCGTACAACCCCGCCACTAACTACAACCCCTACGACGTCGCGACCTATACCTACACCCTCAGCCCCCACCTCTTTGGGATAGCGTTCGATGGGACCAACATCTGGGTCTCCAACAGCACTGCCGCCACCGTTACCAAACTGCTGGCCAGCACCGGAGCGACGTTGGGCACTTACACCGTAGGCAACACCCCCGGCTAATGGCGTTCGACGGCGCCAACATCTGGGTCGCGAACCAGACCAGCAACACCGTCAGCAAGCTGCCGGCCTTCTAGCGGGCTGGCTGCGATCGATCAAGACGTTGTACCCAGCGGAATAGCCCGGCTGATCGGCGGAGCGCAACCGGGACCACCGCGCGGACGGTGGAAGTTGTAATGCTCTAGCCAGGGCGAGAGATGCTAATCGCGCGTTCCTCTGAGGCAACGATCTTGTTGCGCCGGTGACGGAAGCTTGAGGCATGGACTTCGTCGGATCGTCCGCAATCTTTAACTCCGCTTTGCTTAGGCCATTGATCAAGCGCTCGATGAATTCCGTCATTTCGCGTCTGGAGGGCCGAAACGCCCTCGTGCCTGTCGAGCGATCACGTTGGTTGATTGGCCGGAAACGGGCTTCTGGGAAATTGTTGCTGAGGCGGCTGGAGTCCGGCGGATTTTGAGTTCCACAGTGGGTTCTGAACGGTTAGGAAAATTCTCTACTGTACTTCTCAACGGGCTACCAGAACTGCAAGTTGCACCGATTTGATCCAAGAGGACCCGTTCTGATCATGGAACTACTACAGTTTCACTACAGTCGCTAGCAGCCTACCCAAAATCGATTTCTGCTTCACCCGGTGGGTCGCTTCAGCGGAATATTCCCCCACAACTCCGACAGATCCCGTACCGTTAACGGAAGGCGAAGACAAAGTCATGGCGTCGCCGAGTGTCTCAGAACTCCTGCCGTTTGTCACTTCCGAAAAGGATTTTGGTTTTTGTTACAGTTCGTCAACCATTACAATTTCATGACGGTGTTTCGAGCGACAGGAAGCTTCACCGGTGTGCCCACGACGATCTCAGCAAAGATTCTCAATGAGTGAAATGGCGATCTAGCGTCAATCGACCAGTGCGCTCCACGGCCCGGAGGAGCAATCACACAGGTATGTGCACCGCCATGCGTAATTGTTTTTGTCCCCCCGCTTATGATAGAGATGAGGGGTGATTTTGTTAAGGGAATTGATACACAGCTTGAGGGCACCAATGCTGATCGCGTTGTTGGCGGGCGTGGCCCTGCAGAACACCAGCGCAGAGGATAATGGTCTCGAGCGCACGCCCGTTCTCGGCTGGAGTAGTTGGAGCTTCCTCCGCCAGCATCCCACGGCAGCCCAAATGAAAGCTCAGGCGCTCGCCCTGCATAATTCCGGATTGCAGAAAACCGGGTACGAATACGTAAACCTCGACGACTTTTGGTATCAGTGTCCGGGACCGCACGGTCCGAACGTCGACCCTAATGGCCGCTGGGTGACAGACTCATCGCGATTCCCGGCCGAGGGAGATACCGATGGCATCAAGGTGGTGGCTGACTACATCCACAGTCTCGGGATGAAGTTCGGAATCTATGTTACGCCCGGCATTTCCAAGCAGGCAGTCAGCCGGAACACGCCGATTAAGGGTACATCGTACACGGCTGCCGAGATTGCGGAACCGTCTGTAAAAGAGAACAACTACAACTGCAAGGGCATGGTCCGCATTGACTACAACAAGCCGGGAGCACAGGAGTATACGAATTCATGGGTAGATATGCTCGCGGCATGGAATATCGATTACATCAAGATTGACGGCATGACAGACAGCAACGCCGATGACGTTAAGGCGGTCGAATGCTATACGGCAAAGCGGGCGGTCCATGGTCCTGGACGTCACGCAGGGGCACCTTACAACCGCTATCGCCCCGACATTGATGAAGTATGCGAATCAATGGGAATTCCCGCCCGACGTCGAATGCTATCGCTGCGAAAAGGGCGGGAAGCTACCCGCTGACCAGTTGGGCCGACGTTGCAAAACGCTTCAACTACGTGGCGGAGTGGCAGCCTTACACTGGTCCCGGCGCTTTCAACGACTATGACTCCATCGAGGTAGGAAATGGCACCAACGACGGGCTGACTCCGGTCGAGCGCCAGACTCAGATCAGCCTGTGGGCGCTTGGATCGGCACCCTTCATCCTCGGCATCGATCTTACTCACCTCGATCCAACGGATCTGCAGAAATATTTGGAGAACTCCGAAGTCCTTGCTGTCGACCAGGATTCGATTGCCGCGAAAAGGGTGCTCAATACCGGCAACCAGCAGGTGTTCGCCAAGAGGGAGTCGAACGGAGACGCGATCGTCGGTTTGTTCAACACCGGCTTGAAGGCACAGGAAGTCTCCGTTCCGACATCCACCGTAGGCCTCCCTGAAAACGAAAGCGGCTATTCCCTACGCGACCTGTGGACCGGCGAGACGAAGAAAACAAGCAGCACCATCAGTGCTGTTGTTCCATCTCATGGGGTCGTCCTGTACCGCGTCACGGGACTTTAAACTACTCGATTGCTGACGACCCAGTCTGGATGGGGTTTCCGGACTTCAAGCGTTCCAGGCTCCGGAATCCTCTCTAGGCCAACCCTGATGTCTCGACAACTGTCGCAACATCGCCATTTCACTCATTGAACGTGTTCTGAGCGAGTCCAACCAATTCTGCTATGGCCGGATTAGAAAACTACACATTTCGAACGCATGTGTGGAAATCAAGAAGGCCAATCTTTACGGGGGTTTCCACGGAGCAATTCTGGACCGGTTTTCTAATACCGCTGCCGTAGAGGTGTGGCGGAACACCTCTTTCGAACGGCCGTGACGCGGTCCTCCGAATGCGCTCATCGAAAGCGGCGAACCCGGTTTTAAAGGTGCTGACAAAAAGTCAACCCGCCATGGCCGGTTCACCGGCTTGTGATCGCATTGCATTCGCCTAATGCTCCTCTCGAAACCGGACTGCGCATGTGCCCTCCGGAGAAAAGCCGGGATAGTGACCCCCTTCGCTGCCGAGCAGTCCGTTCTCTGCAGTCCGGTTTGCGTGCGAATAATCGCGAAATACGGGCATGTTTCGCGCGAAACATGCCAATTTTTCGCAATATTTGCAATCCCGCGAGTTTCAGAGACTTGCTTTGAACAATCTCCCGCACTTCAGCGGCTGGCGGAGAGCAATCGTGGTCTCGTTTCAACCCTTCTAAAGCATGCGCGTCATGTTTGAGCCACACGTCGGATACGCAAACAGCATGTGCTTTAAATCGGTGGCTCGCATCCCAGAACGGATGGCAAGAGCGAAGAGATTGATGACTTCACCAGCTTCGCCCCCTAGAATATGAGCACCCAGAATGCGGTCCGTGCCTTCTTCAATGAGCACTTTGTAGGCGGAATATGTTTCCGCAACCCGCCGAGATGAATACCAGGTCGAGGTCATCTCCTTCTTGACCCTGAACTTAAGGTTTTGCTCACTTGCCCCGCGTTCACTGAGACCGACAGCTGCAAGCGGGGGTACCGTGAAGACGACCGACGGAATGCCGAGGTAATTTGGTTTCTGATGGTTCCCCTTTAAGAGGTTTGCGGCTACGATCAGCCCTTCATAACTCGCCACAGGAGCCAGCGGTGAACCTCCACTGGCGGCGGCATCTCCCGCCGCATACACAGCTGGAATGGACACACTTTGCAAGAATTCGTTGACTCGCACACCCCGTTTCTCCCATTCGATCCCCGCAGCATCCAGATCCAGATCCTTGATCTCGGGCACGCGACCCGCAGCATGCACAACCATATCCGTCTGAAACATGCCCGTCTTTCCAGAAGCCACTGCCCGGACAGTCAACTGAGCGGAGCTCTTTTCGATCCCTATCGCTTCGGTTCCCAGGTGAACGTCAATGCCAAGTTCGCGAGTTCGCCCAACGAGCTGATCAACGAGATCCGGGTCAAAAAGGGCGAGTGGGCGCAGGCCACGGTGTAGGACTGCGAGCTGCGATCCCACACGCGCCGCCACATGCGCAAACTCAAACGCGATATACCCGCCTCCGATAAACAGAATCCTCCTCGGGAGCTCGTCCAGCTCCAGGAACTGATCACTTGTCGTAAGGTGCTCAGCGCCGGGAATCTGCAAATCTGCCGGCACCTGCCCGGTCGCAATAACGACGTACCGTCCCGTCAATGTCTCTTCCCCTACTCGTACTGTTGTTGGACCAGTGAAGCGCGCCCGACCATGGAACGCTGCGATGCCGGCTTTCGCAAACTCGTCTTCGCGCCGTTTTGGAACAGGCTCAGTGAAAGAACGCTTGAAACGCATTAACTCGGGCCAATCAATCCGAAGCTTCGCGGCCTGAATTCCTTTTCCTTTCATCCGAAGGCAACGGATTCGGCAGCTCCGACGAGCACTTTCTTTGGGTCGCATCCCCGTAGAGCACAGGTACCGCCGAAAGGCCTCGAATCCACAATCGCAACCTGCCATCCTGCTTCGCGACAGCGCGACGCCACCGCCGAGGCGGCTGATCCTGTTCCGATTGCGATCACATCAAATTTTCTAGACATAGTTCCCGCAAGGCATTTTTGCTTTCGGGCACGAACTCGTGATCGCAGGCGATTCACTCCTGGCCCCGCCAAGAATATCTGTTCACAATTGTTCAGCTAGCCAGTTGTGTCGTCTCGACTTATAGAATCCGCCATAAATCGCTAAAATCCCCTTATTCTTAGAGCTTTTAGCTTCCGCTGTTAACGCGATTGGACCTGTTCAATTTTGAACAGATCTATGAATTCCCGAAATGGGACAATCCCTTATCAGGAAGGTGCCGGGTCGAATCTATGGACAGTAGGCTATGTCTAGACCTCTAAAATTCCGCATTCTCGTCGTGGATGACGAAGAATGCATCCGCGAGGTATTTGGGCAGCTGCTGCAACGGGAAGGATATGAAGTTGCTACTGCGGAAGACGGATTTGATGCCCTTCTAAAGCTTAAACAGTTCCTGCCCGATGTGATCATCTCCGACCTGAACATGCCGAGAATGTCGGGATTTGAGTTTCTGTCGGTGGTTCGTCGTCGCTTCCCCAAGATTTCAGTCATTGCCAGCAGCGGAGCCTATGGAAGCAGAGTTGTGCCAACCGGAGTGCTAGCTGACACTTTCTTTGCTAAGGGACAGGAAGATACACAAACCCTTTTGAGTAGTGTGGCTGACCTGCTTCAGACGTCTGCGGCTCGGGCCGTAGCACATCAGGAGGAATCTGCGCCGGTTTGGATTCCGCGAAATGGGAAAGACTCGAACGGAATACCTTACATCGTGATTACCTGTACCGAATGTCTGCGCTCCTTCCCGCTGAATGTGACAAAAGAGGAGAACCCGGAGGTTCTTGAAACTCTCTGCTTGTTCTGCTCGAATAGGGTTAAATACATCATTGATTTTTCTCTCTCCGTAACCTCTCCTCGAAGGGTATTGTCTACCCCATTACGCACGACGGAAACTGCGGCCTAGATCCATGCAGGCCTCCCGGGGGCGACTCTTCCAGCGTTCCAGTCTGTTTCACCATATACCGGCGAAACAGAGTCTCGCCGCTCGGGCGAGGGAGTTGTTGAAAGTTGATACACGAGTCCGATGTTGTGGTGCGCCGAAGGGCCGATGTCCTCATTCGCCGTCGCTCACGACTGCCTCCGCAGCCGGTTTGTTTTGTTTTCTCAGAATTTCACCCAGCAGAAATTAGGTCGGTGAGCAGCGCTCGGAGGTGGATGGAAGCGTTCAGATTGTCAATCAACTGGGAACTGATCGCGGGTTGAGCGAGAACCACTTCAATGGCGGCAAGAGAGTCGCGAGAGTCGCGATCGAGTACCGCGATGAACGCCAGATATTTGCCGGCGGGCTCCAGACCATCCTGCTTGACCGCCATCGCACAAGCTTCCGGCAGTCCCGTCAAGGCTGCCACGGCGCGAAGCAGGAACTCACGGACTTGTGCACCCGACTTGCTGCCCTGGTCGCTCGGTAGCCCCTGGGCTGCGTACGCCAGCAGGAACTCATAGCATTCTTCCACCGCGTCACAACGATCGCAGATCTCTGCCAGCATCGGTTAGCCCTCGACCTTCGACCCGGTTGGATGTCGATGACGAAGAAGGAGTCTCGACCTTCCATCGCTCGGGATCGTGCTCTTCCAGATAGAAGTCGCGATCCATCCAGCCGAAGATCATCAATTTCGTGATCGCGCGTTTCTCCGGCCGGAGCCCGAAGTAGACATGCATCATGACTAGCGCAATCAGTCCCACGCCTGCCAATCCGTGCAGCACGTACATCAGACCCCAAGTCATGTCGCTGAATAGGTACGGATTCCGAGGGAAAAAGATCGTACGCACGCGAGACATCATGAAAATGCCAGTAAGGATTACCGACAGACCGCACAAGATAATGACACCGTGGAAGAGCTTGTTTTCCAGGGGATACTTGGCAAACTTCCGCGGCGCCGGCGCGGGCATTCCGAGAAACCGGCGAATCCTTTTCCATGCATCGTCCAGATCGATTCTATCGGGCCAAATCGACCAGAAATCCAGCCAGAAGGAGGCATGAATGATGTGAAAGACGATGGAGACGGTTAACACGGCGCCCGCGATCCAATGATAGGTCACCCAGGGAAACTGGACGCCTACCTTCGGAAGGAAGGCGGTAAACAGCAGCGTGAACATGGAGGCTGCCATGATCCAGTGAAACATCCGTGCGACCAGCGAGTGCCGGGGGACGCGCTTGGGAATCCGCGCAACGGCTTGGGGAGACGCATCGCCCGCAAACTCTCTTGCCTTCGCAAAATACATGACGTAGATGGCGTGAACGATCAGGAAGAGCAACCCCGCGATCACCGCAACCCAGATCAGGAACCAGGCGATATGGATGGGGACGTTCTGCCCCCACGGACTGGTGGCCCACTCTAGGAAGTCCATGTGGCCTCCTCGACTCCACTGATGGCGCGTTTCACCAGATTTCTCATCAGCGGAATCTTGTAGGTATTGAACTGCAACGGAACCGCTCCTTGCACGGAAAGCTTTCCCGCCATCTTGGCAGTCGCCGTGTTACGCGGCGCTTAGCCTCCGACAATTCTATCGATCGGTATCAACCCTTATTGCCGGAATCAGAACCGCGCGGCTATCTTTTGTCGAAGGCCGAGCCGTGGTTTGGATTTATATCGGAGCAACGAATCACGAATCAATGGGCCGACACACCACCCGGAGGAAGGCTCTTACCAGTCTCGTAACGTTTTGACGAACCACAGGGTGCGCTGTAGTGTGCAATTATGCTCAGACATGCGACAGCTTTCCAGTGAGACTGGTACAAAAAGCCTGTCCCCCATCAAGACCGGCGCAGTGCTCTGACACTGCTTCGGATGATTTACCCCGCGTCATCCCATACCAAACTTCAACAAGGCCCTTTCCGAGACAGTACGGGTGGGAATTTGGCACACTCGTGCTTGTTGAAAGCTTCTTTCAGCGCGAATGTCGGCATGCCGGATATCCTGCGGCCGGGCACAATCCAACCGCATGCATCGCATCCCCAAGCCGCAAAGGTGCTGTTTTCCAACCACACCATTTCTCTGGCCATGATTAGGAAAGTTTCACACACTTTGTGCGGTGGCGTACATTAATAAATGTCGAATTTGAGGTGTGTGATTCCCAGAAGCGAACAGGCAACTCGGTGATCCTCAGCTATAAGAGCGAAGCAGATATCCAGAAGCAGTCCTGGAATTTTGAAACCGACGCTCAACTAGCAATCGCTAGGGGCTCTGCTCCTATCTGTGCCTACCGAAAATCTTAAACCAGCAATTTGTTAAACGGCCACTCAACAAGAAGCCAGTTGTTCGCTGTATGATTGGGAAAAGTTCGAGTGCTGAACGAGATTCGGAGGGCCCAAAGTGCCAGAGTGAATGATGACCCGCATCTGCAGACACGGTCCTGCCGGCACTCTCGGGTGGCCGGAGGAACTTTCGGTGGGTTCAGGCGGCGCGGCGCTCGTAGCGGTGATGCAGTCCGCCGACCTGACGCACCGCCGCGACGGGCCCGATTGCGGGCGGTTGAACCGGTCGTGGATCGGGGGAGTCTTTCCCCAGCGACAGATGGGTTCGGGATCGGTGGTAATAGTCAACATACGAAGAAAGTATTCGCCGCAATGATCTCTCATCGAACACGATCCCATGGTCGAGGCACTCACGCCGAATCGAGCCAATCACCCGCTCCACATACGCACGTTGCCCAGGTGAGCGCGGCGCCGATAGCAACTCCGTAATCCGCATGTCTTGTACTTGTTCCCGGAACTCCTGGCCGAAGATGCCATCGCGATCCCGCAGCAGGTAGCGTGGGAGTGGGTCAGCGGGGAAAGCGTTCCGCAGTTGCTGGCCGCTCCATTCTGCCGTCGGGTGTTGGGTCACGTTGCAGTGGATCACCCGGCGACGATCATGAGCCAGCACCAGGAACACGTAGAGGACTTGGAACTGAATGGTGGGTACCGTGAAAAAATCGAAGGAGACGAGCTGTGAGACATGGTTCCGGAGGAAGGTACGCCAAGTCTGAGAAGGTGGCTCGCGGACCCGTACCATGTACTTGCTTACGCTCGTCTCGCCGATATCGATGCCAAGCTTGAGGAGTTCGCCATGAATGCGGGTGCACCCCAGGTGGGATTTTCCCGGCACATTTGGCGGATCAGATCCCGAACCTCACGAGGAACAACCGGGCGTCCGGGCTGGCCGTGCCGCACTTTCCATGTCCAGAACAGGCGAAAGCATTTGCGATGCCAGGCCACAACAGTTTCCGGCTTCACGATGACCAAGGTGGAACGCCAATTGCTCCAGAAGCGGGTGAGGAAAACCCAGAAGAGGCGATCTAGTGGCGTCAACTTCGAGCGTTTCCGGGCCGACCGTTGGAACACACAGATTTGGTGGCGCAAGGCCAGGTTCTCGAGTTGGAGTTCGGCTCGTGAACGAATAATCGAACGCAAAGCCAGAAGTGCGTGTAGAGAAATCGGCATGGAGGAATGAAATCCGGAATAGAAGTATAATTCACGTCGGCTCAGCTATTTCGGGGTTTCCGAGAGGCACAATCAAAGCGTAGTAGAAAAGGCAGGCCTCAAAGATATTGTTTTACTCGCATGAGTGGGACAAGGTACGGCAGCCCCGCACGGACTCTGCCATCAAAGCCGCGTGGTGATATTTGCATCGTGGGCTAAGAAGCACAGCAAAGGGCGGGATTCACTCTCGTGCGGAATCCACCGGAACGGCGGCCATAAGGTGATCGGACCCTCATCAGGAATTTGGACCATCCACTTTGTTTCATCGATGAGGTCCACGTAGTGAAGACTCAGAAGACTTTGAATCCGCGCTATCCATTGGGCGACACTGTAGCCGATTTCGATAACAGGATCTTTGGTAGCGAAGGGATTTCGCGCATGAAGGATCTCAGACGATTTGTCATACAACAATTCAAAATCTTTCTTAGTTAGAAAGCCTTCGGTAAGGGGCGTCAGATTTTTTACACCGTTTGGAAGTGTTTTCGGCAACCCATGCGGGACTGGATAGAAATTAGGATTCAGTTTCTCTACAGCGTCAAGCATTGATTTCGCTTTCCAGTGTATTGCAAAATTGGCATGCGCTATAGAATACTTTTCCCTGTTGGCAGTTAGTGTCGAAAAAGCAAGTAGCTCCAGAATCTTTCGGAACTGTACAAAGATAATCTCTGTGTCGAACCCTTCTTCCCCGGTCGTAACAGTGCGGTCCAGCACGCGTTGCACAAGGCCGATGCGCTGCCGGATCTGTGCCATGCAATTTGCAGTAGGTCCCCGCGTCTTCGTTGCTCATAAAGGAAGAGTAACTTCCCCTGCATTGGAATTATCAAATCTCCGTGATGGCCTCAAGGTTTGTCAGACTTTGGTGGTCTGATGCCAAGACGGCGCTCTTTCGCTTCTAGCAGATAATTTAGTTCTTCGACCAATCTAGTGAACTTCTGCGGGTCTTGTTCCGTTGCGATGCGCTCACACAGGATTGCCATGCGCTCTCGTTCATCAGGGGTCACTCGCGCCTCCTTGAGCTACTCAAACCAAACACGCACACCCCTGATTTGTTGTTCTGAGTTATAAAAAAGTTCATCCATCACAGCCACAATGTTCAGATGTCACAGACAGCACTCTGCAGTGGTGACCTTACACTTCTGAACGTTTTACCTCTCTCACTGGGCGCTTCCTCGCCACCCGGCCTCTCCATCCCCCTGGGAGGCCGGTTTTTTCTATCGCTAGCTACTTTCGTGTAGTGCTCTTTCGATTCGTCCATTCCCACAGATCATTGGCGTTCACTCATCACAGACAAATTTTCGTCAGCAGTGAGATAAACGGGAAGACGCTAAACAGAAGGAGGCCATGAGCCAAACCGGGAAACCAACCCATGGCCTCTTTTTGATTCCCCACGGAGCTGAACATGTCACCGACCAGGATTCTTGAGAATTGGACCATCTACCTTCGTGGCCTCTGCCACGCATGGGTCAGAACGAAGTATGCCACGTGATTCAGGGCGAAAGTACGCTCAAGGCCATCCTCGCTGAGTTGCAGTGCGCTAGACATGGCACCCGCATTATTAATAAGTACGTCGATATGTGGTTCAGCTCGCGCGATTTCCGAGCCGACACGTTTCATCTCGTCGAGCTTCGAAAGATCGGCGTAGTAGATGGAATGGACCGCGCCCGGTAGCGGCCTTGGGAGTCGCTCTAAGGCCGCTTAGCTGCGCAGGCGGTCGCGCGCCACTTGGACAATGCGTGCACCCTCTGCGGCGAGACCTTCAGCCGTCACCTGGCCAATGCCGGACGTAGTGCCGGTGACGACGACGACTTTGCCTTCTTGCCTTCCATCTTCATGCAAAAAGAAACCTGGCGGCAGACGACCATCTTTACGCCTGATGCCAGACTTCAGAATAACCTTACCATTCATCCGAACTTTGAGAACAGAGGTCAGTTTGCTAACTTTCGGACGCGCGGCAGTTGCTCAGTTCGTTCGAGTAAGAAATAAGCCGGGGGCGGCTGGTCGGCAAACGTGAAGCTATCATCTCAATTGGAGAAATATCGCCATTTCACTCATTGAGAATCGGTCCGACCGGGGTCAATGAGTGATATCGCCTGTTCTGGACAGTTGACCTCTCATTTCCAGTGCGGCAGGTCGAGATACGTAACGGTGAGAAGCGTGTGTCTGCTAAAGTTGTGGCATGGAGGTTGTCATGGACAACCAAGAGCTGCAAAACTCGGTAGCCAAAATTGCCGAGACCCTGATTACCACCCAACGAAATCTCGTCACGGTTTCCCGCTCCCTGTGGGCGGTAAGGATTTCGATACGGGAACTGCACCCAGACTTTGAACAGATGTACCTGAATCATTTTGCGGAACCGGAGCAAGCATTCGATAAAATGCGCGACAACCTTCTCGATTACGGTCGGGAACTAGCTGATCTAGTTGGTCGTCTTCGAGGAGAATCATCGTGATGAAGTTTCTTTCAGTCGCTCGGCATGGTCGAGCGCGGTTGTCCATGCCAAGAAGTCCATCCGGTCTCCCTTCTCGATAAAAGAACAGCGCGTGTGGCTGCGCGTCGTTCCATGCACTGAATTTTCATGGGTCTGAATCAAACTGTCGTCCAATGCAGCAGGTAAAGGCCTGCCTGAGTTAGAGCATCTGTGTTCAACCCGGACAAATCTCTAGGCGGCGCGCCGTTCGTAGCGATGATGCAGCCTGCCAACTTGTGGGATTTCGATCACCTCGCCTAAAGCTGACGGCTGAATGGCCCGATGGGCGGGAGCATCTTTGCCCAGCGCCAAGTGGGTTCGCGATCGGTCGTAGTAGTCGAAATAGGTCTTTAGAACCCGTCGCAGGCCAGCTTCGCTGATGACAATTACGTGGTCGAGACACTCACGCCGGATGGAGCCAATAAATCGTTCCACGTAGGCGTTCTGCCAAGGTGATTGGGGAGCCGTCAATACCTCGTGAATACCCATCCAGTCGGCTGCCTTGCGAAACCGTTCGCCGTAGTTTCCATCGCGGTCGCGCAGCAGATAGCGAGGCGCGCTGTCCCAGGGAAACGCTGCCATGAGCTGCTGTGTCGTCCACTCCCCCGTGGGATGGGAAGTTACGCCGAAATGGACGGGCCGGCGTCGATTGTGCGAAAGCACCACAAAAACGAAGAGCAACCGGAACGTCGCCGTCGGTACGCCGAAGAAGTCGGTCGAGGCCAAGTCTTTCACATGGTTCTTCAGAAAGGTCCGCCAGCTCTGCGAAGGAGGTTTCCGATGTCGGACCATGTACTTCGCTACAGTCCCCTGAGACACTTCAATACCCAGCTTGAGCAACTCGCCGTGGATGCGGGGCGCGCCCCAGCGTGGATTGGCAAGACTCATCTTGCGGATCAGATCTCGGATCTCTTGGGGTACAGACGGTCGGCCGTTCGGAAGTCGGCTCTTCCAAGTCCAGTAGAGGCGAAAGCCCTTGCGGTGCCAAGCGATGACGGTTTCCGGTTTCACGATCAGGAGGGCCGAGCGCCAACCAGGCCAAAAGCGGGAAAGCCATACCCAGAGCATACGGTCTGTCGCATTCAGTTCGAGCCGATGGTTGCCGATGCGCCCGGAAATAGCGATACGCCCCAACAGCCCAGCCGCCATGTGCGCGATGAGCCGCGGCTCAATCGAAGGTGAAGGAGCGGAGAGAGCTGAGGTCAACAGTACGTTCAAAATAAGCGTCGCCGCAAGAAACTTGGTTACGGCGAAGAGGACGTGGGCTAGGCAAAAGAGCCGGGGATTTGTTTGCTACTCTGGATGTCGCGGATGTTCCGCACGCTTTGTTCCAACGTTCTCAGGTCCTCTTCAATAGCATGCGATAAATGTTTGAGTCCGTCTAACATCTCGATCACGCCCTTATCAACGGTGCTGAGTCTCACTTTCTCAAAGTGGCTTCTCGCTTCGATATAGCTCATCAGTCCACTCCTTGAAGTTTGCCAGATGCCGCTCTGTTACTCTTTGCTCGATGGCCTTATTCGCGAGCAGCCTTCGATCTGCGTGGGGCTCGAATCGTCTGTCTCCTATTTGCACACAAGCCTCGCCAATTCGTGCGCCGCAAATATGACAGGCGACCGAGACAATTTGACGGGCTGAAAGTTTCTTTATTTTCACTCTCCCATGATCTAACCATTGCCAAAAGGAAAATGCTCACTTTTGCTCATGCCGTTCGTTACGAAAGTCTTTTCTTGGACTGAGTTTACGAGAATGTCTTTGATTTTTGAGCGGCGAATCGATTTTTGCATTCGCGTCCCGGCGGGACACCGAGGCAGGATGCCTCGGAAGAGGCGGTAAGGAGCACGTCGTCGTGGGTAAAGGTTAGTTGTTTGTCTTAGGGTTCTTGTGTTCGGGTTGCTCGTCCACGCAAATGACCTAACCGGGAGACGGTGGGGCATCGGCGATTTCTATCGCTTTCTTGGTTGCTGCTTGGATAGCGTGGTCCCAACCCTTGAATTTTCCGACCCGACGTGACTGCCGCACGTAAACAAGCGTTGTGTCCCATACATCGTCCCCAAGGTTCTTCATTCGAACCTTAACCTTATGACTAAGCGGAGTGGTTACGGTGATTTCCTCGGATGAATGCTTGAGTCCGTCTAACAGATCGATCACCGGCCTTCCCTTCTCAAATTGGCTTCTCGCTTCGTACGGCTCATCAAATTCCTCAAGCTTTCCCGTGACGACTAAAGAGTTTTTCTCCCGGATCGAGTCTAGAAACCAGTCCAATCGCTGTACCGCGGACAGTGCGGGAGGCGGAGGCGGTCGAGTGAAGAACATATCCCTTATTGTCATAACCCATGATCCAGCCTGCAAGGCTTTCCCAGATGCTCACTATTGACCAGTTCGTGACCATCGTTCCGCTTCCCCTCTAGGTTTACGGGAATGTCCGGACGCTCTCAGCAATCGCTCTACGATACTATCCCTCGTTGCCCGTCGCCTTTTCAGACTCGCGAGCAGCCCCAACGCAGAAGCCAGAGTTGCGGCTGTCACTGGCAACGTTCATACTCCGACCATGACACTCAAAAACGCGGCGTTGCTGGCGCTGATCGGAACGGTTCTGATGACGGCTCTTTTGGTGTGGAACTTTGTCTTCAACTTGATTAATCTGCTGCGTGGCTTGGTTCCTGCGGTCACGCTGTTC
>Ga0182018_10002742_pt1 | contig 16998 bp, 13 predicted proteins | sample 812P2MmetaG_FD_120490 | JGI IMG/M metagenome (GOLD analysis project Ga0182018, IMG submission 120490) | Permafrost microbial communities from Stordalen Mire, Sweden - 812P2M metaG | ecosystem: Environmental > Terrestrial > Soil > Wetlands > Permafrost | place: Sweden: Stordalen | collected... | reverse complement strand
GGGACCTCCTTGTCCGACCCCCCCACTCCGAGCTCCTGGAATCGACGCGCCTGGGGCATCACGTTGCGCTCCAGGGAGCCGACGGCCTTGTTGAAGGCGTCGACGGCCCCACTGAGGCTGCGCCCGGTGCGCGCCATGTGCTCGCCGAACGTGGCCAGCCGCTTGTAGAGCTCCCGCCCGATCTGCTGCACCTCCCGGGCATTCTCGGCCAGGGCGTCCTGCTGCCATCCGTAGGCGACGGCGCGCAGGAGCCCGATCAGCGTCGTCGGCGTGGCCAGCAGGACGTGGTTGGCCACGGCGTGCTCGAGCAGCGCCGAGTCATGTTCGAGCGCGGCGGCCAACAGAGGGTCACCGGGAATGAAGGCGATCACGAACTCGGGCGTGTCGTCGAATTGCTGCCAGTACGACTTCTTCGACAGGGCGTCGACGTGGGCCCGCAGCTGCCGGGCGTGACTCACGAGATGCGCCTTGCGGGTGGTGTCGTCGGTGGCGTCGGTGGCGTCGAGGAACGCCTGCATCGGGACCTTGGCGTCGACGACGACCCGTTTGGTGCCGGGCAGGTGGACCACCATGTCGGGGCGCAGCCGTCCCTCCTGCCCCTCGGTCTGCACCTGCTCGTCGAAATCGCAGTGCTCGAGCATGCCCGCCATCTCCACCACGCGGCGCAGCTGCATCTCACCCCACCGGCCCCGCGTGGCCGGCGAGCGCAGGGCCGTCACGAGGTTCCTCGTCTCCGACTGCAACTTCTCCTGTGACTCGGCCAGCTGCATCACCTGCGCACTGAGCCCCGTGTACGCGCGTTGACGCTCGAGCTCGAGCAACCGCAGGCTCTGTTCGTACCGGCCGAGCTGATCGGCCAAGGGGGTGAGGATCTGCTCGATCGCCTGTCGGCGTTGATCGAGGTCGCCTTGGGCGGCCTGCCGCGCCTCCATGAGGCGAGCGTCGGCCAGAGCCAAGAATTGGGCGTTGTTCTGTTCGAGGGCCTTGCTCGACAGCTCGGCGAAGACACCGGCGGCCAGCTCGCGTGCTTCGTCGTGGGTGGCCTGCCGTTCGGCCGCCGTAGCGCGCTCCCGGTCGAGGAGGCTCCGCAGTCGGACGAGCTCTGCGTCCGCCGTGGCCGAAGCGGCCGTGTGCTGCGCCTGGAGCTCCGCTACACGCGCCGATTGGCGACCGGAGCAGACCACGAGCACGACGGCTCCCCCCACGGCCACGCCGGCCACGATGCCGACGACGAGTCCGACGATCACGGGTGCCCACTCCAGGCGGTCATGGGTGTCCTTCCGGGCCGGCTTCGCTGGTCACCGGCGCTACGCGGCCCACCGTACCGGTGGGGTGTAACGACGACGGGTATGGGTGCCGACGTGGCCGTCGACGAGGGAGAGGACATCTCTGAGGGGTGGAAGCGGTAGCGTCGGAAACGATGCACGAAGCCACCGGGGCGGACGCCACCGGGGCGGGGGCGGGGGCGGTGGGGTCGGGGTCGATCCACGTCCCCGGCTTCCACCGTGGGCCGCTGGACGCCTTCGCGGCCGACGAGCTCATCGAGGATTTCCGCCTGGCCTGCCTGTCGCGCGCCCTCGACGACCGGGAGATCCTCCTTCAGAAGCAGAGCCGGGTGTTCTTCCAGATCTCGGGCGCCGGACACGAGATCCTCCTCACGTCCCTGGCCCGGTCGCTGCGCCCCGCCTACGACTGGTTCTTCCCCTACTACCGTGACCGCGCCCTCGTCCTCGCCCTCGGCGTGACGCCGCGGGCCATCCTCCTCGAGGCGGTGGGCTCGTCGGAGGATCCGGCATCGGGTGGTCGCCAGATGCCGTGCCACTGGGGGGACGCCAGCCGGAACATCGTCACCCAGTCCAGTCCGACGGGCAGTCAGTGCCTCCCCGCCGTGGGGTGTGCGGAGGCCGGCCGCTATCTGGCGCGCCGACCGGAGTTGCCCGGGTGCCGCAGCCACGGCGACGAACTCACCTATGTATCGCTGGGCGAGGGGACGACGTCGGAGGGCGAATTCTGGGAGAGCCTGAACACGGCCTGCCGCCTGCACCTCCCCGTGTTCTACGTCGTGGCCGACAACGGCTACGCCATCTCCGTACGTTCGGCCGACCAGGCGCCGGCCCCCGTGTCAGAGCTGGTGCGCGGTTTCCGGGGACTGGCGGTGACGAAGGTGGACGGATGGGACTACGCCGCCTGTCGCACGGTGGGGGCCCGGGCTGTCGCCCGGGTGCGCGCCGGCGAAGGGCCGGGTCTCATCCACGCCCGCGTCACCCGTCCGTACTCCCACTCGGCGGCCGACTCCCAAACCAAGTACCGCGGCGCCGACGAGTTGGCCCGGGAACTGGCGCACGATCCCATCGACACGTTCGAACGCGACCTCGTGAACGGCGGCGTCCTGACGACCGACGAGGCGTCGGCCATCCGTACCGAGGCCAGGGACATCGCCGCCCGGGCGGCCGACGAAGCCCTCGGCGCCCCCCGCCCGGACCCCGCCACCGTGACGGACAACGTCGTGGCCGCCGCCCCCCGCAGCCGGGCCGCACCCGCACCTGCCCCCGATCCGACGGGCGAGCCGGTGCTGTTGGCCGACGCCATCGGTCGGACCCTGCACGAGCTCCTGGCCGCCGACGAACGCATCAGGGTCTTCGGAGAGGACGTGGCCGACGCCGACGACGACCTTCTGGCCGACGTCGAGGGCAAGGGCGGGGTGTTCGGCGTGACGCGGGGGCTGCAGCGACGCTTCGGCTCGGCGCGCTGCTACAACACCCCATTGGCCGAGTCGAACATCGTCGGGCGCGGCGTCGGCCAGGCGCTGCGCGGGCTACGCCCCTGTGCCGAGATCCAATTCTTCGACTACATCTGGCCGGCCATGCAGCAGCTCCGAAGCGAGATGGCGACCATCCGCTGGCGTTCGAACGGTGCCTTCACCTGTCCCCTGGTCGTCCGGGTCGCCATCGGCGGCTACCTGACGGGAGGAGGCATCTGGCACTCCCAGAGCGGCGAGTCGATCTTCGCCCACACCCCCGGCCTGCTGGTGGCCTTCCCGTCCCGCACTCGCGACGCCGTCGGTCTTCTGCGCACGGCCTTCGCCTCCGACGATCCCGTTCTGTTCCTCGAGCACAAACACCTCTACCGCCAGCGCTACGCGGCCGATCCCTTTCCCGAACAGGGATGGACGGTGCCCTTCGGGCGCGCCACCGTGGCCCGGCCGGGCCGCGACCTCACCATCGTCACGTGGGGGGCCACCGTCCAGAAGTCGCTCGTCGCCGCCGGCGAGCTCGCCGATGAGGGGTGCAGCGCCGAGGTGATCGACCTGCGGACGGTGGCTCCGTGGGACCAGGAGCTCGTGGCCGAGTCGGTCGAACGCACGGGTCGCCTGCTCGTCGTCCACGAAGACACCCTGACGGCCGGATTCGGAGGCGAGGTGGCGGCATGGACGGCCCAGCACTGCTTCTGGGCCCTCGACGCCCCCGTCACCAGGGTGGCGGCCGCTGACACCTTCGTCGCCTACGAGCCGTCGCTGGAGCAAGCCATCCTCCCGCAGGTGAGCGACATCACGGCGGCGGCGCGGACCCTGGCCGCGCACTGACCGATGCCGCGCGCCGACCGACCCGAGACCGTCGATCCGGTGTCATCCTCAGAGCCCAGGGACAGGGTCGTCGTGATCGGCTGCGGCTTCGCCGGGCTGGCGGCGGCGAAGCACCTGGCCCGCCAACCCGTCGAGGTGACGCTGATCGATCACCACAACTTCCACACCTTCCAGCCGCTGCTGTACCAGGTGGCGACGGCGGGACTCGATCCGTCCGACGTCGCCTACCCCGTCCGCACCATCTTCCGCCACGACCCCAACGTCGTCTTCCGCCACGGCCGGGCGACGGCGGTCGACCTCGACCGGCGCCGGATCACCCTGGCCGACGACGCCACCATCGACTACGACCACCTGATCGTGGGCACGGGCGCCGCGGCCGGGTTCCTCGGCATCACGGGAGCGGCCGAGCACGCCCGGCCGCTCTACACCCTGGGCGACGCCCGACGGTTGCGCAACGCCGTCCTCGGAGCCCTCGAGGCGGCCGACGCCCACCCCGAGAACTTCGACGGGGGGGCGCCCACCTTCGTGGTCGTCGGGGGCGGCGCCACCGGTGTCGAGACGGCGGGAGCCCTCATGGAGCTGCTCGACGTGTCGATCCGTCAGGACCGTCTGCGCATCGACCCCCGCCGCAGCCGGGTCGTGCTCCTCGACGCCGGGGACCGCCTGTTGGCCGGCTTCACCGACACCCTGGGCCGCTACGCGGCCGAGACGTTGCGCTCGCGTGGTGTGATCGTCCGCCTGAACGAGCCCGTCCAGGAGGTCACCGCCACCGGTGTCCGTCTGGCCGACGGGGAATGGATCGCCGCCGCCGCCGTGGTCTGGGCCGGTGGGGTCACTGTCGGCCCCACCCTGGCGGGCACGTTGGCGGCCGACCACGGCCGCGGCGGACGGGTCGTCGTGGAGGACGACCTCTCGCTCAGCGGTCACCCCGAGGTCTACGTCGTGGGTGACGCCGCCGCCGTGCCCCGGGCGCCGGGGGGCGACCCGTGCCCGCAATTGGCCCAGGTGGCCATCCAGTCCGGCGGCCACGCGGCACGACAGATCCTGCGACGCCGGGCGGGCCGACCGACCGAGCCGTTCCGCTACAAGGACAAGGGGATGATGGCCGCCATCGGTCGCCGCGCCGCGGTGACGGAGCTTCCCCGGGGGTTCGTGTTGCGGGGGAGCCTCGGATGGCTGGCCTGGCTCGGGCTCCACATCGTCTATCTGATCGGTTTCCGCAACCGGCTGATCGTGCTGGTGGACTGGTGGTGGCGCTATGTGAACTGGCCCGGCGGCCCGCGTCTCATCGATGCCGACGTCGACTCCGATTAGGGTCCGGCCCACGAACGCTCGAGCAACAGGGGACGTCGTGGGTGATCTGGCCGTCGAAGTCGATCCCGCCGCCGTCGGTCTCGATCGGCAGCGCCTGGGCCGCCTGGACGCCCACTTCGCCCACTACGTCGACGGTGGGCTCCTTCCCGGTTGGCTCATCCTCGTGACCCGCGGCGGTCGCATCGCCCACCTCGCCACGTACGGCGACCGCGACGTCGAGGCCCACCTCCCTGTCGAGCACGACACGCTGTTCCGCCTGGCGTCGATGACCAAGCCGGTGACGTCGGTGGCGGCCCTGATGCTCTACGAGCAGGGTGCCTTCGAGCTGAAGGATCCCGTCAGCCGCTTCATCCCCTCCTTCGCCGACGCCCGCGTGTTCCGCTCGGGGTCGTCGTTGCGACCGGTCACCGATCCGGTCGTGGAGCCCGTCCGCATCTGGCATCTCCTCACCCACACGGCCGGGCTCACCTACGGGTTCCACTACGCCCACCCCGTCGACACCATGTACCGCGCCGCCGGGTTCGAGTGGGCATCGCCCAAGGGCTGGGATCTCGAGACCTGCTGCGACGCGTGGGCCGGGCTTCCGCTGCTGTTCCAACCAGGCGCCGAATGGAACTACTCGGTGGCCACCGACGTCCTCGGGCGGGTCGTCGAGGTCGCCTCGGGACAGACCCTCGACGCCTTCTTCTCCGATCACATCTTCGGCCCCCTCGGCCTCGACGACACGGGCTTCTTCGTCGACGAGTCCGACGCCCCCCGCCTGGCCGCTCTGTACGTCCCGGCCCCGGGGACCGGGGCGGCGACGCGTCTCGACGACTTCGGAGCCTCGCCGCTCACGCGCCCGAGCTGCCTGTCGGGAGGGGGAGGGCTCATCGGCAGCGCCTCCGACTACCACCGCTTCATGCAGATGCTCCTGCGCGGCGGTGAGCTCGACGGAGTCCGTCTCCTCGGGACCCGCACCGTGGCCTACATGACGCGCAACCATCTCCCCGGCGACGCCGACCTCGAGGCGTTCGGGCGTCCTCTCTTCGCCGAGACGACGTTCGACGGCGTCGGCTTCGGGCTCGGCTTCTCGGTGATGCAGAACCCCGTGAAGAACAAGGTCCTGTCCCGGGCGGGCGAGTACGCCTGGGGGGGAGCGGCCAGCACCGCCTTCTTCGTCTCCCCGGCCGAGGAGATGACGGCGCTGTTCATGACCCAACTGGTTCCGTCGAGCACGCACCCGATCCGGTCGGAACTACGGCAGCTCGTGTACCAGGCCCTCGTCGACTGATCCCGCCACCGGTGCCGAGAGATCCACGTCGAGGGCCACGGTCAGGCACCGGCATCCCCCACCCGCCTTCAGGAACTCACCGACGGGTGAGACGGCCACCGACAAGCCCGCCCCCTCGAGGATCCGACCCAGTCGCGGTGTGCACCGGGGCATGACGATGACGTCACCCACCACGACCGAGTTGGCGCAGAACGACGCCGCCTCGTCGTCGGTCAGCCACACCGGTTCGGGCACGAGCTCCCCGAGCACCCGGCAGCCGTAACGGTCGAGGCCTTGGGGGGCGACGAGGGCGCGCCTCTCGTCGAGCGGACAGAACACCAGATCGACGTGGTAGAAGCGCTCGTCGACGAGCTCCACCGTCCGCACCGGCACCCCGAGCAGGGTGCCCAGACTGGTCTGGGCACCGACGGCCGAACGTGTCCGGTAGCCGGCGACGAGCACCGGTCGGCCCCCTCCCCCCGGTTCGGCTCCGAACGGGAGTACGTCGCCCGCTCCTTCGAAAGGCTCGTCGCCCGGCAGCGGCGTGACGCGGAAGCCGTGGGCGGAGAACCAGGCGGTGTCGTGGACCGTCTCGCCCTGGCGTTCGGGGTGCCGGAAGCGGCTGGGGACGAACGTCCCGCCGTCGACGACACCGGCATTGGCCGTGAAGACGAGGTCGGGGAGCCCGGGCACGGGATCGAGGAACTCGACCTCGGCGCCGGCGGCCCGCAATGTCGTCACCAGGCCGTCGTGCTCGGCCAGGGCCACCTCGGGGTCGGGATGGACCTGCACGTGCATGTACGGGTTGATCTCGTAGGCCACGGTGAAGTGGACGGGACGGCAGAGCAGGAAGCGGCGACCCCAGCCCAGCGCCGTCACGGCTCGGCGCCGCACAGGCGGTCGGCCAGATCGCCCATGAACAGGCCGACGTCGGTGACGATGCCCAGAGCCTGGTGGCTGCCGCGGTCGGCCAGCTTGGTCACGACGGCCTGGTTGATGTCGACGCAGTACGTCTCCACACCGGCGGGCAGGAGGTTGCCGGTGGCGATGGCGTGCAGCGTGGTGGCCAGCATCACGGCCACGTCGACGTCGTCGAGCAGGGCTCGCATGGCGTCGGCGGCGGCCACCGTGTCGGAGATCACGTCGGGCAGCGGTCCGTCGTCGCGCACCGACCCTCCGAGGACGAAGGGCACCCCCGCCCGCACGCACTCGTAGAGGACCCCACCGCGCAGCCATCCCGCCTCCACGGCGGCGGCGATCGACCCGAAGCGGCGCACCTCGTTGATGACGCGCAGATGATTGGCGTGCCCGTGCTCGGACAGCACCCCCTCACCCAGCGACACCCCGAGCGACGTCCCGAGGACGTTGGACTCGATGTCGTGGGTGGCGAACCCGTTGCCGGCGAACAGCAGCTGCACCCAGCCGTCGCGCACCAACCGGGCCAGGGCCGGGGCGGCGCCGGTGTGGACCACGGCCGGCCCGCACACGGCCAGGACCCGCCCACCGCCGGTGCCGCGTTCACGACGGTCGCGCGCGTCGCGGATGCTGGCGGCGACACGGGCGAGGCTCACCGCCTTGGGTTTCTCCGAGGAGACCTCGGACGTCATGAAACCGAATCCGTCGGCGTCGTCGGCGCGCGCCGGCGTCTCGACCCGGACGCCGCGCCACCCCACGACCACCCGGTCGCCCGCCCCGACCCGGTGCATCGGCACCATCCGCACCCTGGGCCTCCCCGTCGGGCCCTCTTCTGGTGAGGAGGCGGGGTCGACGACGAGGGCGCAGTCCATCTCCGGGCGCCCGCTCTCGATCCAGTGACCCCCCACCCGCACCCACGTGGCCAGGTTCGTGGTGGAGTAGAACTCGGCCGGCAGCACGCCGTCGGCCGGCGCCGCCATCAGCTCGGCGTCCGACGCGTCCTCCCGGTTGACCCCGTGGACCTGGACGTCGGCCAGCAACGCGTCGAGGGCCGCCTCGTCGGCGGCGTTGACCCGGATCCGCACGTGACTCGGGTCGAGAGTGGTGGTCCCCATCTCGAGCTCCAGGATCTCGTAGGAGGCGCCGGCGTCGACGATGGCATCGAGAACCTTGGGGAGGAGCAGAGAGTCCACGACGTGGCCGTCGAGGCGGACGACCTCGGAACAAGCTCCCTGGTCTGCGGCACTCATCGGACCCTCCGCCCGGGGGTGGCGCACCGCAGTCCCCTGTCGCTCTTCACCCCACCGACGGTACCGTCCCGCGGTCGGACGGGACCGGATGTCGGCCGACCCATCTCTCCCCCGGCGCCGATCGTTGTCCGCCGGTTGGGAACGGAGACGTCGGGCGGCCGACGGCGGTACGGTGGCGTCGTGGCCCGCCTCTTCTCCCTCCACGGCGGCTCCGACGAGGTCTCCGAGAGCCTCGACCGGATCGACCGGGAGATCATCCAACTCTTCGCCCTGGTCGGCGAAGGTGTCGCCGGGGCCACCCACTCCCTCCTGGCCGGCGATCGCGAAGCGGCCCGGGTGCTGGCCGACAGCGACGAGATGATCGACACCCTCTACCTCGAGGTCGAGCAACTGGCCCAGCGGCAGCTGGCCCAGCGGGCGACGGGACCCGAGGAGCTGCGCTACCTGGTGGCCGTCCTGCGCATGCTCCCCGACCTCGAGCGCAGCGGTGACCTGGCCGAGCACGTCTCACGGCGGGCGGTGCGCGGGCTCGGGATGGAGCTGTCGCACCGGGCCCGCGGGCACGTCGAGCAGATGGGCGAGGTAGCGAGCGAGATGTGGCGGGCCACGGCCGACGCCTACGCCGACCGCTCTCCCGACGTGGCCGAACACGTCGAATCCCTCGACGACGAGCTCGACGAGTTGCACGTGACCCTCACGGCCGAGATCGCCAGCGGGTCGATGCCGCTCCCGGTGGCCATCGAAGCCGCCCTCGTCGCCCGTTTCTACGAGCGCTTCGGCGACCACGCCGTCAACCTGGCCCGACGCATCTCGGTTCTCGCCGGTCGCGCCGCCACCGGCCGTCCGTCGCACCCGGCCTCCGAGAGCTGACCGCCTCCCGGGGCTCCCGGGCCTCGGAGAGCTGACAGCTTGGGGGGTGGTGAGGGCGTCCCCGGTTCAGAAGCGACGGGCCAGAAGGGCTTCGGCGATCTGCACGGCGTTCAACCCCGCCCCCTTGCGCAGGTTGTCCCCGGAGACGAACAGCGCCAGCCCGTGGGGCACCGTCGGGTCCTCCCGGATGCGCCCGACGATGACGGGATCGGTCCCGGCGCTGTCCAGGGGGGTGGGGACGTCGACGACGCGGACACCGGGAGCGGCGCCGAGGACGGCGATGGCCCGCTCGACGGGCAGAGGACGTTCGAAGGCGGCATTGATGGAGAGGCTGTGGCCGGTGAAGACCGGCACCCGGACGCAGGTCCCCGAGACGGCCAGATCGGGAATGCCCAGGATCTTGCGCGACTCGTCGCGCAGCTTCCGTTCCTCATTGGTCTCCCCCGACCCGTCGTCGAGCAGGGTGCCCGCCAGCGGAAGGACGTTGTGGGCCACGGGACCGGCGAAGACCGTCGGCCGGGGGAACTCCACGGCAGCGCCGTCGAAGGTGAGGGCGGCGGCCCCCTCCACCGTCTTGGCCAGTTGGTCCTCGAGCTCGCTCACCCCGGTCGGTCCCGCCCCCGACACCGCCTGGTAGGTCGAGATCACGAGGTGGCGGAGCCCGGCCTCGCCGTGCAGCGGCCCCAGCACCGGTATGGCCACCATCGTCGTGCAGTTCGGGTTGGCGACGATCCCCATGGTGATGGTGTCGAGGGCGTCGGCGTTCACCTCGGGGACCACGAGCGGCACGTCCGGGTGCATCCGCCAGGCGGAGGAGTTGTCGATGACGATGGCCCCGGCGGCAGCCACCTTGGGGGCGAGGGTCCGCGAGGCGGCCGCCCCGGTGGACATCAGGGCCAGGTCGATCCCGGTGAAGTCGGCGCTCTCGGCATCCTCGACGTCGACGTCCCCACCGGCCCACGGCAGGCGGCGCCCCACCGACCGCGACGAGGCGAAGAAGCGCACGTCGTCGAGGGGGAAGGCGCGCTCGACGAGGACGGCGCGGATGATGGTTCCCACCTGGCCCGTGGCCCCGATGACCCCGATGCGCATGGACAAACCCTATGCGATGGGCGTGCTCTTCCCCGCCCGCAGCCTCATTCGGACAGCTCGAAGGCGGCGTGCAGGATCCGGACCGCCTCTTCCACGCGATCGGCACGCACGACACACGAGATCCGGATGGACGACGTCGAGATCATCTCGATGTTGATCCCGGCGTCGGCCAGGGTCTCGAACATGGTGGCCGACACGCCGGGATGGCTCCGCATCCCCGCCCCCACGAGGGACACCTTGGCGATCCCGTCGTCGGCCAGGGCCTCGCCCGCTCCGATCTCCGGGGCCAGGGAGCCGACGGTCTGCAGGCTCGTGTCGAGATCGACCTTGGGCACGGTGAAGGAGATATCGGTCGTCCCGTGCAGCGACGTGTTCTGCACGATCGTGTCGACGTTGACCTTGCGATCGGCCAGCGCCCGGAAGAGGTGGGCGGCGACACCGGGCCGGTCGGGCACTCCCGTCACCGTGACCTTGGCCTCCGACGTGTCGTGGGTGATGGCGGTCACGACGGGTTGTTCCATGGACACATCCTCCTCGACGACCCATGTGCCGGGTTCCCAGGTGAAGCTCGAACGGACGTGCAGGGGCACGTGGTGGTTGCGGGCGAACTCGACCGAGCGCAACGACAGCACCCGGCCCCCGCTGGCGGCGACCTCGAGCATCTCCTCGAAGCTGACCCGGGACAACCGGCGGGCTTCGGGCACGATCCGGGGGTCGGCGCTGAAGACGCCCGAGACGTCGGTGTAGATCTCGCACGCATCGGCGCCCAGCGCTGCTGCCATCGCCACGGCCGTGGTGTCGGAGCCGCCCCGCCCCAAGGTGGTCACGTCCCGATCGGTGGAGACCCCCTGGAAACCGGCGACCACGGGGACGCGAGCCGCCTTCAGGGCCTCGCGCAACCGGTCGGCGCGGACCTCGACGATCGTCGCCTTCGTATGGGTCGTGTCGGTGATGATCCCGGCCTGGCTCCCGGTGAAGGAGACGGCGTCGATCCCGAGCTCGGCCAGCGCCATGACGAGCAGCGCCATCGTGACCCGCTCCCCCGACGTCAGCAGCATGTCGAGCTCGCGCGGCGGTTGGATCCGGCTCACGTCGTCGGCCAGCCTGATCAGGTCGTCGGTCGTCTTGCCCATGGCGCTCACGACGACGACCACGTCGTCCCCGTTGCGCCGGGTCCGGGCCACGTGGTCGGCCACGGCACGGATCCGGTCGGCGTCGCCGACCGAGGTCCCACCGAACTTCTGGACCACCAAGGTCATCTCTTGACGCTACCGCCCGTCACCCGGGCCACCGCGCCCATGAGGCGTCGGCGGCGATGGTCGTCCCGAGCACCTTGTCGGCCCCGCGGCCCTGTCCCGGGAGTGCCCCACCGGGGCGGCCGACCGACCCGGTGCCGGGCGGACGGGTAGGGTGTCGGGCCATGCCGACCGAGAAGCGGGCACGCAAACGCGCCGCCCGAGACGCCAAGATCGCCGCTGCCCAGCGGGCGCAGCGGCGCCGCTCGACGGTGCGGCGCACGATCACCGTCGTCGTCCTCGTGGCCGTCGCCGCCGGGATCTACGTCCTCGTCTCCGGCAACAGCCCGAAGAACACCGCCGGCAAGAAATCGGGGACGACGAGCACCACCACCGGAAGCTCCACCACCAGCACCGCACCCACCACCACCACGACGGCGGTGACGTCGGCGGCCCAGACCGCCGCCGACCAGGCCGCCGTGGCCGCCGGGTGTCCCTCGAGCCCCACGACCCCGCTCACCAAGCCCACCTACTCGAGCGCCCCGGCCATGACCATCGACACGTCGAAGAACTACACGGCCACGGTGAAGACCGACGTCGGTAGCTTCACCATCGCCCTCGACGCCAAGGACGCGCCGAAGACCGTCAACTCCTTCGTCTTCCTCGCCGATCACCATTTCTTCGACTGCCAAGCCTTCATGCGGGTGATCCCGACGTTCATGGACCAGACCGGGAGCCCGAACCAGACCAACGGCGGCTCCGACTCGGGGCCGGGCTACGAGTTCGCCAACGAGAACTCCTCGCCCCACGGCGGCTACACGACCGGTGAGGTGGCCATGGCCAACTCCGGGGCCAACACCAACGGCAGCCAGTTCTTCATCCTCGTCGGCCCGTACAGCAACACCGGCTACTCGCTGTTCGGACACGTCACCTCGGGCCAGAGCGTCGTGCAGCAGATCAACGCCGACGGCTCGTCGAGCGGCACCCCGAAGGTCACCCACCGCATGCTCTCGGTCACCATCTCCGAATCCTGACGAGAAGAGGCAGACCCCATGACCTTCGAATCTCCCGCCGCCGACGGCTCCAGTGCGCCGCGCCGCAAGTTCGACGCCGAACCGCCCATGTGTATCGACACGGCCAAGCGCTACACGGCCACCATGGTGACGTCGCACGGAACCATGACCATCGCCCTGGACCCCATCGCCGCGCCGCGCACGGTCAACAGCTTCGTCGTCCTCGCCCGCTACCACTACTTCGACGGCATCGTCTTCCACCGCATCATCCCCGGCTTCGTCCTCCAGGGCGGTGACCCCACCGGGAAGGGAACGGGCGGTCCCGGCTACAAGTTCGCCGACGAGCTCCCCAAGGCCGGCCGCTACGAGCTGGGCTCCCTGGCCATGGCCAACGCCGGGCCCGACACCAACGGGAGCCAGTTCTTCGTCATCTCGGGCCCCGACGGTATGGCCCTGCCGCCCAAGTACTCGCTCTTCGGCAAGGTCGTCTCCGGCCTCGAGACGGTGGTCGCCATCGACTCCGTCGGGACCCCGCAGGGCGCGCCCAGCGAGCGCGTCACCATCGACTCCGTCACCATCGAAGAATCCGACTGACGGCCAGAGGACTCAGGACGGCAGCGCCTCGAACCCGGCCTGCTTTCCGCTCACGAAGACCTCGACAAGGCCCTGGCCGGCCTGACGCCATCCGCCGTCGGGGTCGCGGATGAGAGCGGTGCGTTCGGGAATCCCGACGACGGGCAGGCCGGGCGCGGCCAGGGCGATCGACCGGTGCACCTTCTCGGCGTTCTCGTGACCGAAATGCGGGATCACGGCGATCTGCTGCACCATGCCCAGGCCCACGGTCAACGCCCCTCCCCGCGAGTCGACCATCGGGTCGGTGAGCACCATCGCCCCCGCCGACGAACCGGCCACGACGGCGCCGTCGCGCCACGCCTCGAGGAGCGCCTCCCAGAGCCGGGAGCCCTTCAGCACCGAGCGCAGGTGCATCGGCGACCCGCCCCCGAGGTAGGTGAACCGGCTGGCCCGCACGGTGGCGGCGTTGGCCTCGTCCTCGGCGTCGGGCCGACCGAGGACCATCAGTCCCCGGACGACCCCACCGATCTCCTTGAACCAGGCCTCGGCGCTCTCGACCGTCTTCTCGGGGTGCTCGTAGGCGGCGGCCGTGGGCAGGACGAGGACGTCGGTCCCCCCCGAGGCGGCGAGGAGCTCGGCGTCGAACTCGCACCCGGGCCGCCATTCGTCACCGCCCACCAGGGCCAGGGGTCCGCACTCGCCACGCACGGATGTCACCCTAGGTCCTCCCGGTCCGACCGGTCGTAGGATCGGGCCATGGCCGGCCCGACCCGATTCGACGGACAGGTGGCGGTGGTCACCGGTGCCGCCTCGGGCATCGGCCGGGCCCTGTCGACGGCCCTGGCCCGACGGGGGGCGACCGTTGTCCTGGCCGACATCGACGAGGCCGGGGTGAAGGCGGCCGCCGACGAGCTGGCCACCACCGCCGAGGCGCGTGTGTCGGGCACCGCCCTCGACGTGGCCGACGCCGCCGCCTTCTCCGAGCTCGTCGGTCGCACCGTCGCCGACCACGGGCATCTCGATCTGCTCTTCAACAACGCCGGCGTCAGTATGGCGGGCGACGTCGCCGATTTCTCCCTGGCCCACTGGAACCGCGTCATCGACGTCAACCTCCGCGGGGTCGTCCACGGTGTGGCCGCCGCCTACCCGGTGATGATCGCCCAGGGCCGGGGGCACATCGTGAACACGGCCTCGCTGGCCGGGCTCATCCCCGCTCCCGTGCTCACCCCCTACGCCATGACCAAGCACGCCGTCGTCGGGCTGAGCACCAGCCTGCGCATGGAGGCGGCCGCCCACGGGGTCCGCGTCAGCGTCGTCTGCCCCGGCGTCATCGACACCCCCATCCTCGACAAGGGGAACCCGCCCGACCTGCCGCCGGTGGCCAGCCTCCCCGAGGGTCGGCGGATGCTCACCCGGTCCATCGGTCAGCCCTATCCGCCGGCATCGCTGGCCGACGACGTCCTCGCCGGCGTGGCCAGGAACCGGGCCTTCGTCGTCGCCCCGCGCCATGCCCGCGTGGCCTGGGCCGCCTACCGGATCTCCCCCGAGTTCTTCGTCCGCATCGGGCCGGCCGTGCTCCGCCGGGCCCTGCGCAGCGCCCGACGCTGACGCGTTGACGGTCCCGGGGGTCCTCTTCCTACTGCTTGGTAACATGCGGAGATGTCCCTCAAGCGCATAGGAATCGTCGGTTCCGGCATCATGGGTTCGGGTATCGCCGAGACGGCGGCGGTCCACGGCTTCGAGGTGGTCCTGCGGTCGCGGGCCAAGGGGACGGCCGACGGGATGGTCGCCGGGATGGCCAAGTCCCTGGCCAAGCAAGTCGACAAGGGCAAGCTGTCGGCCGAGGACCGCGAGGCGGCGTTGGCCCGGGTCACGCCCGTCTCCGATCTGGCCGAGCTGGCCGGCTGCGATCTCGTCATCGAGTCGGTGGTCGAGGACCTGGCCGTGAAGAAGCACCTTTTCTCCGAGCTCGACCGCGTCTGCGGGGAGCACACGATCCTGGCCACGAACACCTCGACCCTCCCCGTGGTGGAGATGGCCATGGAGACGGGGCGGCCCGACAAGGTCTGCGGGATCCACTTCTTCAACCCGGCGCCGGTGATGGCCCTGGTCGAGATCGTCCGGCCTATCACGGCCTCGGACGACACCATCGCCGCCGCCCGGACGTTCGCCGAGACGTGCGGGAAGTCACCGGTCGAGGTGAAGGACCAGGCCGGGTTCATCGTCAACGCCCTGCTCTTCCCCTATCTCAACAACGCCGTCCGCCTGCTCGAGCAGGCGGTGGCCACCCGCGACGACATCGACACCGCCATGAAGGGCGGGTGCGGCTTCCCCATGGGCCCCTTCGCCCTTCTCGACCTGGTCGGCCTGGACACCAGTCTCGCCATCCTCGACGCCCTCTACGACGAGTACCGCGACCCCAACTACGCGGCGGTCCCCCTGTTGCGCCGCATGGTCTCCGCCGAGCTCTTCGGGCGAAAGTCCGGTCAGGGCTTCTACGACTACCGCGCCTAGACGGGGGCGGTGTCCGACAGGCGCCGGCGGGAGCAGAGGAGGGAGGTGAGCCAGGTGCACCGACGCGACCGTCGGCGGGACACGCCCTGGGTGATGCGCACCTACTCGGGCCACTCCTCAGCGCGGGCGTCGAACGCCCTCTACCGCTCCAATCTGGCCAAGGGCCAGACGGGCCTGTCCGTCGCCTTCGACCTGCCCACGCAGACCGGATACGACCCCGACGCCCCCGAGGCCGCCGGCGAGGTGGGCAAGGTCGGTGTCCCCGTGGCCCACCTCGGTCACATGCACCAGCTCATGGACGGGATCCCCGTCGAGACCATGAACACGTCGATGACCATCAACGCCACGGCGGCCTGGCTTCTCGGCCTCTACATCGCCCACGCCGAGGACGCCGGCGTCGACCCCCACCTTCTCCAGGGGACGACCCAGAACGACATCGTGAAGGAGTACCTGTCGCGCGGGACCTACATCTTCCCCCCCGCCCCCAGCCGGCGCCTCATCGTCGACATGATCGCCTACACCATCCGCCACGTCCCACGCTGGAACCCGATCAACGTCTGCAGCTACCACCTCCAGGAGGCCGGGGCCACCCCCACCCAGGAGCTGGCCTACGCACTGGCCACGGCCATCGGCGTCCTCGACGCCGTGCGCGACTCAGGCAAGATCGACGCATCGGAGCTCCCGGCCGTCGTCGGCCGCATCTCGTTCTTCGTCAACGCCGGCATCCGTTTCGTGGAGGAGACCTGCAAGGTGCGCGCCTTCACCCGCCTGTGGGACCGCATCTGCGCCGAGCGCTACGGGGTCGAGGACCCCAAGCTGCGCCGCTTCCGCTACGGGGTCCAGGTGAACTCGCTCGGCCTTACCGAGGCCCAGCCCGAGAACAACGTCCCCCGCATCGTCCTCGAGGCGCTGGGCGTGACGTTGTCGCGCGACGCCCGCGCCCGCGCCCTTCAGCTGCCGGCCTGGAACGAGGCCCTCGGCCTCCCCCGTCCGTGGGACCAGCAGTGGTCGCTGCGGATCCAGCAGATCCTGGCCCTCGAGACCGACCTCCTCGAGTACGACGACATCTTCGCCGGCTCGACGGTGATCGAGGAGAAGACGAACGAGATGGCCGACGCCGCCTGGACGGAGCTCTCCGACGTCCTCGCCCTCGGTGGTGCGTTCGAGGCCGTCGACGAATTGAAACGCCGGCTGGTGCAAAGCCAGGCCGACCGGGTCCGCCGGATCGAGACCGGCGAGCTCCCCGTCGTCGGCGTCAACTGCTTCACCGAGAGCGAACCCTCACCGCTCGTCAACGGCCTGGACGGGGCGGCCACCATCTTGAAGGTCGATCCCGCCGTCGAGGCCGAGCTCCGCGCCGACGTCGTCGCCTGGCGCTCGGCGCGCG
>Ga0182018_10002741_pt1 | contig 17000 bp, 11 predicted proteins | sample 812P2MmetaG_FD_120490 | JGI IMG/M metagenome (GOLD analysis project Ga0182018, IMG submission 120490) | Permafrost microbial communities from Stordalen Mire, Sweden - 812P2M metaG | ecosystem: Environmental > Terrestrial > Soil > Wetlands > Permafrost | place: Sweden: Stordalen | collected... | reverse complement strand
TTCCGGGAGAATGGAATTCTTTGCCTCAATCTTGTCAGTTCGCCGGGTTCAGGCAAGACCAGCCTTCTTGAGAGCACCCTGGCGCTGCTTCCAAACTCGGCGCGGGCGGCGGTGCTGACGGGAGACATCCAAACGGAAAATGATGCGACTCGACTGCGGCGGTTTGGCTTTCCCGTCAAGCAGATCACGACCGGCGGGACGTGCCACCTGGATGCACGAATGATTGAACACCATCTGGCAGACTGGCCGCTGGAAAGCATCGACATCCTCTTCATCGAAAATGTTGGGAACCTGGTCTGCCCCTCGAGTTACGACCTGGGAGAAGAGGCCAAGATTGTCTTGTTAAGTGTTACCGAAGGCGAGGACAAGCCGCTCAAGTATCCCTCCATTTTTTTCAAATCGGAAATGATGATCATGACCAAGATGGATTTGCTGCCTTACGTGCCTTTCAACCAGGAAGCAGCAGTGCAAAATGCTCAGCGCGTTCACCCTGAAATCGAGATCGTGAAGCTTTCTTGCGTAACGGGCGAGGGTCTCGACCTGTGGATGAATTGGATCGAGAAGCGCCGCCAAGCTGCCAAATCGCGCATTGCAGAACCGGTCGTTTGAGCACGAGCCATGCAAGTCCGGCGCCAAATCGAAGTGTCGGGGATTGTGCAGGGCGTTGGCTTCCGTCCGTTTGTGTTTCGCTTGGCCCAGAGTCGGCGATTGACCGGCTGTATCCGCAATACCTCTGCCGGCGTCACGATCGAAGTGCAAGGCAGTTCGAATTCAGTGGATCAGTTCGCAGCAAGCCTTTTGGTGCAACCCCCGCCTCTGTCACGAATTACCACCATTACGGCGCTCGAGATCCCTATTCAGTCTGAAGTTGAATTTCGTATTGTGACCAGCGAGGCCGGCGGGGGTTGTACGCTGATTTCGCCGGACATCGCCGTCTGCTCGGATTGCCTGCACGAACTATTGGATCCGGCGGATCGCCGCTTTCGTTATCCATTCATCAATTGCACCAATTGCGGGCCCCGCTTCACCATTGTGCGCGCCATTCCCTATGACCGTGCCAGCACCTCGATGGCTGTTTTCCCAATGTGTGCACGGTGCCAGGCCGAGTACGACGATCCTCGGAATAGGCGCTTCCATGCGCAGCCCAACGCCTGTCCGGATTGTGGTCCGCACCTCAAACTGTGGGACCGGTCGGGGCGCAATATCTCTAACGGCGATCCAGTTCGCCGAGCGGTTGATGCATTGCGGGACGGACAAGTTGTAGCCGTGAAAGGCCTGGGAGGATTCCACCTGGCTGTGGACGCGCTGAATCCCTCTGCCGTAAGGCTGTTGCGTGAGCGCAAGCGACGCTTCGAGAAGCCGTTCGCGATCATGGTGCCGGATGTAGAGACCGCGCGCCAGTTTTGTGAAGTCAGCGACGTCGCGAGCCAGGCTCTAGAATCAGCGCAGCGGCCCATCGTGCTGCTTCCGCGCGCTCCGAGGTGTGAGATGTCGGATGAGATCGCACCTCGAAATCGTGATCTCGGTATCTTTCTCCCCTACACGCCTCTTCATCACTTGTTGTTAGACCAGGGCAAGTTCAGCGCTTTGGTCATGACCAGTGGCAACCTTAGCGAAGAGCCAATCGCCATTGACAACCGGGAGGCAGTCCAGCGGTTGAACAACTTGGCGGATTTCTTCCTGGCCCACAATCGGGACATTCTCTTGCGCTGTGATGATTCCGTTGTCCGGCCGACGGCCACGGGCATTCGTCAATTGAGGCGCTCGCGGGGGTTTGTGCCGGTTCCCGTATTTCTGAAGGATGCGCAACCGTCCATACTCGCCGTGGGCGGCGAGCTAAAGAACACGGTCTGCCTCACCAAAGGGAAGCACGCTTTCCTCAGCCAGCACATTGGAGATCTGGAGAATCCGGCAAGTTATGCGTTTTTTGCCGAGGCGACCGATCACCTGAAAAACATTCTTCAGATCGAGCCGGAGGGCATTGCCTACGACCTGCATCCGGAGTATTTCTCGACAAAGTGGGCACTCCAACAAAAAGGAATACGCCTCGTCGGAGTCCAACATCACCACGCGCACATTGCCAGTTGCATGGCCGAAAACCACCTTGAAGGGCAAGTAATAGGCATAGCGCTGGATGGCACAGGCTATGGCACCGACGGACAAATCTGGGGTGGCGAAGTTCTCCTCACGGGTTACGCAGAATTTGAACGCCTCGCACACCTGGAGTACGTTCCTATGCCGGGCGGTAGCGCTGCGATTCGCGAGCCGTGGCGCATGGCGATCAGCTATTTGGACCATCATTTTGGGCGAGAGTTCTTTAGATTTCCGGTTCCTTTTGTGCGCCGGCTAGAACATCGAAAAGTGGAAGTGCTGCTGCGGATGGTGGAGCAAAGCATAAATTCACCGCTCACCTCCAGTTGCGGCCGTTTGTTCGACGCGGTGGCTGCGCTGATCGGCATTCGCCAGAAGGTCAATTACGAAGCGCAAGCTGCAATAGAACTAGAAATGGCGATTGGCAATTCTTCTAGCCATGCCTGCTATCCCCTGACGCTCACGCCGAAAGGCGATGCCTGCATCATAAGCACGTGTTCCATGTTCGAAGCCTTGTTGGATGATCTCAAGAAAGATGTGGCCATTGCGGACATGAGCCGACGTTTCCATAACAGTGTGGTCCAAATATTTTTCGACGTTGCGGAACGATCGAGAGATGAAACCGGGCTTAATCGCGTCTGCCTGAGCGGGGGCGCCTTCAACAACCTATATCTGTCCAACCGGTTGGAGTCCCGACTCTCCAGCGCAGGATTCGAAGTCTTTACGCAAAGCGAAGTGCCCGCCGGAGACGGTGGCTTAAGCCTGGGGCAGGCGGCGATCGCGGCGTTTAGCCTTTTGCCGCAGGGCTGACGAGGCACGACTGTCCATCCCCATGAGCATGGTGGAGTTGGCAGCAGAAGAAATCGAGCGTCGAGGCGGCGTTCAAGTTACTGTCGTCCACCTCAAGTTCAATTGCGTCCGCAAGCTGATGTGATTTCCGTCACACTTGCGAATGTCGGGAGAGCGTAAACTTTTTCCAAAATAGGAAATGGGCCAGGAAATCGCTGCACCATGAGACCGAATCTCGTTAAACTCGCTGCTCCCAGCCAGGACAAACGCTGGAAAATCGTCGACGCGACCATGCGCCGCGTCGGTCAACGCTCGCGAGGACTAATCGAGAGCTTGCATACCGTGCAGGAAGCCTTTGGATATCTCGATGAAACGGCGCTGCGTTATGTCGCCGTCTCGTTGCGAGTGCCGCTCAGCCGCGCCTACGGCGTGGCCACCTTCTATCACTTTTTTACGCTCAAGCCGGCGGGCGAACACACTTGTGTGATCTGCCTGGGCACTGCGTGCTATATCAAGGGCGCGGGGCAATTGGTGGATACAGTGAAGCGGGAACTAGGCATCGCCCCGGGTGAGACTACTTCCGATAGAAAAGTTTCAGTGCTTTCGGCCCGTTGTCTGGGCTCTTGCGGGCTGGCTCCTGCAGTGGTTTACGACAACCAAGTCGCCGGCAAAGTCACGCCTGAACAACTACGGCAACAAATAGCAAAGTGGGACGGTCATCTTAATGACGCCTGAAGAACTGGAACAAATTGCGAACGACGAACGCGAGGCGCAGGCAGGCATTCCGCAGAAAGTGAAGGTTTGCGTGGCGGCTGGATGCCTTTCCTGCCAAAGCCAGGCGGTGAAGGAAGCGCTCGACAAGGAAGTGACCCGTCGCGGACCCGTCGCCCATTGCAAGATCAAAGGTGTTGGTTGCATGGGGTTATGCGCCGAGGGACCCTTGGTCTCAACCAGCGACGGGACCCTATACAAACGGGTAGCGGCAAGTGACGCCGTCGCGCTGCTCGACGGGCTGGAGCAGGGACCGGTCGAGCGTTTGCTATGCCCGACCGATGTTCCATTTTTCCAGCGACAACAAAAGATCGTCCTGGAGAACTCTGGCGTAATCGATCCCGAACGGATTGAAGAGTATATTGCCGCCTCCGGATATCGAGCCCTCCTTCACGCCCTCACCGAGATGACTCCGGTGGAGGTGATCGCAGAGATTGTGAAGAGTGGTCTCCGCGGGCGCGGCGGTGCTGGTTATCCCACGGGTCTCAAGTGGAGCACGGTGTCCAAGGCGGTGGGAACGCAGAAATATGTTATCTGCAATGCGGACGAAGGCGATCCCGGCGCTTTCATGGACCGGAGCGTGTTGGAGAGTGATCCTCATCGGGTTCTGGAAGGGATGCTGGTTGCCGCCTATGCTGTGGGCGCGTCGGAGGGTTACATCTACGTCCGCGCCGAGTATCCTCTGGCTATCAAGCGACTGAAAATCGCTATCCGGCAGGCGGAGAAGCTCGGGCTCCTCGGTTCCAATATCTGCGGCACACACTTCAGCTTCCGCGTCGAACTGCGTCTGGGAGCGGGTGCATTTGTCTGCGGAGAAGAGACTGCGCTGATTGCTTCCATTGAAGGCAAGCGGGGAACGCCGCGGCCGCGGCCGCCTTATCCCGCGATCGAGGGGCTTTTGGGCCAGCCTACTCTCATTAATAACGTCGAGACCTTCGCCAATATTCCTCCTATCGTTCGCAATGGCGGAGACTGGTACGCCGCAATTGGCACGGAGAAAAGCAAAGGCACAAAAGTATTTGCCCTCGCGGGCCGCGTACAAAACACTGGCTTGGTCGAGGTGCCGATGGGGATCACGTTGCGCGAAATGGTGTTCGAGATTGGCGGCGGGATTCCCGAAGGTAGACAGTTCAAGGCGGTGCAAACCGGAGGGCCTTCGGGAGGATGTTTGCCTGCGGAATGCCTCGATATGCCTGTGGACTACGAGTCCCTTGCCCGTGCCGGCTCGATCATGGGCTCTGGCGGCATGATCGTGATGGATGAAAGCTCCTGCATGGTCGATGTCGCGAAATACTTTATGGATTTCTGCATGACGGAATCCTGCGGCAAATGCATTCCGTGCCGAGTGGGCACCTACCAAATGCATCGCTTGCTGGACACCATTACAAAACTGCACGCCACACCGCAGGACGTCGCGCTCCTGGAAGAGCTATGCGATCTGGTGAAGAACACCAGCCTATGCGGTCTGGGGCAGTCTGCGCCAAATCCAGTGCTGAGCACGCTTCGCTATTTTGCTGATGAGTATAAGGGGCATATCGAACGCAACCGCTGCGTGGCCGGAGTCTGCGGCAAAGGGACGGAATGATGACCGCAACCGCCAATGTCAAAACGCTGAAGATCGATGGCCGGGATTTTAGCGCCCGGGAAGATGAAACCATCCTCGATGTTGCCCGCGAGAACGATATCTTCATCCCTCGGCTCTGTGAATTGGAAGGGTTGTCGACGGTTGGCGCGTGCCGGCTGTGTATCGTGGAGGTCAAGGGCTCTAACCGTCTGCCGGCTTCCTGTGTGACCCGCGTGGAAGAAGGCATGGAAGTCACCACGACGTCTGAGCGGCTGCAACGCTACCGCAAAGGCATCGTCGAGCTGCTGTTTACCGAGCGCAATCACATTTGCTCGGTCTGTGTTTCCAATGGCCACTGCGAACTGCAAACCATGGCGCAGAAACTCGACATCACGCACATCCACTATCCGTATCGCTTCCCGCAGGCTCCGGTGGATGCCTCTCATGACCGGTTTGTCATTGACCACAATCGCTGTATTCTCTGCACTCGCTGCGTGCGGGTTTGCGAAGAAATCGAAGGGGCTCATACTTGGGACGTGATGGGCCGTGGCATCGACTGCCAGGTCATCACTGATCTCAATCAGCCGTGGGGTTCGTCGGATACCTGCACCGGTTGCGGCAAGTGTGTGCAGGTATGCCCGACTGGGGCGCTTTTTGAGAAGGGTCGCTCGGTCGCCGAAATGGAAAAGCGCCGTGATTTCCTGCCCTATTTGCAATTGATGCGAGGAGAACACGAGTGAGCAAGAAACGGATGGCGACGGTTTGGCTGGATGGATGCTCCGGCTGCCACATGTCTTTTCTCGATATAGACGAGCGGCTGCTCACACTTGCCGAAAGCGCGGATATTGTCTACAGTCCGCTAGTCGACGCCAAAACCTTTCCCGAAGGCGTGGATGTGACGCTGGTCGAAGGCGCGGTCAGCAGCGAAGAGGATTTGCACAAGATTAAAATGGTGCGGCAGCGTACCACGATCCTGGTATCGCTGGGCGATTGCGCGGTTACGGCGAATGTTCCGGGAATGAGAAATCCGTTCACAACCGAAGCAGTCTATAACCGGGCATACCGGGAAAATGTGACGTTGGATCCCGGCATCCCGGATCAGGCCGTGCCGCGCTTGCTGCCACAGGCGCGGCCCATTCACGAATTTGTGCCGGTGGACGTCTTTGTTCCCGGATGCCCGCCTTCGGCGGATACGATTTTCTATGTGGTTAGCGAATTGCTGGCGGGGCGGCGGCCCGAGTTGAGCACGAGAACGCGCTTCGGAGCGTAAAATGTCTAAGAAAAGGACCGTCATCATCGATCCCGTGACCCGCATCGAGGGCCACGCCAAGATCACGCTACATCTCGACGACCAGGGAGAAGTCTCGGACGCGCAATTTCACGTCACCCAGTTTCGTGGTTTTGAAAAGCTCTGCGAGGGGCGTCCGTTCACGGAAATGCCCTCGTTGATGGCCCGGATTTGCGGCATCTGCCCGGTCAGTCATCTGATTGCGTCCGCCAAGGCGTGCGATGCTTTGCTCGCGGTCCGCATACCGCCGACCGCCGACAAGCTGCGCCGCATCTTCAACATGGCGCAGATCGTGCAATCCCATGCGCTGAGCGTGTTTCATCTTTCCTCGCCTGACCTGTTGCTCGGCATGGACGCTGATCCGGCGAAAAGCAATCTGTGGGGAGTTTTTGAAAGAGACCCGCAGCTGGCGCGGGATGGAATCCGGCTGCGGCAGTTCGGGCAGCAGATCATCGAACGGCTGGGCGGGAAGCGCATTCATCCTGCGTGGGTGGTGCCGGGCGGTGTCAGCGAGCCGTTGAGCCAGGAAAATCGGGACGCGATCCTCGCTACCATTCCCGAAGCGCTCGCCATTGCGCTGCGAACTCTTGTCTGGTTCAAAACAATCTGCGAAGCATTCCGGGAGGAAATTGGCGCCTTCGGCAATTTTCCGTCGTTGTTTATGGGCACTGTCAAAGAAGATGGAGGTATCGCGTTCTACGACGGCAAGATTCGCATGGGTGATGCGACAGGCAATCTTGTCGCCGACGGCCTGGATGCGACTCGCTACTTCGACTACCTCGGAGAGAAGGTCGAAAGTTCGAGCTACCTGAAATCGGCGTACTACAAGCCCAAGGGCTATCCCGATGGAATGTATCGAGTAGGACCTTTAGCGCGACTCAACGTGGTCGACCGCTGCGGAACCGAGCGCGCCGACCAGGAGTTGGCGGAGTTTAAGGAATTGCAACGCGCCGCGGTGCTAAGTTCCTTTCATTACCACCAGGCGAGGCTGATCGAGATTCTTTACTGCGTCGAGAGGTTGGAGCAGTTGTTGAACGATTCTGAGATTCTTTCGAAGCACGTGCGCGCCGAGGCCAAGGCCAATGCTCTCGAAGGGGTGGGCTCATCGGAAGCTCCCCGGGGCACGCTCTTCCATCATTACAAGATCGACGAACAGGGCCTGATCCGCTGGGCGAACCTGCTCATCGCCACTGGGCAGAATAACCTCGCCATGAATCGCAGCGTTTTGCAGGTTGCGAAGCATTTTGTCCGCGGAAACCAGTTACTGCCCGGGATGCTGAACCGGGTCGAAGCCGTGATTCGGACTTACGATCCATGCCTCAGTTGCTCCACTCATGCCTTAGGACAGATGGCGCTGAGGATCCAGCTGCTTGACCCAACCGGTCAAGTGACGGATGAAATAGTTCGCTGAAGGGGGCCTCCGCCTCATGTCGCGCGTTCTCATTATCGGCTTCGGCAACCCGCTCCGCAGCGATGACGGCGTGGGATGGCGTGCTGCCGAAGAACTGAAACACAAACTCTCGGGCCGTGGAGTGGAAGTCATCACCCGCCATCAACTGACTCCTGAGTTGGCCGATGCAGTGAGCCGAAGCGCAGTTGTATTCTTCGTGGACGCCCAATACGGCGTGCCGGGAACCGTAACATGCTCCCGGGTGAGGCCGCAGGCTCCGACTGATGCTTTTTCCCACCAACTTTCTCCCGCTTCCGTGCTTGGTCTGGCGCAGGAACTCTACGGGCAAGCTCCACATGCGTTCACGTTCTCAATCTGTGGTGAGTGTTTTGACGTTGGGGAAGCGCTTTCACCACAAGTGACGGAAAACATACCCGACTTGGTAGCGCGGGTGGCTGCGATGGCGTGTGCGCCGGGCATCGATTCGCCAACGAGGCGACAACCTCGATGAACGGGCTGGATTGGTTAGCAGAACATTTTTGCAAAGGAGGCAACAATGGGGACACACAGGAGACTCTTACTTGGGTTGGTAGTCATCGCGGGCTCCCTGGGCGCCGCGGCGCAAGACACGACCGTAAAGCATGTTCCGGTGAAGCCTACGTCGGCGGCATCCGGAAAGCAGATGTTCACGAACTATTGCGCGCCTTGCCATGGAAGTGACGGCAAGGGCGGAGGCCCAGCGGCGAGTGCTCTCAAAGTGCCCCCAGCGGACTTGACCGCCCTCAGCAAGAACAACAACGGCAAGTTTCCTGCCTTCCACGTTACCAGCGTGCTCCGCGGAGAAAGCACGCCGACGGCACACGGCAGCAAAGAAATGCCGGTTTGGGGCCCGATATTTTGGAGCATGAGTCAGGGACATCCCGCCGAGGTGCAGCAACGGATCGCCAACCTGACGACGTATGTCGAATCGCTACAGGAACAATAGCAGCAGCCGACGGCAACCATGGGCGGCTCCGGCGTCGACCATGGTTGCCTGACAAGCGGACCGTCAGCCGACGTGCAAATTCGGCCCGCAGACCACGCTTACGCCCTGATGGTCAGCACCGGGCATGCCGCCTGGCAGACCACTTCATAGGCTATCGCCCATGGCATATGGGCGGCGAGTCGCGAAACATTTGTGCCGGATTGCTTCACGCCCATGACAATCAAATCAACTTCGCGCTCTGCGGCGGTGTTGAGGATTCCCTCTGGCGCGAAGTGAAATTCAACCAGATGTTCCACCTCGCACTTGAGACCCGAGTTAGATGGAAGCAGGTTCCGCAACTGCTGCAAGCACTTGCTCTTGCTGGCGTCTTTTCTCTCGACGACGTCGGTGCCCGGGTACCAAGCCGGCCCTACATACTCCACTGGCATGGGGGAAACGAGATGCAATAGGGTCAACTTGCCCTCCCGCTGGTTGGCGAAATCCATGGCGTAGGGCAGAGCTTGCACGGACGCCGACCCAAAATCAGTCGCAAATAGAACTTTGCGTATTTCTCGAGACAGCACTGCAGACGGTCCAACCGTCAGCACGGGGCACGGCGCGCGGCGAAAAAGTTCTTCTGCAATCGAGCCTAGAACAAGCTTCTTGAGTCCCGTTCTGCCATGCGTCCCCAGCACGAGCAGATCAATGTTTTCCCGCTGGATGACATCTAGCACTACTTCCCCGACAGGGCCGCGCTCCAGGATCTCCTTATGGTGCACGTGCCCGATCAACTCAGGGGAGGTAACTCCCTCAAGCTTGAGCTTCGCTTCAGAGAGATCACGATCAGCGCGCGAGGGCAAAGGATCGAGCGGTACAGGCATGCGAGGTTCGGGGAGCAGGGCATGCAACACGAAAAGTTGGGACTGGTTGAGGTCTGTTATCGCGACAGCGCACTGCAGCGCATGTTTCGAGCTCTCCGAAAAGTCAGTGGCTACAAGAATGTTCTTGAACGTTAGGCTCTTTTCGAGCTCCAAGGTTGTCATCACAATTCCTCCTTTGGAACTCCAGCGTCCCATTGGCTTGAACACGAACTGAGAGGCTGGAATCCATCAGTACCGTTCACAACAACTGCACCTGTATTCTCATTCGAGTGCGAAGGAAGAGCCGTGCGTAACCGCACAACGGGCGGTGACTGGAATCACGCGGAGAAGAGCCATGCCGCTTCAGTCCGCGCGCAAGTAACTCCACGCGCGATCATCTGTGCGAAGGTGCTCTGTGCCTTTCACTGCCCGCATGTATTGGGCGCGCTCGAAGGCTGCGGGGTCGCCGCAGCGCAACTGACTCATGCTTCCCTGCATCTGCCGCACTGACTCATATTCATGGTCCGCCATCCACTGTCCCAGCTGCTGTTCTACAAAGCTGATGTGCTGGACCCCCTCGCGCAGCAGAATCGAACACATCATGGTGGCGCTGGCGCCGACCATCAGCATCTTGACCACATCTTCTGCGTACTGGATCCCGCTGGTTGCCGCGAGGTTGGCTTTGATTCGCCCGTAGAGGATTCCAATCCACGTAAGCGGCAGCCTCAGGTCCTGAGGGGTGCTCAGCAGCACATTGGGCCGTATCTCCAGGCTTTCCAGGTCAATGTCAGGTTGATAAAAGCGGTTGAACAGAACCAAGCCGTCCGCTCCGGCTTCGTCAAGCCGCTTCGCCATGTTGGCCATACTGCTGAAGAACGGACTGAGCTTTACCGCTACGGGAATGTGGACCGAATTCTTCACAGCGCGGAGGATATCGATGTAGATCTTTTCCACCTGGGGCCCGGTTTGCTCCATGCCGGTCGGAAGAAAGTAGACGTTGCATTCAATCGCGTCGGCTCCAGCTTGCTCAATCTGTTTGGCGAACTGCGTCCATCCGCCCAGAGTAGAGCCGTTGAGGCTGGCGATGATGGGAATATGCACCGCGGCTTTAGCCTGGAGAATATGCTTCAGATAACCTTCCGGCCCGGTGTGAAACTCGGCGGGCCGGGGAAAATAGGTCACCGACTCGGCGTAGCTCTCAGTGCCGGCCTCCAGATCATGTTCAAGGGTAAGACTCTCCTGGCGGAGCTGTTCTTCAAACAGCGAATGCAGCACCACGGCGGAAACGCCTGCGTCTTCCAGGCGGCGGATGCCGTCCAGTTCTTGGGAAAGCGGAGACGCCGAGGCCACCAGCGGAGTGCGGAGATTGAGGCCGAGATAGTTAGTGCTCAGATCGATCATAAGATCCTTCCTGTTGCCGCGGTTAGTGAGCGCTCTCCACCGTTGCCGATTTTTCTTCCTGCCTCTCGGCATTTACCGGCGGCTTGGCTGGTCTGGGGGACGGATCAGTCTTCCGTTGCGCCATATACTCGTAGAACCGGTAGCGCAAATCCACGTCGTGCTGAGCCTGCTCCCACAGCCGCTTGGCGTCTTCCGGCTTGCTCTTGGTGAGCATCTGGAAGCGGGTTTGCTGCTGCAGGAAATCTTTGACTTTGCGGTTGGGAGCGCGCGAATCGAGCTGTAGTGGATTTTCTCCCGTGAGCGCCCGTTCCGGGTTGTAGCGATAGAGCAGCCAGTGGCCGGCTTCCACCGCAACCTTTTGCTCCGTCATCGCCGTTGTCATGTTGATGCCGTGCGCGATGCAGTGAGAGTACGCGATGATGAGACTGGGCCCGTCGTAGGCTTCGGCCTCCAGAAACGTTTTGAGTGTATGTTCGTCTTTCGCGCCCATGGCTACGCTGGCAACGTAGACGTTTCCGTAACTCATGGCCATGAGTCCGAGATCCTTCTTGAGCCCGGGCTTGCCTCCTGCGGCAAATTTGGCCACAGCGCCCCGCGGGGTAGCCTTCGACGCTTGGCCCCCTGTATTCGAGTAAACTTCGGTGTCGAGCACCAATACATTCACATTGGCTCCGCTCGCCAGCACGTGATCAAGACCGCCGTATCCGATGTCATAGGCCCAGCCGTCGCCGCCGACGATCCAAACGCTCTTCTTGACCAGCATGTCGGCGAGTACGAGAAGCTGTTTGGCTTGCGGATCGTCTGATTTTTGCAAGGTTGCCTTCAGCAGGCCCACCCGCTCGCGTTGCTCGTAAATATCGGCTTCGCCCTTTTGCGGGGCATCAATCAGGGTCCTGGCAAACTCTTTGCCAATCAGCCCAGAAAGGCGCTGGACCAATTCCCGGGCGAACTCCGCTTGCTTGTCGATGGAAATGCGAAAGCCCATGCCGAACTCCGCGTTGTCTTCGAATAAAGAGTTCGACCAGGCTGGCCCGCGACCCTCGGCATTCTTGCTCCAGGGCGTTGTGGGCAGGTTGCCGCCGTAGATGGACGAGCAACCTGTGGCATTGGCGATGATCGAGCGATCGCCAAAGAGCTGCGAGACCAGCTTGAGGTAGGGCGTCTCGCCGCATCCCGAGCAAGCGCCGGAGAATTCAAACAGGGGCGCCTGCACCTGCTGCTGCCGAATGGTGGTGAGCTTGATATTACGGCGGTCGAGTTCCGGCAGCTTGAGGAAGAAATCCCAATTCTTGCTTTCGGGGGCGCGCAGCGGCGGTTGCGGCTCCATGTTGATGGCCTTCAGCCGGGTCTCGCTCTTGTTTTTCGCTGGGCATACGTCCACACAAATGCCGCAACCCGTGCAATCCTCAGGCGCCACCTGGATGGTGTACTTCAGGCCCTGCCATTCCTTGTCGCGCGCCTCAGTCGACTTGAAGGTGGGCGGGGCATTGTTGAGTTCCCTGGAGTCGTACACCTTAATCCGAATCACCGAGTGCGGGCACACCATAGCGCATTTGCCGCACTGTATGCAGGTTTTAGTGTCCCAGGCCGGAATCTCGAGCGCGAGGTTACGCTTTTCCCATTTGGCGGTCCCGGTGGGAAACGTCCCATCGGAGGGGAATGCGCTGACGGGAATATCATCGCCGTGGCCGGCATATATCGTGCCGAGCACCTCGCGCTCAAACTTGGGCGCCTCCGCCGCAAAGGGCGCAGGCATTTCGATTTTGCTGCTGGCGGTTTCAGGAATCCTCACCTCGTGCAAGTGGGCTATGGTTTCATCGACCGCACGCAGATTTTTCTGGACCACTTCTTCGCCCTTTTTGCCGTAGGTGTAACGAATGGACTTGCGAATGGCCTCAATCGCTTCGTCACGGGGAAGGACGTTCGAGATGGCAAAGAAGCACGCCTGCATGATGGTGTTCATGCGAGATCCCATGCCGGTGTCGCGCGCCACCTGGTAGGCGTCGATGATGTAGAACCTTGCTTTCTTCTGGATTAGCTGTTGTTGTACCGGGCGCGGCAGGTGATCCCAGACTTCGTCCTCTCCGAAGGGGCTATTCAGGAGGAAAACACCGCCTTCGACCAGCGAACTGAGCATGTCGTAGCGTTCCAGGAAGATCCACTGATGGCATGCCACAAAGTTGGCTTTTGAAATGAGGTAACTGGCGCGGATGGGCTGCGGCCCGAATCGCAGGTGGGAAACCGTCATGGCTCCAGATTTCTTGGAGTCGTAGACGAAGTATCCCTGCGCGTAGTTCTCGGTGTTCTCGCCAATGATCTTGATCGAGTTCTTATTGGCGCCTACTGTCCCGTCAGCACCCAGGCCATAGAACTGTGCGCGCATGACGTTGTCAGGCTCAACCGAAAACTCTGGATCAACCTCGAGGCTGCGGTGCTCCAGGTCGTCCAAAATGCCGACCACAAAGTGATCTTTCCGCTCTTTCGATCCCATGTTGGCGTACACCGCTTTCACCATGGCGGGAGTGAATTCCTTGGACGAAAGACCATACCGCCCGCCCAAAACGACCGGAGCCACGATGGGCCGCTGCAGGTCCTGCTTCAGTCCCTCCTGGATCGCGTTCACTACATCCAGATACAACGGATCGCCGGCCGCGCCCGCTTCTTTGGTGCGGTCGAGCACGGTAATCGTGCGAACCGTGGAGGGAAGCGCCTTTAGGAAGTCCGGCACGGAAAATGGCCGGTACAGGCGTACTTTCACCAAGCCAACTTTTTGTCCGGAACCAACCAGATGTTCGACAGTCTCATGCGCAGTGTCAGCGCCCGAACCCATCATGACGACAACATCCAGGGCATCAGGAGCTCCGACGTAATCGAATAGATGGTAGGAACGGCCCACGACTTGGGCAAATTTGTCCATGGTCGCCTGAACGATATCGGGACAAGCCGTGTAGTAGGGATTGGACGCCTCACGCGCCTGAAAATAGACATCGGGATTCTGCGCCGTGCCCCGCAACACGGGATGATCGGGTGAAAGTCCGCGTTGGTGATGCTCGAATACCCGGTCCATGTTGATCATCGCGCGGAGGTCATCTTCCGCCAGCACCTCAATCTTGTTGATCTCATGCGAAGTGCGGAAGCCATCGAAGAAATGCAGAAAGGGAATGCGGGATTCAAGCGAGGCGGCGTGAGCGATCAGGGCCATGTCCATGGCTTCCTGCACCGAGTTGGAGCACAGCATTCCGAACCCTGTCGCGCGGCAGGACATCACATCGGAATGGTCGCCAAAAATTGATAGCGCCTGGGTCGCCAGGGTGCGCGCCGAGACGTGGAACGCGGTGGGCGAGAGTTCCCCGGCGATCTTGTTCATGTTGGGAATCATCAGCAGCAGGCCTTGCGATGCAGTGAAGGTGGTGGCCAAGGCGCCAGTTTGCAAGGCACCGTGAACGGCGCCGGCCGCGCCACCCTCACTCTGCATTTCCACTACGCGTGGAACCGTTCCCCAAATGTTCGGGATGCCTTCCGAGGCCCACTGGTCAGCCCATTCACCCATGCTGGACGAGGGCGTGATGGGATAGATGGCGATGACTTCATTGACGCGATAGGCGACGCTCGCGACCGCCTCATTCGCATCCATGGTCTTGAACGTGCGCTTCATGATTGCCCTCGCGTGGCTCCTTGGCTGCTGAGTACATCCGGAGCTAGATGGATCATGCCCGAGTGGAGGGGGGATGTCGCTAGCTGGGTTCACAAGGGAATGTGATTGGGATCACAAATCGATCATTGGCGAAAAGGGCGGAAATCAGACGTTAGAATGGACTAGATTGCGGGGTGGACTTGCCGGAAGGAATTAGAGTTCGAGCACGGCTGCCACGGACTCTCCGCTGCCATAACTGCGCAGCCGAAACCCCAGCCGCTTGGACAAGATTTGCATTCCCAGGTTGTCGCGCATCATCTCGGACGAAACGCGACTCAGTTTTTCATCTCGCGCCACTCCGATGACGCGGCTGAGCAACTGGTAGCCCAGTCCGAGATTCTGATAGGCATCCGAAACCAGAACTGCCACTTCCGCCTCGTTGCGGGCGCGCATCTTATTCAGCCGTCCCACCCCCACGATGCGCGATGTTCCGCTGTGCGGGTAGTGGTACTCCGCCACCAGCACTATCTCGCGATCGTAATCGCCAAAACAAATGCGGAGCAAGCGCTCGTGGGCAATACGGGTGCGCAGGCTCAAAGAGGCGAAATATCGCAGATAAACCGTGCGGTCGGAAAGACCGCGGTGGAACTCCGCCATCAAGGGCTCATCTTCCGGGCGAATGGGCCGGATGGTCACTTCGCGGCCGTCTTTCATCGTCCACTTCGAAACATACTGGATGGGATAGGGGCGAATCGCGGACTTCGGCAGGTCTTTCTGTTTGGCAGGATCGTGCAACACGACCCGCGCGTCCAGAGCCAGCAGATGTTCCGGCGATGCGATGAGCGGGTTGATATCGATTTCCGCAATCGACGATTGTTCGATCACCAGTTGACTGAAGCGAACCAGCAAGCTCTCGAGCGCCGCCAGATCCACGGGCTTGCGTCCGCGAACGCCTTGGAGGGCCTTGAAGATCTGCGTTTGTTCCATCAGCCTCTTGGCCAGCGTTGTATTCAACGGAGGCAGGCCGAGCGCACGGTCTTTGTAGACTTCCACGAGCTGGCCGCCGGAACCGAACAGCAGCACCGGCCCGAACTGCGGATCGACGCTGCTGCCGAGAATCAACTCATAGCCGTCCAGCTTGACCATGGGCTGCACGGTGACTCCGCCGAACTGGCTCGCACCAGCCTTTTCCGTAACCGCAGAGCGAATGGACTCATACGCCTCGCGAACCGCACTCTCGCCCTGCAGATTCAGTTTGACTCCTCCGACATCCGTCTTGTGGGTGATGGTGTCGGAGAAAATTTTAAGCACGACCGGGAAGCCGATCGCGGCGGCATGTTTTACCGCTTGCTCTTCACTGCGCGCAATCCTCGTCTCAACCGTCGGAATGCCGTATAGGGAAAGAACTTGTTTGGACTCAAATTCATTGAGCAGCAGACGGCCGCTGGCGCGCGCGTCATCGAGGATCCGCCCGACGCCGGTTCGCGCGGCATTGTCGAGTTCCGACCCTTCGGCCAGACTGGGAGTCTGATACAGGCTGCGCAGATTTTCCGTGTAACGCCACATGTAGGTAAAGGCTTTCGCCGCGGTGTCCGGATAAGGAAAGGTGGGAATGCCCGCGTTGTTGAGGACAGCCTCGCCTGCGGCAATGCTGGTTCCACCCATCCAGCTCGCCAGCAGAGGCTTGCCGGACGAATTGGCGTAGGGCTTCAGGCGTTCTGCGATCTCGGTGGGGTTCGTCATGCCCTGCGGCGCAAGGACAACCAGCAGGCCGTCACTATTGGGATCCTGGGCCGCTATCTCAATTGCCTTCGCATAACGATCGGAATCGGCATCGCCGAGGACATCGACAGGATTGCCATGACTCCAGTGCGCGGGAAGAAATTCATCCAACTTCTGCAAGGTTGTTTCAGAAAGCCTGGCCAGTTCCCCTCCGTTCGCCACCAGCGCATCGGTGGCCAGCACTCCCGGACCTCCGGCATTGGTCAGGATGGTGAGCCTGGGGCCCTTCGGCCTGGGCTGCTTGCCAAGCACCTCGGCCATATAGAAAAGGTCGGCGATATTCTGTACCCGTAACACGCCGCAGCGGCGAAAGGCAGCATCCAGAACTTCGTCGCTTCCCGTGAGCGCGCCGGTATGAGATGCTGCAGCCTTCGAGGCGGCTTCCGATCTGCCCGCTTTGATGACGATGATCGGCTTGGTCAGGGCTACTTCCCGGGCTGCCGATAAAAACGATCGCGCGTCGCCA
>Ga0182018_10002740_pt1 | contig 17002 bp, 13 predicted proteins | sample 812P2MmetaG_FD_120490 | JGI IMG/M metagenome (GOLD analysis project Ga0182018, IMG submission 120490) | Permafrost microbial communities from Stordalen Mire, Sweden - 812P2M metaG | ecosystem: Environmental > Terrestrial > Soil > Wetlands > Permafrost | place: Sweden: Stordalen | collected... | reverse complement strand
GGTGTCCTTTGTGTTGGAAACGGGGGCGGATAAGAGGAAAAGTGGCTTATGCCATCCGATTCGACGCGGTTAAGGGGGCGGCCTCATTCTCGACGTGCTTGCGAGCGCTCATCGAGGTGAAGTTCAGGATTTCCTCTAACACGCGAGCTTGCTGTCCCGCCGTCAGATTCGGAAACATCGGCAGAGAAACGATCTGCGCGGCCGCTTTCTCTGCGATTGGGAAATCTCCCCGACGGTAGTTCAGGGACGTGTAGGCTTTCTGCAGATGCAGCGGAATCGGATAGTGGATCCCGGTGCCGATTTCCTCTTTCTTGAGATGGTTCATCAAGCCTTCGCGATCGGCAATGCGGACCACGTACAGGTGATAGACCGCGCGCGACCACGACGGTTCGCAGGGTGGCACCAAGACGCCGTCTACAGACTCCAGCAGGCGCTTGTACTCCGCCGCGCGCTCGCGGCGCTGGGCGTTCCACTTTGCCAAGTACGCCAACTTCACGTGCAAGAGACCGGCCTGGATCGCGTCCAGCCGGCCGTTGTAGCCTTCCACATCGTGATAGTACTTCGTGGCCTGGCCGTGATCCCGCAGCATCTTCATGGTCTTCGCGATGCCGGCATCGTTGGTGGTGGCAGCCCCCGCCTCACCGCATGCGCCCAGATTCTTCCCCGGATAAAAACTGAATGCCGCGGCTCGTCCCATGGATCCGGCCTTCATCCAGCGGTTGCACTTGCGGGAAAAATACTCGGCGCCGTGCGCCTGGCAGGCATCCTCGATCACCACCAGCCGGTAGCGCTCGGCCAGCTCCAGGATGGGATCCATATCAGCCATCTGCCCGTACAGATGGACCGGAACTACGGCCGTGACCGGACGGCCGCTGCGGTGGCTCATCAGCGTGCCGGCAGCGTTCACGGTGCACTCTTTCTCCAGGTACTCTCCCAGTTTTGCCGGATCCATGTTGTACGTGTCCTCATCGATGTCCACGAATTCCGGAAGCGCTCCCGCCTGAGAGATGGCCTCGGTGGTGGCGATGAAGGTGTGCGGTACGGTAACCACCACGTCGCCCGGCTTCACTCCGCTGGCCATGAGGGCGAAGCGCAGAGCGTCCGTGCCGCTGCTGACGGCTACCGCATTGCGGACATCGCAGAAGGCGGCAAATGCCTTCTCAAACTCTTCCACCATCGGACCGCCAATGAATCCCGCGGTGCGTAAGGCTTTGCGGAAAACCTCGGTCAACTCCTGTTCCAGTTCCACGTGCGGAGTAACCAGATCAAGAAAAGGAATGCTGTTGGGTATGTTGCGTGAAGCGCTCACTTCGCGACCTCCATGGTCTGTTCGATATAACGCAAAACTCTTGCCGGATTGCCCACCACGATGCTGTTGGCTGGCACGTCTTTGGTGACAACGCTGCCCGCTCCCACAATCGCGTTTTCACCGATGCTGAGGTTGGAGAGAATCGTGGCCCCGGAGCCAATCGACGCTCCCTTCTTGACTACCGTTCGCTCCACCTTCCAGTCGGCTTCGGTTTGCAGATTTCCGCCGGCGGCTGTGGCCCGCGGATAGCTGTCGTTGATAAACATCACGCCGTGGCCGATAAAGACGTTGTCCTCGATGCTGACGCCTTCACAGACGAAGGTGTGGCTCGAGATCTTGCAGCGTTGCCCTACCCTGGCGTTCTTTTGGATCTCGACGAACGCGCCAATCTTGGATTCGTCGCCAATTTCGCAACCATAGAGGTTGATGAACTTGGAAAGCTTGACCTCCCGGCCCAGCTTCACGTCTGGAGCGATGCATACATAAGGGTTCATGAGTCAGGTGGCGATCTTCCAATTGCAGACCGGCGAAAATTGCTTCGCGCGGCTTACGAACGATTTTGCTTAGTCGGCGTCGACGCGGGGCCGCAGAGATTCGGCATACCATGCCGACGGTCCGCCACTGGGGGCTACCACGGGAAGCGCTGGCGAATTCAGAGCACCCAGTTGAAATTCCCGATGGGTGATAGCGAGCGCTGTCTTCATGTTGTCTCGCGACACCACAAAAGAGAGATTGCACTCCGACGAGCCTTGCGCGATCGCGATAATGTTCACGCCCTCCCGGCCGAGCGCGCCGAAGGTACGCCCAACAATTCCGGAACCCCGCATGTTCTGACCCACCACGGTAACAATCGCGACCGTGGGATCAAGGGTGATGTGTTCCACTTTTTCGTGGGCTAAGTCTTGAGCGAATTCGTGGCGCAGCGCCTCGACTGTTGGTTTGGCGTGCGCCGTCGAAACCACCAGACAAATATCGTTTTGCGAAGACGATTGCGAAATCAGCAGCACGTTGGCCCGCACCGCCGCGGTGGTTGCGAATGTGCGCCCCAGGACATCCGGCACGCCCACAATGCCCGGCCCGCCTACGGTGATCAATGCGACGTCGCTGATCGCGGTGAGCCCCTTGACCCCTCCGCCGTTCGCAGGTCCGGCCGGCGTGATTTTCGTTCCCAACTGTTCGGGCGCAAAGGTGTTGCGAATCCGGAGTGGGATGCCGCATTGCGCCACGGCGCGAAGAGTTTTCGGATGGAGGACCTTGGCGCCGAAGTGTGCCAGTTCGGCTGCTTCTCGATACGAGATTTCGGCGATCAGGCAAGCCTCGGGCACCAGGCGTGGGTCGGCGGTCATCATACCGTCCACATCCGTCCAAATGAGGATCTCGTCCGCGTCGAGAGCTGCGCCCAGAATCGTTGCAGAATAATCCGAGCCGCCGCGCCCGAGTGTTGTGAGCGCGCCCTCTGCTGTCGCCCCTATGAAACCCGTGACTACGGGAACGACCCCTCGCTGCAAGAGCGGTCGCAGGCGCGCTTGGCAGAGTCTCCGGGTCGCATCCATACAGGGGTCAGCCGCGCCATGGCACGAGTCGGTCTGGATGAGTTGGGTGGCCGCAATCGCCTGGCTCGCCACTTCGGATTCTGCAAGAGCAGCTGCGACCAGAGGAGCGGCGAGACGCTCGCCAAGGCTAGAGATCGCATCATGTGCCCGCAAAGTCAACTCTCGCAGCAGGGCCGTACCTTGGCACAGTCGTTCGCCCTCTTGAAAGACCTGTTCTGCTTCTAGGCTGATGCAGTTCCGCATCGGAACCGAATGGATCAACGCGCTAACCGCCGCGTGGTGTCGGGCGCGGAGTTTCGCGAAGATTGCCTCAACCGAGTCGCGATTACCCGCCTCCGCTTGGGTGGCTGCCTCGATCAGTTGGTTGGTTACGCCGCTCATGGCGGAGACGACCACGACCAGGTCGCTGTCGAGTGCTGCGCCGCGAATAATCTCGACCACTTTTTGGATCGAGGACACATCGCCCACCGACGTCCCGCCAAACTTCATGATTCGAAGCGGCTTGTTCCTAGTGTTTACAGGTGGCTGATTCATAGGCGAACCTACTTGCCTCCCCAGTCCAGCCCTACCGTGTGGCTCTTGGCTGGAGCGGTCATGGGCTGGGCGGAACGAGCCGCCGAAGCGGCCTGTCTCCGGTCGGCCCGGGAGTACCAACTACTCTGCTTCCGCCGGTTGCTGACGCAGTCGCGAACCAAGTCGGGTTCTTCCCATGGAATATCGTGATAAGCGGAACGCAGAAACGGGCTCTCGGGATCCCGGATCCATTCTTGCGGAAACAGTGCGATCGTGTCCTTCTCGGTTACCTTCGGCGCGGCTTGCACCGCTTGCCCGGACAACGCGGCATACAAGGCGGCGGGAAGGTCGCGTCCAGGCCCTAAGCTCAAATGTCCCACTTGAGTAGACCGAGGATTGATTTCGATGAGGTACGCTTTTTCCGTCTCTGCCTCCAGCATGAAATCAAATCCGTAAAGCCCGGAAAGACCGAGCCGGCGAGCCATCCCCTCCACCGCCGCCGACATTTCAGCGTTCTCGATCAAGCGCACCACCGTGGCGTGTCCTTTCGAACTCGCCTTGTTGACTACCTCAAAATGGAGGCTCGCCAGCACCGCGCCCTTCCAGCAAACCATGGTGCTGGTGGCTTCCCGCCCGGCCACAAACGCCTGCGCGTTGACCACGGGCCGAAGCCGCAGTATCGACGGCCAAACCAGCGTCTTATCCTGGTCGACCAGGGCCCGCTTTGCCGCCCGGGCCAGCCTGGGAGGACCTTGCAGCTCCTTGAAGAAGCGTTCCGCCTCGGTCAGCGTGTGCGCGATCCTTACGCCATCGCCGCCCGAGGTGCCATTCGCTTTGAGAACAGTGGGAAGACCAACTCGGGCAACCCATGTTCTCAGCTCATCGGTGTCGCGGATGACCTGGGTGAGAGGAACCCGAAAACCCTCGTCTCGGGCCACACCCATGAAGGCGGCTCTGGCATTCACCACCGGAAAACTCTGCGGATTACCAAGCGAACGCTCGATCAAGGCACTAATCGCAGAGTCCGCCCTCCCCTTACGCTGCTCTTGGGCATGAAGACGGTGCAGATGCTGAGTGGCAAGGTCATCCCCCGAGACAATGCAATCAGGCCGGCTGCAAGCGATGGCGCGAGCCAACGAGCTCAAGGGCGCCAAACCGTTGTAAACATAAGATTCGCGAACTGATCTCGTCTTGCGGAAGGGATGGAGCGTGGGGCACACCGCGTCCACCTGGCAGCCCGCGCTGGCCAGAGCCATGGCCAGCCGGGCGGTCGGGTACCAGCGAGACGTCGTTGCCACCAAGATGGTTGGCCGAATGGAGGCCACAGCCGTTGGAGCTTCACAGTGCACTCTAGTCATGGATATCGTCTTGCGCCATACAGCAGCGCTCAGCATTCTGGGAGAGACGGATCGAGAGCAGAATCAGAGGTACACCAATTCTCCCCGCTTGCCGATCGACTGGTTGGCTGCCTCCAGCATCTTGACCACACGAAGGCCAGCCTCGCCGTCGTTTATAGGGGCTTCATCCTTGGTGATGCATGCGACAAAGTAGGCCAATTCCCGGGTCAGTGCTTCGATCTGTTCGATTTGCGGCGCCCACATGTCGCCGGAGCGATAGTGCACCAGCAAGTCATAAAGCCCTTCGCGACTGGTGACTTTTACGCCCTTGTCGTAAATCTTGATCTTCTCGTCGGCCTCAAGATCGTTCCAGACCAGCATCTTCTTTTCGCCGCCGATCAGGGTAGTCCGCACCTTCACTGGCGACAACCAATTGACATTGATGTGGGCGATGACCTTGTCGGGAAAGTACAGGGTAATGAAGGCTATATCTTCGTGTGAGTTGAGATGAGTCTGACCGGTCGCGGAAATGGCTTCGGGGCTTCGCTGGATCAGGTAGTCGATGATCGACAGGTCGTGAGGGGCAAGATCCCAAACCACATTTACGTCATGCTGAAACAGCCCCAGATTCACGCGCGTGGAATCGTAGTAATACAGCTTGCCCAGGGCACCGTCCTGCAATAGCTGCTTGATCTTGGTCACCGCCCCGGTGAACAGGAAGGTGTGGTCCACCATGATTTTCAGGTTCTTTCGCGCCGCCAGATCAATCAGTTCCTGCGCCTGGTCTGCGCTGCTGGTGAACGGCTTTTCGACGAAAACATGTTTGCCATTCTGCAGGGCGGCTTTCGCCAGTTCATAGTGGGTCCAGACCGGGGTCACCACCGCGATGGCGTCGATTTCGGGAGAGGACATTAACTCCGCCGCATTGTCCGTCACCCGCACGTCCGGATAGGCTCTCGCCACCTTCTTTCGGGCGGCCGCGCTCTTGTCGCATACCGCAACCACTTCTGCTTCCTCTAAGTGGTCAAGGTTCCGAACCACGTTCGGCCCCCAGTACCCATACCCTACAACCCCAAACTTAACCATGACTTCACTCCCCTGCCCTGACAGTGCGCTGGCCGTTCGAGGCTTTTCAAGATTTGTGATCATATTCGATAGAGTCAGTGACGGCTTTTCCAGATTTGTGATCATATTCGGTAGAGACCTTTCAGCAGGGGAGGGGAGGGCTAGGAGGAGAAAATCGTTTAGTGCGCGCCTGCGCCAAGCAGAACTGCCCCGGGCGTGCGCAACAGGATCTTGATGTCCATCCACAGGGACCAAGTGCGGGCGTACTGCAGGTCGAGCCGAACCATGTCATCAAAGTTGACGCGGCTGCGGCCGCACACCTGCCAAAGTCCGGTGATCCCGGGCTTGGCTTCGAGCAGCCGCCGGCGATGCCAGATATCGTAGGCTTCCACCTCGTAGGGAATCGGAGGGCGCGGGCCCACCAGTGACATCTCCCCCTTCAATACGTTGAGGAACTGGGGAAGTTCATCCATGCTGGTTTTTCGCAGGAAGGCTCCGACCCGCGTGATCCGGGAGTCCTTGGTCAGCTTGTAAACCCCCTGGTCGTTCCCGTTCATGGGCTGCTTATTGGCTTTTCCGGCAATCAGTTGTTGCACGTACTGTTTGTGAACTCCCGCATCATTGTTCACATACATCGAGCGGAATTTCAGAAACACAAACGATTTGCCGTGTTGGCCGATGCGAGGTTGCCGGAAAAAAACCGAGCCCTTCGAGGTCGCTTTTATGGCCAAGGCACTTAACAAGAAAACCGGCGAGAACAACACGAGCGCCAGCACGCTGCCCAGGATATCCATCATCCGCTTCATCGCGCGGAGTAACTTCCTGTCATCTTCCCGCTGGGACAGATCGGGATAAAGAGTGGGGTTGCTCGGACGCTGGTCATTATCGTGATTCCAGTCCTCCGGAAAAACGTGAAACGAGATATTGAGCTGGTTGAATTGCTCCAAGGTTAGATTGCTGCGCAACGTCTCCGTCACCCGGGTGATGATGATGCCGGCCAGCGAATTGCCATCTTCAGGACCGATTTCGGTGAAGACCACTCCGACTACCAGGTCTTGCGCGTACCATCCGATAATGTCGGTTTCGCGAGTGGAAAGGGAGAGTGCCGGCAGAACCCGTGCCAGAGTCTTTCCGCTGTTCTCGGAGGGAAGGCGTCCGCCCATATCCAGAAGCAGCAGCATGAAAGGCTTTCGCGAACGCTCGCTTCTCTTTCTTTCAAGCGCGATCGTCCGACGAAACAATTTCGCAGTCAGGATCTCAGAATCCCGGGAGAACTCGGCTCCGGCGATCGGGCTTAAGGTTTTGCCTTTACTGGAACGTGGTGCGTTCACGATTCCCTCCGTTGGTTGCTTGTGGGGGGTAGAGTCAAGCGAACCGCTCGTTGCTAGTGTTTTGGAAGACAAGATTGGAAAAACGTCGGCCGGTTACTTCAGCTTTTCTTTACTGGCGTGAATGGAGGAAGAACTGTAGCGTTGGTAATAGTCGCTGTGCGCCGCGTTGGCGCTGTTGTTCACCAGCGCTCCCAGCAGCTTGGACTTTTCGAGCGATTCCAAGCCACGCTGCAGGTGTTGCCGTTCGGTCGTGCCATTTCGCGTGACCAGCAAGATTCCATCGGACAACCGGGCCCAGATGCTGGTGTCGGCCAGCGGCAGTACCGGCGGAGAATCGATGATGATCCAGTCGAACCACTCGGTCAACTGCTCCATCAGCGGTGCCAGCTTTCCCGATTGCATCAACTCCAGCGGATTTTCGGGGGCATTCCCTGCCGGCAACACCCACAGCCCGAGCGTCTCAATCCGGTACACGTTCATGCTTTCGGTTTCGCCGCGCAGCCATTCGCACAAACCCGGAACCTGGCCAAACCCCAATTTGTGGGCTACCGTCGGCCTCCGAAGATCGCCCTCCAGCAGCAGCGTTTTATGCTGCTTCCTTCTGGCCAGGGTGCACGCCAGATTGGCTGCAACCGTGCTCTTGCCCTCTTGCGGAATCGTGCTCGTAATCAGAACCTTCTTCAGGGACCGGCTTTGCCGAAGTTGCCGCAAACGAACCGCCAGAAAGCGGAACTTTTCCGCGCCCAGGCTTTCCTCTTTGTCCACCGCGACCAGGTGGCTTTCTTCCGGGACAGAGACGGCCAGCACTGGACACTGCTCCAGATCCTCAAAGGTTCCCGACGACCTCGCAGCGAATGAATCCGCACGGACGGGCGGCTCCATAACCGCCGTGGCTGCCTGCATTTTCTGTTCGGGCTGCTCCACGACCGCCGTGGCTGCCTGCATCTTCTGTTCGGGCTGCTCCACATCCGCCGTGGCTGCCTGCATCTTCTGTTCGGCGGCTTCGAGCAGTTCGGTGGCAAGGGAAAACGTGGGGCGCTTGGCTCCGGTGCTCTCCGCTTCTGCCCTCTGTAATGCGTCAAATATATGGCTCATGATTCAGGGACTCGCACTCTCATCCGCGTTTTCAGCGCCTCTTCCCGCACTTGTTCGGCCCGCGCTTTCAGTGCCTCTTCCCGCGCTTGCTCGGTCCGCGTTTTCAGCCCCTCTTCCCGCGTTTGCTCGGCCTGCAGGCGGGAATATATTTCGAGCAGGGTCTGAGCCGCTTTCCGCACATCGAGTTCGTCGGGCGCCTTCTTTGGTTCCACCTCTGCCGTTTGAACCCCGAGCCGGAAGTCGGTCGCGATGTCGTCAATGATGTCCGGGCTTACACTTCGCATTTGCCTCGAGTAAGCCGCGATTAGGGCGTTTTCGCAAATGGTGTTAATCAATCGGGGCAGCCCTTGGGAGTGCTGATAGACTGCGGCGATGGTCTCCGGCGGGAACAGTGCCGCCGGGTAGGGGCTTCCCGCAAGGTGAAGTCGGCGCAGGATATATCCCTTGGTCTCTTCCGAATCGAGCGGCACCAGGTGCGAGCGATGGGCAATCCTCTGCTTCAGTTGCCGCAGCCCGGGGGAGTCGAGTTTCTCATCCAGTTCGGGCTGCCCGACCAGAAGAATCTGTAAAAGCTTCTCGTCCGCAGTCTCGAGATTGGTCAAGAGCCGGATTTCTTCCAGAATCTCCGACGAAAGGTGGTGCGCTTCGTCGACCACCAGAACCGTCGTTAGGTGTTTCTGGCTGCGCGAGATGACGTAATGCGCAATCTGCAGCAGAAGTTCACCCTTGTTTTTGCTGGTGCCGGGCAGTCCCAGATCACTGACGATGTACTGCAAGAATTCCACAGGAGTGAGACGTCCGTTAAAAATGTAGGCGTATGCGACATCCTTGCTCTGCCTCAGCGATTGCAGCAGGCAGCGCAGCAGAAGAGTCTTGCCCGTTCCTACCTCCCCGGTTAAGACAACGAACCCTTTGTGCCTTCGGACACCGTAGTAAAGAGCGGCCAAAGCTTCGTTGTGTTTCCCGGTCGGAAACAGGAAGGAAGGATCCGGAGTAATCTCAAACGGATGGCGCTTTAAGCTGTAAAAAGCCTTGTACATGGGATAAGTATCGCTATCGCTAACCGCGCAAGAAACTGAAAACCGACCCTAACAAGATCGTAACAGATACGAAAACTGCCGCTGCCCAGCCCAGCCACAGCCGCTGGCGCTCGTTGCGCTCGTCTGCCTCCACCACAATGGCTGGGATTTCCGAGATCACCGCCACCGGGAGCAGCTTCTGCAATTCCTTCTGATCGTAAATCCGGTCATCCATCATTTCGAACGCCCCGGCCACCAGAGCGCCCAGCGCCAATCCCACGCCCAGCCCAATGCCACAGAACTTCAGACGATTGGGAAAGATCGGCTTTAGCGGCAGGCTCGGCGGATCAATAATGCTGAAGCGCTCGCCCTGCTGCAGCAATTCCATGCTGGTCGCCATGGCCGACCCATTCTTTTTCTTCAGTAACTCGTCGTAATTCGCTTTGGACTGCTCGTACCCACGCGTCAGATCGGAGAGCTGCTGCTCGCGCACCGGCTCCTGATTCAGCCGCGCCTGATAGTCCACTACCTTGGTCTTTAAGTCCGCGACCGAATGCTCGCGGTTGGCTATCTCGACGCGGTTGGCCTGGAGTTGACCCTGCAACTGCACCAGGGGGGACGACGGATCCCTCATGTCAGCCGCGTCCGGCGCCGCGTTCGCTGCATTGGGGTCGGCCTGGGGAGCCGAGGCTTTGGCTTTCAGGTCGGCCACGAGCTGATCTCTGATTTTTTCGGTCTTGGCGATCTGCTCTTTGACCTTGCGAACGTCGGGATGGCGGTCCGTGTAATGGGAGCTGAGATCTGCCAGTTGCGCCCTGAGCTTGTCCAACTCTGCGTCCACGGCGGGCAACCCCTGCAGTGCTCCTCCCCCTTCGCCCTTCGGCGAGCCCTGCAGCGAGCGGTACTGATTCACCAGCGTTTCCAGGTAGACGCGCTGTTGTTTGGCGGTGTTCAGCGCATCTTCTTCGGTCTGCAGCTGGGACTGTAGGCCAGCCAAGATTTGCAGGTTGCTCCCGACTTGGGTCGGCAGCTCGCCTACGTGTTGCCCCTTGAACTCTCGAATCTTGTCTTCCTGATCCGCCAGAGTTTGCCGGGCGCTCTCCAATTGGGATTCGAGAAACTTAGTGGTATCTTCCGATTCTTGCTGACGCACCTCGAGGTTCTCATTGATGAACAGATTCGTCAGTTCGCTGGTGACCTGCTGGGCCAGGCGGGGATCACGCGACGTGTAGGAGACGTTGAAGGCGGTGATCGTGTCCCGCGCATTTTTCACCAGCTCGATCTCGATGTCTTTCCGCATGCGTTCCACTTTGTCGTCCGGCGTGGGCGGTTTTCGGCCCCCCCCTGCATACAGGTTCATCGCGTTGATGATGCGCAAAAGTCGCGTGCGACTGAGAATCTGCTGGGTGATGCTCTGCATCCGCGCCTGCAAGTCATCGTTCACGTTGGGCGTGACATAATCCTTCGGCATGGTGGGCTGCTCCACCAGGATCAGGGTGCTCGATTCGTAGCGCGGCGGCAGCACCCAGCTCGCTCCCCACACCAGCGCCCAACCCAGGAAAAGCGGGATCAGAAACTGCATGTGACGGCGGCGCACTATCCCCAGGTAACGCGAGACATCGAACCCGCCCGAACTTTGTTCTTCCAGATCTTCAGCCATGATTATCTTCCCAGCGCTTTGGCAAACTGATAGGAAATCGAAACAAATTCGCGATTGGTGTTGGGCGTGGCCAGGACCGCAACCGAGGTGTAATCCTGGTGAAGCCGCGTGTATCCCAGCTGCAGATTCAGGTGCTGGCCAAACTGCTGCTGCAACCCTGCCGTTCCCAAAATCGTGTGTCCGTTGCTGCTGACCGTAGGCGGGGCAGCCAAAACGTCATTCTGGGTATACCCGCCCGCCACTGACGCGCTCAGCCTCCGCGTGAGTTGTTGCCGTAGCGATGCGCTGGCGTTATCCATTCGCACCGCCCCGATCAGCCCGCTCCCGCTCGAGATTAGATGCACGTAGCTGACGGCCACGCTGCTCAGGTGTCCCTGCCAGCCCAGGCTGCCTCCTGCCGCCGGATTCCAGTTTCGCGATCCGGGCGATGCTGGCGCGAAGCACGGTGGAACCGCAGGAACCGGCGGAACCCCGGTGGGCGGCGGGCACGCGGTTTCGAAAAACTGCGGGCCAACATCTGCGTATTGCGGCCCTCCAAAGAAGGAAATCGAGAATCTCGGCCGGAGATACACGGTGTAGAAAACAAGCGCGGCATGGGTTTGCGTTTCGTTGGTTCCCGGCACCGGATACGCAAGCAGACGCTGATACTGGTATACCGCGCCCATATAGTGCCGCCTCGCAATGCGAAGCGAATAAAACGCCGATCCACTCTGCGAGCCCGAGTCGAAAAGGCCAGGGACCTCGGCCTGGTTGGGATAGTGCAAATTCGTAAACGTTCCACTGGCCCCGACCATGCTGTTCGCGGCAAATTGATAGGTGATGCCTGCATCCCCGGAATTGCTCAGCCGGTCTGCGATCGGCGCAATCACCGAGAAGTTTGCCGCTTCCGTGCTGCCGGTGACGGCCGCCGCCGATGCCAAATCTGGCTGGTTGAATACGTTGGAGCTTTTCTGGAAGCCGTCCCGCGCGCTGAACGTTACGTGCGGGCTCAGGCGGTACTCGAGGTCGATCGACGCATTCTGGTCCGCCTCGTTCAAGCTGGTTTCTCGCTGATAGAAGGTGAAACCAGGCGCGTAGGTCAACGCCAGGTGCAGTCGCGGCGTCGCCTCATCCAGCGCGATGAACGGCGCCACCGAATAACTCACATCGCTCACCGGCTGCGCCTCGCAAGGCCCCGATAGGGATGGCTGTGTGCAATTAGACGGAGTCACCGGTCCCACTGCGTTATCCGTATAGGCAGTCGTGAACGCCACCCCGCCACGGAGGTAATTCGAGCGCTCTTCAGAAGCCGGCACAGCTGGGTACGACTGACCGTTGACCGGAGGCGGCGTGAGCATGCGGCCTGTATCGTCCGTGGAGGGGACGTCGCTTACCGGGCCCGTCGCCGCCGTTGCTGGGACGGTGCGTGGTTCATCCTGGGACCAGACCGGCGCGCCGGCCAGCAGGATCAATCCCAATCCGACCCATCCCCAGCCGATTGAATTGCGGTTTCTCATGGTCACGAAACGGTCGCTACGGAACAATGATCGTGTCCCGCGGCTGCAGCTTAATGTTCTGGGCCGGACTCTGGGTTTTGACGACTTCCTTGTAGTTGAAAGGAATCCGGGTCTGGCTGCCGTCGGCATTCTGCCGCAGAACGTAAATGGATTTCTGCTTGGCGAAATCACGGAAGCCACCGGCCAGCGCAATCGCGTCCAGCACCGTAGGCGAATTCGCGATCACGTAAGATCCCGGTCGTGCCACTTGTCCCAGAATGTTGAATTTCTGGCTGTTGACCTGCTGGACCATGACCGTAACTTCCGGCTCCGAAATATAACTCTTCAGCTTGCTGGCGATATCTTTTTCCAGCTTCAAGGGTGTCAGTCCGGCGGCCTGCACTTCCCCGACCAGCGGCAGCGAGATCTTTCCATCCGACCGCACCGGAACAGTAGGCCGTGAAATATCTGGTTCTTTCCATACGTTGATGGCCAGCACGTCGTCGTTCCCGATAACAAAGCTGTCGTCGTGCGGCTTCGACGCCGCCGGAGCGTCCACCTTTTGAGCCGGTTCGGCATTCGGAGCTGTGGCCGCGGCCTGTGCCCAGAGGCTGCTCTGTAATAGCAAACACATTGAGGCTGCAACCCGTCCGGCCTTCCAGAAACTCTTGCCTGTCTTGCTCATGGCAGCTCCTTCGCGCTTCCCGCCCATGCTGCTCGCTTCCTGATTCAACTTGCTTTTCCGTTTCCTTTGGTCTGGCCCGCATCGGCCAACCTCGTTGCCGTGAAGGACGAAAAGTAGGGCTCCGAAGCGCTCATGTGGTACTGATCTATCTTGTACAGCATGGTGCGATAGCTTACCCCCAACAGTCGGGCGGCTGCCTTCCGGTTCCAACCAGTTCTCTCCAGGGCCGCTGCGATTGCGGTCCTCTCGGTTTCCCACTTAACGCTCTGAATCAGCGATTTCAGTGATTTCAGCGATCTCGGTATGGACGCGCCCCCGTTGGCTTCGACTTCTTCGGGTTCGTGCGCGCTCACTGCGAACTTGAGGGTCTGCCGGTGTGACTCGTTGCCATTGCTCGGAGTATTTGCTTCCACCCCGCTCAGCGTGAGTTCCTTGTCGCCCGCCACCAGGTAGCGTTTGACGAATGTCTCCAGCTCTTTCAGATTCCCAGGCCAGGAGTGATTCTGGCAGGCAGCCAGTGACGACGTGGAAAATTCTCGCGGCGAAAGACCGTAATACCGGGCCAGCTTGTGCATGGAATAACGCAGCAAAATCTTGATTTCGTCTTTGCGCTGGCGCAGCGGCGGCACATGCACGGTGAACGCGCTGAGACGGTAATAGAGATCCGCCCGCAGCCGTTTTTCCGCCAGCGCGCGATCCAGGTTGTCGCTGCTGGTCGCCAGAATGCGAATATCAACTTCGACTGGTTTGTCGTCCCCCGAGCGCACAAATCGCTTGTCTTGCAGCACCTGGATGAGCCTCCCTTGCAACGCAAGCGGCATCTCCGTGATCTCATCGAGCAGAAGCGTGCCCTTTTCACCGATTTCGAGCTTGCCTAGGCTCGTCCGCCCGCCACCTGTCGAAGACCCGTTCGACGAAGCATGCTCTCTGCCGAACAGCTCGATCTCCAGCAGGTCCCCCGGCATCTCCGCGCAATTGACTCTCAGAAACTTAAACCCGGAGTAGACCGACAGCTTGTGGATCAGACGGGCCACCGAACCCTTTCCACTTCCGGCCTCTCCCACAATGAGCACCGGGACGTCCGCCTGCGCCAGCAACTCCGCTTGCGCCCGCAGCTTCTGCATGATGGGGCTGACACTGAGGAAGAACTCATCCTCGCCCAGTGATTCGATGTCTTCGCTCGCTATCTCCGCTTCCGTATCTTCGTTCGACGACCCCAGATGTCTTTGCATCTGGAATTCGAGTTGTCCTTCGCTGAAGGGCCGCACCAGAACATCCTTCGCACCCAGCCGGGTTGCTTCTTTCTGTCTGCCCGCGTCCTCCGGGTAGCAAAGCACCACCACCGGAAGATCCGGGCTGAGCCGGCGCAGCCACGGCAACAGGTGCAGGCTGTCGGCGTCCCCGCGAGGAATATCCAGCAATAAAAGGTGGGGCGCGACGTCGGATTGCACGCGTTCCATGGCATCCCACCCATTTGCGGCAGTTTCCAGATGCCAGGAGTTGGACTCGGCAATCGACCAAAGCAGACGAACCACGGCGGGGTCCCTGCTCACGACCAGCATGCGAAGCGTTTCAGTTGGGTTTGGCGTCATGTGTGAATGGATATTACCGGGGGTTGAGAGGGCTATTTCCGGGACAACTTCTATTTCCGGGACAAACTTCCTTTTCCGGACAACTTCAGGCAGGCTCGACTTCGTATCCTTCCACGCGAACCGCCAGCGATCGCTGGATCGCATCCACGGATATCACCAGAGTCCGGTCTCCATTGCGCGAGACCAGGATGCCTTCCAGACCATCCAGCGCTCCGCTCCGGATGCGCACACGCTGCCCGATCTTGAGGAAGGGATAAGAAGACCAGGGTAGTTGTGCTTCGACCAGGCCCTGAACCGCATTGATCTGCTCGTCGGGAATCGCGATGCCCTCGCCTCTGCCACCGACCAGCCCGAAGACTCCCTCTACGCGCAGAACCCGCAACCGCTCTGACCGGTTCGGCACAAACTTCGCAAACACATAACAGCTGAACAGGGGCACCTGCACCGACCGCCTCCGGTCGCTCCAGCGGTGAACTTCGGTGACGAGCGGCAGAAACACCGCCACCCCTCTCTCTTCCAGTCGCTGCCTCACAATTTTTTCGTGCCGGGGGCGAGTCTGCAGCCCGTACCAATTTTCTGCTTCCGCTTTTTCCGCTTCCCTTCCAACCAGCGGAACTGACTGCGATAACTCCCACGACAAACTGCTGATGGCCATAGCTTCGCCCTCTAAGTCACTCTTCAGAGTGGCCCCAAAACTGGTAGAAAAACCTCGCAACTACCGCAGGGGGTATTTAAGAAATTGGAAATGACCGGATTTACAAATCCGTGTGATTTCTGTTTCCGCAGAAAATCGGGGGGGAGATAATTTCCTGCCTACTCAATTGTCGCAAACAAGCTTCCTCGGGTCTCGTGCTGTGTGGTTTAAAGCAAACCGAATGCCAAACGCTGATGCAGTCCATTACGCTCTACCATCGTCGCTGAACTACCTTACCGAACACTCTCAAGCGAACAGTTAACTTTCAGCCTACACAGATCACAGCATGCAGCGGACGCTGGAGAACTACTTCCGACTATTGCAAGCTTGCCTTGATGACACTGATCTTACATAGCAGTGCAGACTGTTGCAAGGCACTTCGTGTCTACGCCATAGTACTTGTGTGCCATACGAAGGTGGAACCAATGAGTTGGCAGTGGCCCTCCCTTTTCTGATCGCAGGGCTGCGATCTAACCGGCTCATTCGACTGCTCTCACCAGGGTGTGTGTGCAAGGATTTGCACTTTTATGTCTATGAGTTGCCACATTGCTACCCAGACAAATTACCCCTTGCAACGTCTTGCATCATCGGCTCGGCCACCCCTAGCCTGACTCTTTAATGGAAGCCAGCCGTAAGAAAGGCTCGATCTACCAGCGGTCCCGTCTCTTATCGATCCGGGGCTACTAGCCGTCCAGGACAAGCCAACACTGTAGACGGGTGCCGTGGCGCCACTTCGGCAACGGCGTCGTTTGCCAGCACGGCGCCAGGCGCGAAAGTCACGGTGAAAGATACAGGCTGGCTCGGTGCAACGGTCACAGGAAACGAGAGGCCGCTGCCAGAAAACTCGGAAGCGTTGGTACCACCCAAACTGACCGAAAATACCGATACGCATGCCCTGTTGTCAGTCAGCGTCCCGGTCTGATTGCCACCGGTCCCGACCACGACACTCCCGACGTTAACGGAATCAACATTCAACATGCTGCTACTTGCCGTAAACCTCAGATGTCCCGCGGCGGCATTGGACGCGGGACCATCAGGTTCTAACCGACAAAGTTCGACGGACACTCAAATTTCTGAAGGGCGCCTTCCCTTCGGAAACGCCGCCGGTCCGGTTTTGGCTACTCTCCTTTTCCGGTCCGGCGGTGTTAACGTATGCGCCCATTTTCCTCAATCACAGCAGGCACCACTCATCCCCCCGCCTTGTGCGCATCACGTTACCCGCACCATTCGACACTAGCAAAACCGTGATCAACGGCGAAATACTCAACTTCCTCATTTGGAACGATTGTACTTTCGGACAGGAGTCCTTGTACCATTGGAACCTAGCTCTCTCGCGGCGCAGCGTTCAAACTGAATGCTATGCGACGCCCCCAGCTCACCCTCGAATCTCTTCACATCCGCACAGTCCACTTTCTAACTATCGGGATAGTAATCGCGCTCCTCGGTATGTTTCCCGTGAGCGCTGACGCAACTACTCCACAACTCACGGCTTCACCCGCGAGCCTTGCATTTGGCTGGGTCGTTGCTGGTCAGACCAAAACCTTGCTGGTCACCCTGACGAATAACGGACAGACGAGTGCGACGGTCTCGGGAATTGCGGCGAGTAACCCCCAATTCACGGTCTCCAATCCGGGCCTGCCGCTGGTCCTGCCGGCTGGACAGAGTGTCGATTTG
>Ga0182018_10002736_pt1 | contig 17020 bp, 19 predicted proteins | sample 812P2MmetaG_FD_120490 | JGI IMG/M metagenome (GOLD analysis project Ga0182018, IMG submission 120490) | Permafrost microbial communities from Stordalen Mire, Sweden - 812P2M metaG | ecosystem: Environmental > Terrestrial > Soil > Wetlands > Permafrost | place: Sweden: Stordalen | collected... | reverse complement strand
TCTGCTTTGGGCCTGCCCAGCTCTGCCATCGCTGCCTCCCATCGTCGTTGATGAAAGGAACAACGCGCAGCAGGAAAGGAAAATTCCTATATCTGAAAGAATCTCCGACTCACGACACTAGGCGATACTCGTCGTCCGCTCACCGCTCGGAGAGCGCCTTCGCGGTGCGGGCCATGATCGTTGCGGTACGGGCTCGCACATTTGGGTCCAGGGCGTTCGAGAGGAGCAGTGGTCGGCGCCGATCCCTTGCACTGTCGTTCTTCTGACAACGCTACCGGTGCAGATTGCGACCCATGTTCCTAGGGCGACGGCCGATAGGTAAGTAGGACGTTGCCGGAGTTGAATGGCCGCACATGGGCCAACCTGAGCGCGAGCCGGTCCTTCAGATCCTCGAAGAGGGATCGGCCCTGACCAATGGCGATTGGGCAGACCATGATCCGCAACTCGTCGAGGACGCCCGCGGCAGCGAAGTGGGCGGTGAGGTGGGCGCTGCCGAGCACGAGCAAGTCGCCGCCGGGGGCGGTCTTCACCGTTTCTATCTGCTCGACGGCTTCGCCCGCGATGATGGTGGTGTTGGACCAGCCTGCGTGGTTGAGCGCAGTCGAGAAGACGAGTTTGGGTTTGGTGTTCATCCGGGAAGTGATGGCGGGGTCGTTGGCTTGGGCCTGGTCGGTCGGCCAGTGGGCGGCCATGTGTTCGTAGGTCACCCGACCGAAGCAGAGGGCGTCCGCTTCGTCGAGCTGGCGAATGGCGAAGTCATTGAACTCCTCGTCCACGATCGGCCAGTCGAACTCACCGTTCGGGCCCTCATAGAAGCCGTCCAGGCTGGTGAGGATGAATGAAGCCAAGCTTCTCACGATGCGCCACCGGGCAAGATGGTGGCCAACGAGTCTAAGAGGGACCGGGTTCCCTCTTCCCTTTGGGCCGCCGTATCGTGGCCGTCGAGGAACACTCCTTGCTCCGTGAGGACCAGATTCGTTGATGCTCCCTGGCTGCGGAACTGGACGGTGGCGACAGACACAGAGATCCGCGTGTCATCGGCGTACATCTCGTACGTGTAGACGATCCGCTGCTCCGGGACGATGTCGCGGAACTGCGACTCGTACGTATAGACGGGCCCGCCCGGAGGCCCTCCACGATTTACCTCACGGCCCCCGATCCGGAAGTCCAGTTCGTAGCCAGCTCCCAGTGCATCAGCGGAGCCGGCGAACCAACGGGCTTTGAGTATGGGATCCGCCCATGCCCCGAACACCTGGGCAACCGGAACGTTGTAGGTCCGCTCAATGACGAACGTGTCGTGCGCAACGGTGGAAGGCTTCATGATGTCTCCTCGGCGGTAGCTGCTTCGTTCAGGATGTCGCCCAATCGATCCAGGCGGGCTTCCCAGCCCCGCCGTCGGTCGGCGATCCACCCTTCGGCGGCGGTCATCGCGGCACCTTCGATTCGGCACATGCGTGTCCTCCCGACCTTCTCCGTCTTCACCACCCCACACGCCTCGAGGACCTGCACGTGCTGGACCACAGCCGCAAGGGACATGGCGAGGGGCTCTGCCAATTCAGTGACCGAGGCGGGTCCCAGGGTGAGTCGTTCCACCATGTTGCGCCTGCTCTTGTCGGCCAGCGCCTGAAAGGTCCGATCAAGGTCGATCGTTTGGTCAAGCATCTACTTGAGCATATGGTCGACTCCGACTACAGTCAAGTAGCTCCTTGAGTTTTACTCGGGGTTGGGGACGGCCGCGATCAATAGGGTCCACCGTCGACCTGCTTGATGACGCGGTCCTGTTTCAGTGCGCATAACTCCTCGCTCATTGGTTGGGGTGGAGGGTTCCGTGGTCAGCAAGCCCGTTGTCGACGCCTGCGGAGTCCGGCTGGAGTTCGATGTGGCGCCCGGGATCGGCGGCGAAGCGCTCGGCGCAGCGGTCCGAGCAGAAGTAGTAGCGCTGATCGCCGCGCATGGCGGTGGCCGGTGCGTGTGCGGTCTCGACCTGCATGCCACACACCGGGTCCAGCGCGTAGCCACGCCCACCGCCGAGATGCTCTCGGTTGCGGTAAGCCCAGAAGAGGAGAGCGAAGAGGACAAGGAAGACAATGTTGAGGTAGGTGGTGTAGTCCCATGAGAAGTGGGTGGGCGCCACTTGGACCGGCCGGGTGGTCGGCACGAGTCCGGCGGCCCGGAAGATCCCCTCGGTAGCCAGCCCCGCGAGCGACATGACCGCCCAGAAGATGGTCAGCATCCGCAACGTCAGGCGGGTGCCGTAGTAGCGGCGGTAGATCAAGAGGAGGGGAAGGGTGATCAGGTCGGCGAAGATGAAGGCCACCACGCCACCGAAGGAGATCCCACCCTTCCACAGGGCGGCGGCCAGAGGGACGTTGCCGATCGAGCAGACGAAGCTGATGACGGCGACGAAGGGCCCGACCACGACGTTCTCCAGGCTGGTCCAGAACCCGTGGCCGTGCAGGAACACGGCGTTCCAGAAGTGGACTGGTACCAGCGTGGTCAGGAACCCGGCCACGACGTAGCCGATGACCAACTCTCGGCGCAGCATGGTGAGGTCCGCCATGGTGTAAGTGGCGGCATCCGCCCACCCTCCCTTCGACCGGAGACGGATGCGCCAAGGCTCGCGCTGGAGCGCTGCGTCCTCCGGCGGTCCGTGCTGGTGGTCGTGCCCGCGGTCGCCTTCGAGCCGCTGGCGGGCCTCGACCACCACCCGGCCCCTCAGCCAGAGGCCGCCGGCCAGGGCGAGCAGGACGATCATGATGGCCCCGCCGATGAACTCGCTGGCGGCGAACTGCCAGCCCATGAGCACGATCAGCACGATGCCCAGCTCGATGACCAGGTTGGTGGAGGCGAACATGAAGACCGTCGCGGCGACGAAGTCCGCCCCCTTCACGAACAGCGATTTGGCCATGGCTGTCGCCGCGTACGAGCACGATGAGGACACCATGCCGTAACCCGAGGCCCGGGCGACCGACCTGGGGTCGAGGTGGCCGAGTTTCTGCTGCATGGACTGGTGGCTGACGAAGGCCTGGACCGCCCCCGAGAGTCCGAAGCCAAGCACGAGTGGCCACAGGGTCTCCCAGAACATAAAGAAGCCTTCGCGCAGGCTCCGACCGATGTCGTCGATCCAGCCGACGCTGGCGAGCACCGTCGCGGTCATGGCCCGGCTCTCCGGCCACACCACGGGAATCTGTTCACGAGCGCACCAGCCGGGCGATGGCGGCAGAGGCCTCCTTGAGCTTGGCTGCCGACTCGCCGCCGCCGCTGCGCACTGCGTCAGCCACGCAGTGGTCGAGGTGGCCGTCGAGCAGTTCGAGCGCGACGGCCTGCAGAGCGCGCGTCGCGGCCGATACCTGCTCCAAGATGTCGATGCAGTAGCGGTCCTCCTCCACCATGCGCTGGAGACCTCTGATCTGCCCCTCGATTCGCCGTAGGCGCTTCTGGACCGCTTCCTTGTCGTCGCTGTAGCCGTAGGTCATGTTTGGAATATACTCCCTACAGGTACCCTGTATATCGCGTTCCGACCGCCGTCGCTCCTCAACCCCGGGTCGGGGGTCCGCTCGGTGGCACCCTGGGACAGACCAGCTCGGAGTGTCTCGCCGATCGTGAGCGGCCGTAAGCAGCATCGTGGGCCGCTGGTCGCCAGCGCCGGAGCCGGCGCAGTGCTGCTTATCTCATTGGTTTGCCCTCCTCTCTAACAGATACTGATATGCGCTATAGAATGACTAATAGATTTAGTCAACTTATTCCTCTTTTAGAAGGGCAGCCCCACGCCGTCAGACGATGAGACACAGACGGATCTCCGAGGACGCGTGATCAACTTCGACGCCCGCGTGACCAGCATCGGCGTCCTCGCCGAACCGGTGCGGCGTGCCCTTTATCGTTTCGTGGTCGGAAGGTCCGAGCCGGTTAGCCGCGATGAGGCAGCCACTGGGACTGATGTGGCGCTTCACACGGCCAAGTTCCACCTGGACAAGCTCGTCGATGAGGGGCTCCTCGAGGTGGAGTATCGCCGTCCTCCCGGCCGGGTGGGACCAGGAGCGGGGCGACCCTCAAAGCTCTACCGTCGTACCTCGCGGGAGGTGTCGGTCAGCGTCCCTGAACGTAGTTACGAGCTTGCTGGTCGGCTTCTCGCTCGAGCAGTAACCGATGCGGAACGGGACAACCTTCCCGTGTCCGAGGCATTGACGCGAGCAGCGTGGCAGCAAGGACGCTCGCTCGGAGAGGCGCTTCTGGACCGTACTGCTTCGAAAGGACGTACGGCGCTACGCGATGCGACCATCGGGGCCTTGGAGAACTGTGGTTATGAGCCGCGCGTTGATCCGAGCGGAGTGACCCTCGTCAACTGCCCGTTCCACTCGCTCGCCCACGAGTACACCGATCTCATCTGCGGCATGAATCTCGATCTCGTCCATGGATTGCTCTCACGACTGGACCGAGCCGGCCTCAAAGCAACACTCGACCCCGCCCCCGGCCGGTGTTGCGTGCGGCTCCAGAACGCCTAGCCACGTCGGGTAGTGGGTGCCGGCGTTGGGTGCAACGTTCATGACGGTTTCCCATGGATAGAGGGTTAACGCCCTCTTTTCTCCTTCGATTCTGCGTACGCCGACTCTGCGAGGCGTTTGATGGCATTGAGGCGCCGGTCCCACTCGGCCGCGAGGTCAGCCATGGCCCGAGTGGCCTGGTCGAGGCGGCCGGCCTCTACTTTGTAGAGAACCTCTCGACCCTGCTTGCGCCGGCTGACCAACCCGGCCTCCTCCAGCACGACCAGATGCTTGGAGACCGCTTGGCGCGAGAAGGGCACCCGACCGGCCAACCAGCTGGCGCTGACCTCACCGTTGTTGACCAGCAGGTCGAGCACCCGTCGACGAGACGGGTCGCCGATGGCCGACCACAACTCGTCCTCGGCCTCCGTCGTCATCCCGACTGGTGGGCCGCGAGCACGCCGACGAGGCGGTCCAGGAAGTCGCCCCATCCCTTCTGGTGCTCGTCGGCATACCGCTGCTTCTCCGCGTCGGGCCAGTCGCGCAGCTCATGGCCGCTTTCGGCCACGCGGAGACGGGTCCGTTCGTCGCCTTCGGGAGTCAACGTGAACTCGACGAGCATCGAGTTGCCGACCACCGGTTCTGCCTCGCGAGGATGGTTCCAGCGAAACGAGAAGCGAGTGGGGGGATCAACGATCTCCACGACAACCGGACCACCCTGGTCCCCGAAGCCCATGTAGCCATGCGCGCCCGGTTCGACCACGAGGTCGACCCGGTCGGCGAACCACAGGCTCATCTGGTCGGGCTCGGTGATGGTGCGCCACACCACCTCCGCCGGAGCTTCAATCAGGACCTCCCGCTCAATCACGAGACCTGCCATCGGAATCCCGTCCTTTCCTAAGTACGTCATGCGGCACTCGCCAACGCTTGAACTGCAACCAATAGTAGCACGTTTATCGGTCCACGCGCAACTTTTTGTTGCACATCGGGGGAGGGACGTGCTACCTTTAGTTGCAGATCGAGAAAGTGAAAGAGGCATTCATGAATGATGAACCAACAAACCTCGGCGGGCCGGCAGCGGACGCCACCAACGTGGCGCACCTGCCTGCCGTCGTGGAACGGGCCACCTTCCAGGTCGAACTGGACGGGCTGAGGGTTCGAGAGAAGGCGCACACCCACCAGGGCGATGCCATCGCGTCGGCCAGACGGCGCCTCCCGATGGTCGAGGTAGACCCCAATCTCGAGTTGATTGGGCCAGACGGGTCGCTGACCCTGCTCGAAGCGTTCGAAGGGCGCCGACAGCTCATCGCCTACTACTTCATGTGGCACACCGGGCACCCCGCGGCCGAGCAGTGCGAAGGCTGCACGTGGGTCACCACCCAGGTGGCGGAGCTGTCCTACCTGCATTCTCGCGGCATCACCTACGCGGTCTTCTGCCAGGGACCCTACGAGGAAAGCAAGCGTTATTACGACTTCATGGGCTGGGAGATGCCGTGGTACTCAGCACAGGGCTCCTCTCTCGACGCGCTCCTCGTCGGGCGCCATATCGGCAGGATGCACCTCGTGTGCTACCTACGCGACGGCGACCGCGTCTTCGAGACCTACTGGACCACCGTCCGTGGCGTCGAGGCAATGGACTACAGCTACGCGCTCATGGACCTCACCGCGTACGGACGCCAGGAGACCTGGGAGGACTCACCTCCGGGCTGGCCACAGCAGTGCTCCATCACACGATCTCGCGCGGGCTCTCCCGATTGGCCACCAATAGCGGTGTGGCCTGAGGGGCGCCCTATCGCCCAGTGGTCTCGACTCGAAGCTGGATGCTCGGACGACCTCGGCACCACGGGACCGCCGTCAGAGGGATCCCACCATTGTCATTAGTACAGACGGTCGAGCAGCACCGAGGTCGACGATCCTTGTCCGACGGCAGCGCCACCTCGGGAATGACTGACCGCCCCAATACATGGAATGCCTGCACCCCTTCAAATGACTCGACGAAAGGAGACGGTAGTGAATGCAGACGATCTGCAACGAGCCGTGGCGACGACCCGCACCGTTTTGGCCGCCGTTCGACCAGCACAGTTAGACAATCAGACGCCGTGCGGATCATGGACGGTGTGCGACCTCATCATTCACATGATCGATGCGCCCATCTTCACCGCTGTCGTCATGGAGACAGGAGACTGGGCGAACCACTCATACGATCCGATCGATCCCGCAGTAGGCGATTACCTCGCCAGATACGACGCAGCTACCTCTCGTCTCGTTGCTGCTTTCCGGACCGAGGGAGCCGGGTCGAAGATGGTGAAAATGCCAGTCGTTGGACCATTGCCTGGCGCGAGCCTGAACACCGCCGCGACCTGCGACGCCTTTGTGCACGGCTGGGATCTGGCTAAGGCGACCGGAGTACCGACCGACCTTGATCCTGAATTCGCCACAGCTGTCCTCTACGCCATCCGACCGCTGGTGACAGAGGAAATGAGAGGATCCGAAGGGAAGGCACTCTTTGGACTTGAAGTGAAGGTGCCTCTTGATGCTTCTCCGGCGGACAAACTGGCGGGATTCCTCGGACGTCGGCCGTGAACGGGTGCAGGCCTTTCACCGCGACGACTGTGGCGGCGGAGAGAGCGACCCGCTGACGCCACTCTGCAAGCTTGACTCGGCCGACCGGATCGGCCACCATGACGAGCGCGAGTTCAGCGCGTTCCTCCGCCGGCTGTCCCAGCAAGCTGGCACTTGGAGGTAAAGGGGATCATGTCCTCGGGTCGTTATCCGTCACCCATTCCGAAGGTGTAGCTGGGGCGCCGATCGGAGTGTGCGAGACCGGATGACGAAGAAGAAAAAACTCAAGCGTCGGGTCAGATCGCGTGCTGCTCACACCGGTGAACCCTACGAGACCGCCTTGCGGAGAATCCGCCAACAAGAGGAGAGCCATATGCCAGCTACCGCGACCACTCGCGAGGAACTAATCGCGTCCTGCTCGTTTTGCGGAAAGCCGGATGCAACGGTCCAGAGGCTCGTCGCTGGTCCCGGTGTGTACATCTGCAATGAGTGCGTCGAACTGTCCGCCGCGATTGTCGCAGACGCCGCTCGCACCACCTCAGAGGAGTCCTCTCGACGACGATCCCAGTACTACGAGCGGTCCACCAAGGACATCCTCGCGATGCTTCCGGCCTTTATTCGCAGCGCTGAGCGGGTCGAAAGCGAGTTGACCGGCTGGGTCAATCGCTTAAGAGAGCGAGGTGCCGACTCGAAGACGATCGCCGGTGCTGCCGGCATGAGCATCGATGCCGCCCGCCAACGCTTCGAATCCGCACCCCTGGAGTAAATCGGCACCGCCGTAGTGTTCAGCTAAGGGACGCGTCAAGAATGCCTTGGATCGCGAGTTTTAGCGTGTGATCGAATTCGTCATTGCTCTGGTTAACCGACAACCCCTCGGTGAGGGCGCGCGAGAAACTGGCGATCACGCCGTGGTTCGCCGCCAGGCGGTGGTCTGCCTCTTTGCGGCCGTAGCCGCCTGACAGCGCCAACACTCTCAAGACATTCGCGTGCCCTACGAGATCGGCGTAGAAGTCGTCGATGTCGGGCAGCGACACCTTCAGGATGACGGTTTGCCCGGAACTTAGTTGGGCCAGCTGCCCAGCAATGTTCGCCTTCAGAAGTTCCTCCGCCTCCCCCTTTTCAGGGCTGTGGATGTCGACCTCAGGCTCAATGATGGGCACCAAATGGGCGGCCATGACCTCTTTCGCTATCTCGAATTGCTGATCTACGACCGCGTCAATGCCCACATGGTCGGCACGCTTGATGAATGAACGCATCTTGGTTCCGAACACTCCCTTCCCCTTCGCACGAGAAAGCAGGGAAGCGAGGCGGTCGATGGGATTCATCATCTGGACGCCGTCGTGTTCGACGGCAAGGCCCTTGTCGATCTTCAAGAATGGGACCACTCGCTTTACGTCCCACAGATACGACACCGAGTCCCGCCCATCGATTTGGCGATCCATGGTGTCTTCGAACAAGATCGCGCCGATGATGGAATGGCCATCGAAGCTCGGACTCTCGATGATCCGGCTGCGCATGGCGTGCATCAACGCGAACATCTCATCGTCGTCCGAGTACTGGTCCTCGTCAATGCCGTAGAGCTTGAGGGCCTTCGGGGTACTTCCGCCGCTTTGGTCCAAAGCGGCGATGAAGCCCCGGCCGCACTCCACCTTGTGGAATTGCTCCTCGCTCACCTGGTCGGGTGCCGAAGTTGTTGGCGACATTGCGTGTGCTCCTTTTCTCTGGATCACTGCCCCCCACATTGTTCGCCGGGCGGCGGTCATCCCGACCGGGCCGGCACCGATCACGATCACGTCGAAGACGCCGTCACTGTTCACGGGGGACCTCGTTCAGGCTGGGTGGACCTCGCCATGGACCCTACGTCCCCACGATCCATTTCGGAACGGCTAATTTTCAGGGAATCGGGGTTGATCGTGGCGATAGTTGGAGTTTGCCGGCCGACTCAGGTGCCCCGCATGACCCCGTCAATGACCAGCACTTCACGCGCGCAGCTGCCTGTGCCAAGCTCGCCGGTGTCCCGAGCAGGTTCTTAGGCAAGGAGGTTCCGCACTATGGCAGAGGGAGACGCCACTCCGACCCTGAGTGCCACCGATATTGCGCTCCTCGCCGAGCTGGGCGTTCGACGCTCCGCGCGCGCGGGGGAGTTCCTGTACCGGGCGGGCGATGTCACCTACGACTTCTTCGTCCTGGTGAGCGCCGAGGTCGACATCGTCGTGTCCGCCGACGGTGGCGAGAGCGTCGTCGCACAACACGGACCCGGTCGATTTCTCGGCGAGCTCAACATGCTGAGCGGACTGCGGGTCTTTGTGTCCGCACGGGTCGTCAAAGCAGGCGAGGTCGTCGTGGTCCCCCGAGACCGGTTGCGACAGGTTATGGCAACGAAGCCGCAGCTCGGCGACACCATCCTGGCTGCTTTTCTCGCTCGCCGCGCTCTGCTCATGACCGAGGCCGCGCCTGCCATCCGGGTGATCGGGTCGCAGTTCTCGCCGGAGTCGCTCCGGGTCCGGGAGTTCTTGGCCCGGACCCGCGTGCCCCACGAGTGGCTGGACCCCGATCGTGACCCGCGGGTCGAAGACATCCTGCAAGGATTCGGGATATCGGCGAATGAGCTGCCTGTGGTCATTGCCACCGGGTCCGTATTGCGGCGGCCAACTCCAGGCGAGCTGGCGAGCTATCTCGGGCTGACCCTCGAGAGCCTGCCCGAGCGCTGCTTCGACCTGGTCGTCGTGGGCGGCGGTCCAGCCGGCCTCGCCGCGGCGGTGTACGGCGCCTCTGAAGGGTTGCGCACCCTCGGGGCGGAGATGCACGCGCCGGGCGGGCAAGCGGGGGCGAGCTCACGGATCGAGAATTACCTCGGATTTCCCATGGGCATCTCCGGCTCGGACCTGACCCAGCGGGCCGTGATCCAAGCCGAGAAATTCGGCGCCAATCTCACCATCCCCTGCACCGCGGAGTCGCTTCACAACAAAGCCGGACATCTAGTGGTCCGTCTGAGCGACGAAAGCGAGGTTGCCGGGCGGGCCGTGATCGCGGCGACCGGCGCCGCCTATCGCCGACTGGAGGCATCACGTCTGAGCGAGTTTGAAGGAAACAGTGTGTACTACGCCGCCACCGAGATGGAGTCGCGCATGTGCGGCATCGCTCCGGTCGTGGTCGTCGGTGGCGGCAACTCCGCCGGGCAAGCGGCCATCTTCTTGAGTCAAAGCGGGTGTGGTGTGACGCTCGTCATCCGGGGACCGGATTTGAGCAAGGACATGTCGCGCTATCTGGTTGAACGTATCGAGGCAGATCCTCATATCACGCTCCGAAGCCGCACCACTGTCGTCGCTCTGGAAGGGGACGAGACCCTGCGAGTCCTGCGTTTGCGAGACCCCGACGGCGAGATCGTCGTCGAATGCGCCGGCTTGTTCTCGTTCATCGGAGCCGATCCCTCCTCCGGCTGGCTGTCCGGCTGCGCAGCTCTTGATGATCGAGGCTTTGTGCTCACCGACCTTTCGCTCACGGCCGATCACCTCCTTGAGGGCTGGGAGTCGCTCGGGCGGCTCCCGTTGCCGTTCGAAACCAGCCATCCAGGCCTCTTCGCCGTGGGCGATCTGCGCTCGGGATCGACCAAGCGGGTGGCGGCAGCCGTAGGCGAGGGCTCGGCGGCGGTGCGATCGGTCCACGGGTATCTCGCCTTTTCAACGAGGTGATGCAATATTCTCGGGCTGTCGGTTCCAGTCGCTACGCCGACTTGCCCCCGAGTCCGCCGATCCCCAGCGACCCGTCACCTGTGGCGGCTGGCCCGCTCGGGTCGCTCTCTCCCGAAACAGACACTTCCTCACTCCCCGTCGTTGTGGCGCGACCGACGTCGCCCCGCAAAGGCGGAGGTTCGTCGAGAAAGTCTGCAGTTGGCACGAAGAACAGAGAACCGGTCACCGCGGTGGAGAAGTCGAGAATCCGGTCGTAATTGCCGGGCGGGTCCCCGAGGAACATGCGCGCGAGCATCAGCTCGGTGACAGAGGGGCTCGCCGCGTACCCGATGAAGTACGTGCCGAACTCCCCGGCGCCCAAGGACCCGAAGGGCATGTTCTCGCGCAGGATCTGACGCTGGGTGCCGTCGGGCTCGATGATGGTGTTCAGCGCGACGTGCGAGTTGGAAGGCTTGACGTCATCGTCCATCTCGACGTTGGAGAGCTTGGCCCGCCCGATCACCCGCTCCTGCTCCTCGACCGTCAGGGCGTTCCAGGCGGCCATGTCGTGGAGGTACTTCTGGACGATGACGTAACTCCCGCCGGCGAACGCGGGATCGTCGGCCCCGATGGTGACCGCCGCCTCGGCGGCCGATCCGGTCGGGTTCTCGGTCCCGTCGACAAAGCCGAGCAGGTCCCGCTCGTCGAAGTACTTGAACCCGTGGACCTCGTCGATCACTGTGGCGGCTCCGGCCAGACGGGCGCTCACCAGGGAGGCCAGCTCCCAGCACAGATCCATCGTTGCGGCCCGGATGTGGAACAAGAGATCACCGGGGGTGGCCACAGCCCGGTGCCGGCCCCCGTCGAGGGGCTGGAGCGGGTGCAGCTCGGCCGGTCGAGGGCCGACGAACAGGCGATCCCACGCCGCCGACCCCACCCCGGTGACGACCGCCAGCCCGTCCTGAGGTGAACGGAAGCCGACCGTCCGTGCCAGTCCGGACAAGTCGGCGAGCAGGTTGTAGACGACGGACTCACCGTCGTCGTCGATCGTCATGACGAGGATGATCGCGCTGGCCGTGAGCGGAGTGAGCACGGGCTGGGCCACCGGCGGCCCTGCGACGGCTTCCGGGTTCTGTGAGACGGTCACCATGGATGTTCTCCCGTGTCTACTCTCCGGTGTTCGTCAAACCGACCCGGCCGTTGCAGTCCAGGGTCTCGGTTCCGGACGAGCGTAGCGGTGGCATATGACCCCGGCGCACTGGTCGTCAAACGTTCCGAGCGAACGGTGTGGTGGGCGCACCCTTTGCGGGCCGACGGTGAATCAGCCGCTGGCTGCCACCGCCCGCAGTTCGGCCACGGATTCGCGCATGATCGCGGTGAGGTCCCGGCCGTCGTCTCCACCGGCCCACCGCCCGACCGCCACGCGCAGCACCGTCATACCGGCCTCGGCGGCCAGGGTCGCCTGCGGCTCGCGTACGCCTCGCTGGCGCAGAGCGGCGGCGACTGCTGCGGCGTAGTCAGCCAGCTTGGCAAGTTCGCGCTCGCGCAATTCGGGGTTGGCGGCGATCACGGCTTGGCGCTGGTGTGACAGGTCCCGGCGTGCCTCGCCGAGCAGGGCGGCGGCGGCGTCGAGGCCCTGGGCAACGGCGTCGAGGGCGCGGTCGGCTGCTGGCGCGGCCGCCACGCCCGCCACGATCCGCTCCTTGAGGAGGGCAGATCCACCGAAGAGCACTTCTCGCTTGTCGGCGAAGTGACGGAAGAAGGTGCGCTCGGTCAGCCCGGCCCGGGCGGCGATCTCGGCGGCCGTAGTCTGGTCGAACCCGCGCTCTGAGTACAGGGCCAGAGCCGCTTCCTGCAGCCGACCCCGACTATCCGGCTCCCATCGACCCATGCTCTCCATCCTAGGTGTTGACAGTCACTGACATCATCCCTATAGTGATGTCTGTTGCCGACATCACTATAGCTATGGAGGTCGTCATGAGAGTCTTTGTCACCGGCGCATCGGGCTGGATCGGCTCGGCCGTCGTTCCAGAGCTGCTCGGGGCCGGTCACGAGGTGGTCGGCCTGGCCCGCTCCGACGCATCTGCGCAACGGCTGGAAGCAGCCGGCGCCATTGTGCAGCGGGGCGACCTCGATGACCCCGACGGCCTGGCCAACGCGGCCGCCGACGCCGACGGGGTGATCCACCTGGCCTTCCAGCACGAGTTGGCCTTCGGCGGCAACTTCGCCGCCGCCGGGGCGGCCGATCGGCGGGCGGTGGAGGCCATGGGTTCCGCCCTGGCGGATTCCGAGAGGCCCTTCGTTCTCGCCTCGGGCATGATCGGCTTGAAGGCCGGTCGGGTGGCCACCGAGGACGACGGGCTCGTCGCGAGCCCCGAGGTTCGGGCCAACCCCGCCGGGCGCAGGGCGGCCACCGCACTGCTCACACTGTCCCTGAGGGGCATCGGCGTCCGGCCTTCGGTAGTGCGCTTCGCTCCGACGGTGCACGGCGACGGTGACAACGGGTTCGTGGCCACGCTCGTCGGCATCGCACGCCAGCGAGGTGTGGTCGGCTACGTAGGTGACGGCACGAACCGCTGGCCGGCGGTGCACCGCTCCGACGCCGCCCGACTGGTACGTCTGGCCGTCGAGGCCGCTCCCGCCGGCTCGGTCCTGCACGCGGTCGGCGACGAGGGCGTCTTCTTCCGGGAGATCGCCGAGGCGATGGGCCGCCACCTCGACATCCCGACGAAGTCGGTGGCCCCCGAAGACGCCCCCGAACACTTTGGCTTCATGGCCCGCTTCGTCGCCCTGGACAGCCCCGTCACCGCCACCATCACGCGGGAGCTGCTCGGATGGGAACCGACCGGCCCGAGCCTGCTCGAGGACCTCGAGCAGGACCATTACTACCGCCAGGCGTAATTCCGAGAGGGTCACCTTCGTGGAGATGGACTGACGGGAGTCCGAAGTGGCATCTCGGCACTCGCGGCCTCGAGCGCTCTTACTGCGGCGGGTTCAGCGGCGGTCGCTGGGCCTTTCGGGTTGCTGGCCGCATCGGCGCGATGGCAGGGATGGGGTGTCGACGAGGTCCCGACCACATGGCGGGGGGAGCGTCGATGGCGCTGGCGATGGCATATGCAGCCGCCTCGTAATTGACCCGCCAACCCACGAAGTCGAGCCAGGCATCCTCGTTCGACCGCTCGAGGGGAAAATCCACGCTCGCCAATCGCTCGATGGCATCGACGAAATCCTCGTAGGTAAGGGTAATGCCAGCGTTTGGATCTGCCTCGTCGGGGATGGCGAATCCCCGTGCACGGGCGATGGTCGCCAGGCAGGTAAAGCCGCCGCGCAGACACAATCGAGCGGACACCGCCCCCGGGGCATCAGGGAGGAGTGACAAATAGAGCGCGGCGGCATCGAGCACGGCCAGTTGCGCCGTGAGCCATGAGGACAGCGCTCGTTGGGAACGGAAATTGACGAGGGCGATGTACGTCGCGTGACTCTCGGACACATCGGCCGACCAGCGCTCCCAGTCTTCGAACAACGCCGGCAGCTGCTCTACGGCGGAGACCCCGGAGCCCAAGCCGTAGTGGGTTCGTGCGAGAAGTTCAGGGCCCCACGAAGGCACGCCGGCTCGGGAGTCCAGCAGCGTCACGAGCCCTTCGCGCCGGTTGAAAGCGGCGTAGATCGTGGGGAGGTAGCCGATCTGCAGGGCCACCGTGCCCAGACCCACGAGGGATGCGACGTCGGCCAATCCTGTCGGACCGCCATTGTGGGGAGCCAGATATCCCAGGGTGCACAGCGAGGAGCCGGCCAGCTCGAAAGCGCTGGCCAGCCCAGCGGTGCTCATGAACGGCCACAGGAGCAGCGCGAAGCCGAGCTCGAAGACCGCGAGCCAGACCACGATCTGCAAGATGAGTTGAATGGGCGCCTGGGCGGCCAGAATCCGATCGCGCGGCTCGTAGGAGTCGAAACTGTCGGCGACGAAGTGGAAGGCTGCGTTGAGACTGATGGCAACAGTTCGGGTGATCCGGCTGCGGATCCGCCGAGGGACGACCACGGTGCCGATCACACTCCAGGCTGCGGCGACGATCAAGAGCACACCAACCGCCGCCGCCAGATCACGGCCCACAGCCATGCTGCAGCTTCTCATGGAAGGAGGGGTGGCACCGGCTGGGTCGGGTCCACGCCGCATGGTCGGGCTCCCGCCGGGCCGCTCGGAGCCGTTGGCCGTGGTTGCCCGATCCGCTATCGTCAGCGTGGCGCTGGAGGGTGCCACCGGGTCCGCGGGAAGGACTGCGTCCACCTCTTTGTGCATCCAACCTTGCCGTCGGGCTCTTCCTCGGCCTGAGCAGCGGACCGCAGGCGTAGGAGGGAGACGCCATGTCCAGTTCACTTCCCGAGCGCCCCGACCTCGACCAGCTGCGTCGCCAGGCCAAAGAGCTGCGCGACGCCGCCCGTCGCGACGATCCCGGCGCCGTCGAGCGCTTCGCCCACCACCATCCGCGTGCACCCCGAGGTGGCGTCACCCTCGCCGCCGCCCAGATGGTCATCGCCCGGGAGCTGGGCTTTCCCAGCTGGCCTCAGCTCAAGGCGGCCGTCGAGTCCCAGGCCGCCTCACCGGAGCGGCTGGCGGAGGCTCTCGTGGCGGCGTCGGTCGAGGGCCGCCTGCGCGAGGCCGCCGGCATCCTCGACACCGCCCCCCACATCGCGCGCCACAGCCTGGCGGCCGCCGCCGTCCTCGGTGAGGTGCCGCAGGTGCGCGAGAGGATCGCCGTCGACCCGGGGGAGGCGGTCGCCATCGACGAGGTCAGAGGTTGGCCGCCGCTTCTGTACGCCTGCTACTCGCGCTGGCACCGCATCGACCCTGGCCGAGCGGCCGGGATGGCCGAAGTGGTTCGACTGTTGCTCGACGCCGGAGCAAGTCCCGACACCAACAACGGCGCCCGACAAGGATTCCGCTCGGCCCTGAAGGGTGCGGTGGAGGTGAACAATCCCGACGTGGCCCGGGTCCTGCTCGAGGCGGGAGCCAACCCCGACCTTGGCCGGCCCATCGGCGAGGCGGCCGGTCTCCGCGACCACCGTTGCCTCGAGCTGTTGCTCTCCCACGGTGCCAGAGTGGTGGCCAGAACCTGGACGGTCGGCGCCGCCGTGTTTGCCGACGACGTTTACGCGGTGTCGCTCCTCCTCAAGGCCATGGAGGACGCCGATGGCCCGGCGGCGCGCGAGGCGACTGAGATGCTGCCCGACGGGGCAGCGGACGCCTCTCCTGAGGTGGTCGCCGCCCTCCTGGCCGCCGGTGCCAATCCTAAGGCCGTCGACGACGATCGGGGCCTGTCCGCGCTGCGCCTGGCGGTTCGGGCCGGCAAGGACCAGACGGCGGCGCTGCTGGTAAGCCGCGGCGCGCCCGACGACAGCACCGACATCGACCGCTTCATCGGCGCCTGCCTGCGCGCCGACCGCCAATCCGCCGAGGAGCTCGTTGCCGCGCATCCGGACCTGCGTGACCGCCTGACCGACGACGACCACGCCACGGTCGTCGAGGCGGCCGGCTCGGCGTCGGTCGCCGCCGTCGGCCTCATGCTCGAATTGGGGTTCTCACCGCATTCCCGTAACGGTTTCGGTGAGCAGCCGCTGCACAGCGCGGCCTACGCCGGGAACGCCGATATGGTCCGTCTGCTGATTGACGCCGGAGCCGACCTCGACGGCCGCGACACCCGATTCGACTCCACCCCGCTGGCCTTTGCCACCGTGGGAAGCGGCGAGCGCGCCGGGCAGAGCGTCAACTGGGTCGCGGTGGTCCGCGCCTTCGTCGACGCCGGCGCCTCCCGAGACGGCGTGTGGATCTCGGGCAAGCCGCCCAGTGAGGAGGTCAGCGACGTGCTCCGCGGCTATGGCATCAGCCCGGACGACGACCCCGAGCCCGGACCCGACGATGAGGACGCCCCGGCATTCTCACTCGGTACCGGGGTCATGGCCGACATCGCGCGACATCTCGAAGCCGCTTACCGCGACCTCGACCTCGATCTGCTGGGATCGCTCCTGCACCCCGAGGTCCACTGGACCGGAGTCTGCACCAATAGCGGCGAGGTCCTCGAGTGGTACCGAGGCCTCCTGGCCGACGGCATCCGCTCCACCGTCGAAAGCGTGGAGGTCGACGGCGACGCCGTGGTGCTCGGTCTCAGCGTGGCCCGCCAGGCCGAAGGGGCCCGGCCGGCCCCGCCCGAAGTGCTGTACCAGGTCTTCACCGTCGACAACGCCCAAGTCACCGACATACGCGCCTTCCCTGACCGGGCCAGCGCACTCACCCGTCCCCTTCGGTGAACT